>Ga0137394_10003004_pt1 | contig 12602 bp, 10 predicted proteins | sample czobulk116metaG_FD_108278 | JGI IMG/M metagenome (GOLD analysis project Ga0137394, IMG submission 108278) | Vadose zone soil microbial communities from Angelo Coast Range Reserve, California, USA - czobulk1.16 metaG | ecosystem: Environmental > Terrestrial > Soil > Vadose zone | place: USA... | reverse complement strand
TATAATTGGGTAGTATATGGGCAACATATCCAAGCAAAGATCAGCTAATTTGTTGTGGCGATCTCTCAATAAACTCCATTTTGCAACTCTCTGGTATTTTGCAACCCATAATACGTGATAGTAGTACTGTCAGTGCCCGTGACGCCCGCTCCCTTCCCACGGCCCTTTTTCGAGGCCAGCCAGCCCTGAACTGCATTCAAATGATACGTATTTACAATACGGATATATAGTATCTTTTCATTTCTGTCTATCACGAACGAGGAACTCTCTCACGCAGCAAACGAACAAACCGAATGAATGAATTGGGGGGAGGCAGTTCGGGTTGCTCCCATCAAATAAGTACTATTCGAGTAAACAAACTTGGAATGGCTATGTTAGGCACTTCTATCAGACGACTATATGCGCACCTACGTATATATACCTTCTTCTTCTTCTCCCATACCATGATGCCCCTTCCCCGGGCCATCGACGTGCGCGTCACTGTAGCTACCGATGTTATTAGCTTCAATGATGTAAAAAAAAACATGCGGATCTGGAAGGACGCGGAGCTGAGTGTCGGCAGACCCGTGATTGTTATTGCCAGTCCATGGTGCTGTAGAAGACGGGAAGGTGGGGATGTGCCAGGGACGACTCGGGGAGAGCCAGATAACAATAAAAGGTTAAGATATTTCCAGAAATCACATCTGAGTAGGGTGGCCGGGCCTGCAGCCTGCAGGGATGTCGTGATTGTGAAAACGAGAACTTCCCATGGCCGTCGCAGGTGCACGCCAAAAGTTGATCGCTCTACGGTGCCGGGGTCACCAAAAGCGATCAACTAGGAGGGTTGCTTCTCCGGATTTGTGTATTCGTAGCCCGGGCGTCCTTGCGAGAAACAAAAGTCTGCTGGCGGGCCAACTCTGACTCAGAGTCACTGGCGACTCGACTCGCCGACTGCCGCCGCCGCAGTGTGTACTTGTTCACATCGTCCGTCCTCGAGAGAAAACGTCCCTTTTTCACATTCGCTGGATCCTCAGTACGGAAGGATACCGTAACTCAGACCAGGTATGATCGAGGCATAGGGAAATCATAGCCGGTGCCGATCAAAAAAGCGCGGCGGCGTCTGCGGGGGAAAGATGCATTTGCCTATCAAGCCATCTTTGCCTTTGTTGGCAAATCCGGGGTCACACAGCCAAGGTCGAAAGACAAATACAATCGTACATTTCTTCGCTTCTCAGTTTGACAAACTTTTTCTCTACAAGTCATGAGTTGGGAACATCCTCCACAGGGTCCCCGCGCGGCAAAAACGAAACGAGAGCATATCTACCGCGTGGGATCCGATCCAGCAACATCCATAAGCATCGGGCACGCAGATCGGACAACTGCCTCACCTTCCGTTGACCCTCCATTTCTCGCCCCCCGCGTCAAGTGCCTCTGCCACAGAACGCGGTATCCCGACAACAACGTCGGCCTTGCTAGTCCGGAGACTCAAGAGTGGGAATGCGCCCGCGAGTGGCCCTGGGACAGGGAAAACAGATCAGCCGTCAGAGTCCACTCTCGGATAACACGCGGTGTGGTTTGCGCGGGCGGAACTCACCCACGGCGGTTTCGAACGGCGTATCAACAGGCCATTGAAGATCACCAGTCAACCTGCGTCATTTTCAGTGGATTTACTCTGTACGGACCTCAGTGATACTCACTTGCGATAGCTATGACGGTTGGTTAAAACAGGTGTTCAGTAACCACATCAGGGGCTGTTCTTTTTTTTTACGCTTACTTCAGATCACCCTGCATCCCACCACAGGAATATACATGCGTCAGACTCAGAACTTCGACAAACTTGCCTCTGTCCTTACCTTGAATATTACGAGTCCACTCTCACGCAGCGCATCCCACACTCTTGGCGCGCGCTGGTGCATCTCCCAGCAAGGCCATGGCGAAGTCCAAAAGTCGACCCTCTCGTCTGGCGCACCGATGGCTGCCTCTCGCGGAACTGACAGGGAGAACGTGCCGTTGGCAAGGTAAGCGTTCCAGCGCGCGATGGCCCTTTCCAAGTGCTCTGGCGCAGGGTCACGGGGAAGTTTCGTGACGTCGAGCAGTGCGGCAAAGTCTGGCGGTGTTACATCAGATACAAACCAAGGGATGGACTTCGGGCTAAGTGATCAGGTCAGATGCTGCCGTGTCGTAGTATAGAGATAAGAGACTGACTGAAAGACGACTTTCGAAATGTATGGGGTATGGGATACAAGAAAATCAGCGAAGACGAGATCAGTGAATAGCTGCGATGGATCGTTGTATCACTGGTAGGACATCAGATCTGAATGTAACGCTGACCTCGAAGCCAGCTAGACGGCAATTAGGCTAAGTATACAGCAGGGAACACAAGAGATTCACCGTTGTCTAGAACAAAGTCTATGCGCGCGTCTTTCAAAGTCGTAATATGTTCCCAAACCACGCTCTGGTCGTCTTTGAGGATAAATTCTTTACGTGTGGCTTGAGCATCCCGCCCAATTGTCTGGAGATGTTCAATATCTTCTGGTGTCATGTGTGTCAAGAGGCTGAGATCCTGATGAACGAATTGTCAGAGCGACAAGCCATCGGAGAAGGGAGAAACACAACAGTGGCGTTTCCCCTGGTGTGGTCGGCTCAGATTTTTTTCTCCGTGACAGGGTTATGAGCGCACCATAAGCACATCTGCGTCATTTCGTGAAACAGGACCCTGAGCTTCTCCAAGTCGCTGGAGATGCTATCCTTCTCGGACTCAAGTTCTGCCAGTGTCGCAGCAAGCTCTACGCCAGGGGTTGGCAATCAGCCCCATGAAAGTGGGAAAGGGATGGGAAGGTGCTCATACGGTGCACGGCAGTACCGCTGGCTTGAAAGGTATTCATTTTTTGAGCATAAAATGGGTCGAATGACTTCCAGTGTTGCGATGAAGCAAAGAGTGAGCGAAACAGGCGGTATCTGAGCACCCCCTTTTAAGCTTTCCTCGCTATCGCCGTTTTATCCGATGATGGCGGCGACTCACAGGTAACATCTAGAATTGTAAGAAATGTCAGAATCATACGATAGGCTATGAGAGGAAAGGGGCAGGGGGAAGAAGTCGGAAAGGTCATACTCTGCGTAAAGCCACGGAGCTGTGAACCAAGTGTCTTTGCCGCGCTCCTTGAGGTGAGCAAGCTCTGCATTGTACTCTTCTACGAGGGCTTCGCCGTCAGCCGGGATGGGCCTACCGAGGGCATATTAGCGCCAGGGTTCTCCCTCGGACGACGCCGCACGCCAGCAAAGTGGACGACGAGTCAGACAGGAACATACTCCAGAGCTCTATCGCGGGCCATGCCATATTTAAGGCGACTTAACGTCGCGATGAGCACCTTGCCCTCCTCTAGCTTGTCAATTTTGTCGGGGACGTCGGTAAGCTCGTGATTTTCGGAATACACGCTGTCGATGATACTGGTGAGGATTACGGGCCATCGTCTCACCACGGTCTCGTAGCTGGGTGGAATCGATGAGGGCCGAGCGGTGTGGGTGAGTGTGATGTGCCACTGACGAGAACCTGGATGGTGAGAGAGCGTGGTCAGAGCGCCGCCAGTGATGCTACATGCACGGTGAGAAAGTCGTAGTTACCCTGATTTGTCCGTGGGGTCGTAGGGAGGGTAAGGCGGTGAAAACAGCGCCATCGATGCCAGCCGCAGACTTACTACAGTAGTACGGGCACACGGCAAATTGACATACGGTAGCACGTGACCGTGACATAATCGACAGGAAGCTGTAGGTTCGGTTCGCCCATGGGCTGACCCCCATCGTAACTGTCGTCGTCCTTCCCATCATCTAGGTTTGGTCCGACCCTGAGTACCGAGTAGCGCACTTCTCGTTATCTGGGACTAGGTTTCTGCATGATGCGCTCTGCATCGGTCTCTTCCGAAGTTCTGTGCTTCAGCAGTCGTGATGCCAGTGGTGAACTTGTTGTCAAGTCACCCACAAATGGCTCTCGAAAAAAACACAATACGAGAGTTTTTTGGCACATACAATCTGAAATACAGTAGACCAGTTTGCGGAGATTTCCTCGTGCAAGGTGTGCGCTACGGCCACTGCCCGTACCCTTGATAGGCCCTTGATATGCTGCTAGTCTCAAGTCGATAACCTACTTGTCTACTCTGGGACGACAACATTTTTTTGGGTCCGTTGACCAAGATATGTTCCTCAGCTGCATTGTACGTTGGAATGTGTCCAAAGTGAATCAAACCTTTACGACAGCTACACATTCTTGACATAGGGATCATCCCGTTCTCAGGATCCCCTTCTGTTTCTCGATGAATACGGTTGCCTTGGCATTGTATAAGCAATCAAGAATGTCCGCAGATAGTTCGCCAAACTCCTCGCATTACCAATACCCCGTGCAAGGCAAAATGACAGGAAAATGGTTGTAGGCCAATCAAACTGCTCCTAGCAACATTAGCATGTGGAAACCTGAGGAGTCCCCCCTTTTCTCACCAACGTCCCAGTACCCAATTCGCGGGTCATGCGAAGATGCGCAAGCCCTCCGTGACGCACGGGCAATCGAGTCATGATGCCACCCGCGGCCAAGGGGGCCATATCATGTCGAGTTATGGTGCCTTCGTCCCTATCATAGAGAGAAATATGGTACGTTTGTTATTGTACCTCACACGCGTTGAATCCGGCTGGACCCATCCGATTCAACGTAGGCATTGTTAGGGAAGCCATATGTGTCGCGCCCGTGGGTAATTTACCACTAACCAGCGTACGAGTATTTCTGTGAACAAAAATGTAAAAATCGCCGAGGGAAAACGTAAGGGTATAACAGGGGTACGTACAGGTTCAAGTTGTAAAAGAGCGAGAGAACATAAAGCTTCCAGCTTGGAGCGTTGCATACCACATCTGCTGCTCCACCTGCTCACCTGCTCGGAAACTCTTTATAAGCGTGATGACAAAGGCCGAGAACGAGATTAGTAAACGAAAGATACACGCGTATCATGCAGCTAATGGCAAAGTAGATGTTGGATGCGCTCTAACCATCTCGCCTGTAGGGAATGCGCTGCCAGTGTACAAGACGACTGTGGGAGGCACATATTGGCAAAAATTCGAGGAAAGCGACACGAAGGGGTGAGACCAAAGGGCATATGCACCAGCCTGGCAGAGCCAGGAGCCTCGGAGTCGGACTCTCTTCTCCCTGGCATTTATCGGATGTGAACGAGAAGTTTTTTTTCCACATCGTGAACGTGGCATATCCATGTTGCACGCCGGATGCGATTGGTGAGCTTGATGTGCGTCGCTGGAGTGTTTCATTGCCTGATGGTGATGATCGTAAGACAGTAATAGATGAAGTAGTAATGTAACAAGGACTCAAGGAGTAGGATGGCTCAGCAGGAACAGCCTAAGGTAGTTCAAGTGTCCAACGTCCACGCCTTGAATCAGGGATTAGGCAGACAAAGCTGACACTGGCATGTTGGACTACGTTCGTAACGAGCTAGCGATCAACCAGCGGGGCGCCGTGCTGCCGTAGTACCAGTGCACACGGCCAACTAGAGAGGATATGCAAGATTACACATCGAGAGGGCTTATTATGCTCAATGGGAACTTCAATTCTGCAACTCGGGTTTATTCAGTTGTGTTCAAACCCTGTCTGAACTGAAATGCTCTACTCATATAACGTAACACTGACTGAACACACCATATGCATCCTTGCTGTTACTGGTCGCCTATGACGCATTGAGTATAAACATGACACCATATCTATGAGGGCTGCATGGCCCAGCATGGGATCACAGTAAATGTACAACAGAACGATATTCTTCTGCCGATGCCACCTCGTATGGGTTATTATCGATGTGATTAAACATGTAGGCTGCTGGATCTGTGGTAGGGTTTAAGTGGACCCGTACTCGGCGAAGAACCGCTCGAGATTCTCAAGTCGCCGGCCCAAACCCTGTTGCAGCCCAGTCGGCCAGAACTGGTCCTCGGGTGGCTCAAGCTTGATAGACAAGATAATGCTACGCATTTGTTCTCCCCAAAGCGACCCCCGACTCAGCGGAGTCGAGCCGTTGTTGTCCTTGGCTGAGACGTCGGCGCCGTGCTCAACAAGGAACCGCGCGAGATCTACATGTCCTTCTCCCAACGCCGAATGCAGCGGGGTCGACCCGTAATTGTCTTTGGCTGACACGTCGGCGCCGCACTCGACGAAAATCCGCGCGAGATCCTCACGTTCCCCATGCGACGCCCAATGTAGCGGAGTAAATCCTGCTTCGTCCTTGGCTGAGATGTCCGCGCCCTGCTCGACGAGAAACCGCACGAGATCCACGTGTGACATGGATGCCATAATTGATGCGAAATCACTCGGATCTTTTTTCGACGCACGATGCAACGGAGTCAACCCTTGCTCGTCCTTGGCTGAGACATCGGCACCGTGCTCGACGAGGAACCGCGCGAGGTCCACATGTCCAAGTGCCGATGCCTGATGCAGCGGAGTCGACCCCCGGATTCCCTTGGCTGACACGTCGGCGCCGAGCTCGACAAGTAACCGTGCGAGATCTATAAGTCCCTGCTTCGACGCTTGATGCAGTGGAGTCGACCCGTGCTCGTCCTTGGCTGAAACATTTGCGCCGCGCTCTACGAGGAACCGCGCGAGATCCACATGCCAGCCGGACAACGCCTTATGGAGCGGAGCCGAACCCTGCTCGTTCTTGGCCGACACGTCAGCACCGTGGTCCGTAAGAAACCGTGCAAGATCCATATGTCCCTGCTTCGACGCCTCATGCAGTGGAGTCGACCCGTCCTCGTCCTTGGCTGAAACATTTGCGCCGCGCTCTACGAGGAACCGCGCGAGATCGACATGTCCCCCGTCCGACGCCAGATGGAGCGAAGTCGATCCGTGCTCATCCTTGGCTGAGACATCGGCACCGTGCTCGACGAGGAACCGCGCAAGATCCACGTTTCGCGCGAAATCCACATGTGGCGGGAAATCCCATTTTCGTCTCGACGCCCAAAGCAGCGGAGTCGACCCTTGTCCATCCCTTGCTGACACGTCGGCGCCATGCTCGACGAGGAACCGCGCGAGATCCACATGTCCACGTACCGATGCCTGATGCAGCGGAGTCGACCCTCGGATTCTCTTGGCTGACACGTCGGCGCCGAGCTCGACAAGTAACTGTGCGAGATCCATAAGTCCCTGCTTCGACGCCTCATGCAGTGGAGTCGACCCGTCCTCGTCCTTGGCTGAAACATTTGCGCCGCGCTCTACGAGGAACCGCGCGAGATCCACATGTCGGCCGATCAATGCCTGATGGAGCGGAGTCGAACCCCGCTGGTTCTTGGCTGACACGTCAGCACCGTGGTCGATAAGAAATCGTGCAAGATCCATATGTCCCTTTTCCGATGCCCGATAAAGCGGAGTCGACCCATCTTCTTCCTTGGCGGACACGTCGGCACTGCGCTCGACGAGGAATCGCGCGATGTCTACATGTCCCCGATTCGACGCCCGATGCAGCGGGGTCGACCCATACATGTTCTTGGCTGACACATCGGCGCCATGCTCGACAAGGAACTGGACGAGGCCCACATGTCCCTCCTGTGACCCCACATGAAGTGGAGTTGACTTGTCACGAGTGTCCCGAGCATGCACATCCTGTAAGCGCTCAACGACCAAGAACTTCAAAACAGCGTGTAAGCCCCAAAAAGCGGCATAATGTAATGGGGTTTGATGGAGTGACCGCGGACTTTCCGTTCCGACCGCTGGGGGGAATCTCCAGGACAGGTTTGGCTCGTATATCCAGACGCAAATTGCAAGATGTGGTTCCGTCGGTTCGAACAGCTGTCTCATCCCCTCTTCTGCATTTTCCGACACACCTTCAAAACGGGCATGTTCAACCCAATGCCTGGCAGCGTATTTAGCGAGAGGGAACTTCTTAAGGCTGTCTCTGGTGATGTTTTTATCCAGGTGTAGCAAGATTCCTAGACATGCTTGCGCGACGAAAGTATGAGCGGGGGTCATAGAAATATGGTAACGGCGAGAAGTGGTGTCATTTTTTTCGGCAAAGCGGGAAGATGTCAAGAACTCCTTGACAGAGAAGTGTGAAAATTGTATGACCTGAAAATCTGCAACGTTGACCAGGGAAAGCAATGTGGAGCAGGTAGACAGCACCGCTGGCACGGGATCTTCCAAGCGCCAATCCTCGCGAAATTTAGGAATCAGTCCTGCCTTGAAATCGAATGCGAGGATCTCTGCCAGTTCCTCGGAAAGGAGAGGCCGAGACGCGACGGCGACGCACTGGAACAGTCGGTGGGCGAGCTCCCAGTGTGCCGGGTTGATCTCCTGCAAGGCGCGCTCGTATGTCTCGTCGAGTGTTTCTGGCAATTCGGCCACGGCATGGCGGATACGTCCTGGGTAGCAGCCGCGAAGGTAGACGACTTGACAGTACACCCAACGGAACCTACATTTGGGTCTTAAGCAAAAGTCATCAAGAAAAGTAAGGATTGGCCACCTACATGCCGCCGGCGTGTTTGGTCAGGACGTCAATCACATATTCCTTGTCCTCCTGTCTCCACCTTTGGTTTCTGGGATCCGTGTTGATCACCGACCTGATATAAGTCTCGATGTCCTCCAATTGTCCCCTCTCGTCATGTATGGAAACGGAACGGAACGCTAAGGGTTCAAGAACAACCTTGATATCGAGCTCGGGTCGGCTAGTAACACATATGCGCAGATTTGTAAGCCGTGATTCGATAAGCTGTACCACGAGTTTCAGGACTTTCTCGCGGGGGGACGGCATGGCGGATGTATTTGAACATTCGTCCAAGGCGTCGATAATCAGATAGACTGGTGCTTGTCTCGGGAGTTCCAACACGTCCTTCAAACACTGGGTAAGTTCGTCGTCGCTGGGACTTTGTTGACCATCGCGGTGTGTCGTGTAGAATTTAGTTAGAATATTGTAGTAGGAGTCAGATTGGTCGCAAAGTTGGGATATCGCAGTTGAGAGTAGCCCGCGGAGGTCCTTCTTTTGATCCTCCCTAAAATCGTAGTAGTACATTGCAAGTGATGCAAGTCCGGATTTGCGCATCGTCTCTATCTCCTCGATGATAGTGGAACTGGCCGACGGCGTAAGTTCTCAAGACGAAAAGAACCAGGGTTGACATACCAAAGCACGCTCTTTCCGGCACCCGCTAGAGGGGGAGAACCATCAGCCTCCGCGGAAGAGTATACACCAGGAAAAAACCGACGTTTGCCATGGACCCAGAGCAGCGAACTCTGTCCGGATGCTTTCCATTTCGCGAGCATGTCCCCTTGAAGGAACCACGCCCCAGTCCCGCTGTGCCGCGATTCGCAGGCGATGTTGAAATTTTTCCATGGATCAGGCGGAGAGAGCCACCGCTGAACATCTCTCCGCAACTTGTCACCTGCCGGGCAATCTCAGCGATTCCCATCAGCAATGGCGACGTTGTGAAAATTACCGACGTTTTGACTTGTTCTTCTCGCTCACAATTTGATGTAGGATTTCTATCGTTCAGTGAGACACGGGATTTAGCTCGTCGCCAATGAAACGCACCGAGGGCTTCCCGGACACCGTCAACGGATGCTTTTCCATCTATTTGGAAGAGTATTCAATAAACAGTGGATTACAAGACGAGCGGGCTTGCTCACCGTCCACGACCACCCTCATATTCTGGACGAGACCGTAGACAACCTCGAGGGTCTGAGCTGCGGTAATCCGAGCCTCGTCTTGCGTGAGTCGGTCGAGTCTCTGCAGGACCACTTCGACGTTCTTCACTCCCTTCTTCACAAATTTGACTGGATTGCGCTGAGTAACGCAACACCTCAGCGAGAACCGACTCACACGAACGATCATGTTTGAGCTGTTTGGTAGCCAAAGCGAGCGTGGAAAGCAGTTCGAGTATAATCTTGAACACTATCTCATCTGTTGCGGGCGTAGGAGGAATGCGTGTATATATGTCGACACGCCTAAGAAAGAGTTCGATGGACTCGAGCAAGTCGACGAGTGCGTCATGGCTGGAATTAGTTCCCCTGGCAGCCTGATTCAGTTCGATGTTAGAAGGGCCGTTACTAAGTTCCTAGAGAAGGGCACATTGGCATACGGAAAATAGGTTTGCGAGGCCAGCAAGTATTGCTTTCGCGGGTGGGTATCGCTATAGAAACCGGTCAGGGATGTGGAAACGCGCTATCGAGGCCTTCTTACGCCAATGGCATCACCGAATGAGGTTGTGGAAGAAAGGGTGAATAATAATGATACGGTACTCTCGATCGATTGCATGATTCTAGCGGTCCGTAGGCGATCATTGGATGCTCGTGCTTCGTACTGAAGAATTACAGTGATGTTCTCTATGGAGCAAACGATGGAGTGAGGATTCTGGAGTTGAACGGTGAGTGGGTGCTCGGCCAATGTTTCACCCGTTGTCTGCTGGTAAGTCTGTAAAGCAGAATCGAAACGTGCCCGAAATGAGGTGGATCGTGACTGGTCAGCCATATCACGAGTAGGGAATAAATGTGACCCTATGGGGGGGGTTGTTCGTCGCGAGGAGTTAGCAGACAGCGGGATACGATGGGTAGATCGTTGGGGCGAAAAAATAATACCAACTGGCACCGCGGCAGCCGGTATCGCCTTTATTTGGACGCAAGGTGGTTGCCTGAAACAGATGTACCGAGGTGGAATTGAGCGCTGGACCGTGTTTGTTGTTCGAATGCGCTTGTGATGTATTGAGTTCGCGAGGATGTCGGTCGTCCCGAGGGTAGGAAGGCGTGGAGTCGGAGGAAGCGAGGCAAGAATACAGTAAAACAATTTTTCGGAAATCGATGTGTGACGGTCAAGGAGAAACGGTCCGACATACCCGGAGCCTTGATTTAAGGGCTTTGACTCGGTAAGAAAGTGCATAAAGTTGGTCTGACGGGTCTGATGTAAGAGACAAAATGTCTCCGAGGAATACATATACACGACTTGGAGCAGCATAAAGCAGGGCGAAACGAAGTAGGTAGAACTTGAATCCATATTTGGTAATATTTGGGCACGTTTTTGGACCCCGAGCAAAATTACAGCATCTTCTATCTTTCGAGGTGGCTCGAGCATCCGCACCACGGGGGCAATATGTCGAGAATACAACGCCGCAACGTTCTGTCTACCCTCTTGGTTCGTGGATGGAGATCTCTCCGCCAGCCCGACTTGATGCGGCTTAGGAAAGAGGTGAGTAGTCGCCTTCGCGTCCCGAAGTGGTGCTTTCCAACTGTCCGATGTCATAGGAACGTTAGCTTGAAGACCATCAGGATATCGTCCTTGACCTGCACGAAAAAGGTCTCGTGCGTGATGACAGGTCCGTGCGTGATCTACTACCTGAAACGCTTTTCTTATGTTCTTGTTGCCGTCATTACCCCTTTGCGTAGTCGTAGAGGGGACCTCCAAGACTTGATTTGGCGCGGAGGGTATGCGGGGTGGCATGTGACGTTTGAATCGCCCCCATCGGGTTCGTCAGCTGTTGATCTTGTTTTATACCTCTCTTTTCGGTCTTTGTCTTTAGGACGCCGCGCTACAAGGGCCTCCATGGGCTCGAATCCATACCAGCTGGTTGGTCGGCGTCTGCCATCACCGTGATCAGCACGTGATGATACTATGCTTCAATGCTTCAAGTTAGCCCGAAGGTTTAGACACACAGAAGCAGGATCTAAGGGGAGATAATTTTACAGTAATCCTCGAAGTGGTAGGGGCGCTCTATCGACGTGCGCATATAGGCACAAGAACTAAGGTGGACTGCGCAATCTACTGGAGCGTACCAGGCTGACTAAATGCGTGACCGACGACCAGCGGTGGATCATATTATAAGTAAAAGGTCTAGCGAAAGGGGTGAAACCAGCCGGCGTGTGTACGCTCAAGAGACTTGCAGCGCAGGGTCGCGCTAAAGCGGCGCTATACAGTGACTATGCGGTCACAGTCCTGTTTCACCACGCACATTTTGGTCTCAAATCCTGTATCTTACCTACCTGACACCTCCGACCGCCACATTTCAGCAGGACTAGCACGTTGTGCAGTCTTGTTTCGTTGAGCATCACCCACATTCATGAATGTGTGACCTTTTGCTGAGGCCGCTGGTCCTACCAGTCCAACCTATAATACAGTCTGTACTGTAGGCTTCACGCCTGGCCGGTCTGTGGAAAATCAGAAACGGCTCGACTGCTTATCCACACACTTTAAGGTCTCTGGTATTGATGGTTGGGATTAAGGTACGTGATCAATATACCACCTTTGTGCTTTGAGAGATTGATCGACCGCCCAAACAAGATGCATGCGTCATAATATAAGGTGGGCATCTTCACATCTGGCACCCCTACTTCGTCTTCGTCGTCGGCTGCATAGCCTACTTTTTGACGGTTGCCCAACTGACGCTGCTGCCTGACAATCGGTACTGATACTTACCCAGATACCGTCAGTATAGGTGAAGTTTTCATCGCCGCATGTCCTATAAAAAAATTCTTTCACCGCTAATCCTCTTCCGGGGATGCCGTGGGAGCCGAAGGTGCAAGGTCACTCGTCGAGAGATATTCGCTCAACCTACAATAAAGTACTCTTCTAGTAGGGCTCCCTGGTGGCTGCCCGGGTCTTGATACCAGCTTT
>Ga0137394_10003003_pt1 | contig 12605 bp, 8 predicted proteins | sample czobulk116metaG_FD_108278 | JGI IMG/M metagenome (GOLD analysis project Ga0137394, IMG submission 108278) | Vadose zone soil microbial communities from Angelo Coast Range Reserve, California, USA - czobulk1.16 metaG | ecosystem: Environmental > Terrestrial > Soil > Vadose zone | place: USA... | reverse complement strand
GAGACGATCAGATCGTACATCGCATCGCGCGGCAGCTCGAGGATGTCACGCCGATGCACGCACAATCTCCCGCGCGCCGTCTGAAAGAGAGGCTCGCGCTCGAACCTCTGTTCGAGGTGATCGCCGAAGGCTTCGTTGATCTCGTAGACATCCAGATGATCGAACGGCCCCATCCTCCGGACGATCTCCTCCGTGAAGACTCCGGTTCCCGGTCCAACCTCGAGGATCCTGAGGGGGCCGTCCCCCGGGGCGACATGCGATGTCATGGCGTGGGCGAGAGCGCGGGAGCTGGGCACGAGCGCCCCGGTCTGGGCGAAGTTCTTCCTGCACTGCTCGATGAAGAAGCCCAGCGGCCGGCGCCCTTCCATGATCCGTTCAGATCCTCCTGCGCCCGTCGAGCGCCCGCTGGACCGTCACCTCGTCCACGTAGTCGATGTCAGAGCCCACCGGGAGCCCCATCGCGATCCGCGTCACGTCGACGCCCATCGGCTTGATCAGGGAGGTGATGTGCGTGGACGTCGTCTCGCCGTCCACGGTCGGGTTCGTCGCGATGATCACCTCGCGGATCCCGCCATTCCTGAGACGGCGCAGAAGCTCCGCGATCCGGATCTGATCCGGCCCCACGCCGTGCACGGGCGACAGCGCTCCATGGAGCACATGGTACAACCCGCGGTATCCCCCCGCCCGCTCGATCACCGCCACGTTGCCCGGCTCCTCCACCACGCAGATCTGCGAGCGCTCTCTCCCGGCGTCGGCGCAGATCGGACAGGTCTCGCTGTCGGCGATGTTGAAGCACGTCGAGCAAAGCGCGAGGCGGTCCTTGACCTCGAGGAGCGCCGCTGAGAGGGCCTCCACCTCCGACCGGGGCGCCTTGAGGACGTGGAAGGCGAGGCGCTGGGCGCTCTTGGAGCCGACGCCGGGCAGAGACTTGAAAGCCTCCATGAGGCGCACCAGCGGTTCGGCGAATGTCGGCATCGTCCGTTTCGACCCTCAACCCGGCGGAAATCCCGGAGGCATCGAGCCGCCGAGTGTGCCGGAAAGCTTCTCGTCCACTCTTCTGCACGCGTCGTTGGCCGCCGCCTTCACCAGATCTTCGAGGATGCTCAGGTCGTCCGGATCGACGGCCTCGCTGATGATGGCAACGCCGATCACTTCCTTCTTCCCGTTCATCGTGACCTTCACCGCGCCGCCCCCGGCGGTCCCCTCGACCTCGAGGCCCTCCATCTGCTGCGCGATCTCCTCCTGCATCTTCTGAGCTTGCTTGAGCAGCTTGTTGATGTTGACCATGCCGTTCTCCGGAGTGCTAGGGGATCTCCTGGATGTCGACGATCTGTCCCTTGAAGGCGTCCATCGCCAACTTCACGCCCGGCTGCTTCATCGCCGCCTCGAGAAGCCGGTCGCGCTTGCCCGGCCCCTGCTGGGCGGAGGCTCCGGGGGGCGGGGAGGCAGCCGGCGTTTCGATCGATGTCCGCACGGCGACGGCCCGATCCGCGACCTCGGAAGCCGCGGCCTCGAGGATCGCGCGTGCGTCCGCGGTGGCGAGAATCTCGCCGAACGACCGCTGCTTTTCCGGGAGGACGATCTGGAGGGTGTCACCTTCGAGCGTGATACGGAGCGCCATCTCGAGGTAGGTGCGGAAGGACATCTTCCGCGCCTGGACTGAGACGAGAAACCTCTCCCGGAAGCCGCCATCTCCTGCCTGGGTCGCACCCGACCCGTGCCGGATCTCGTCCACCTGGCCTGCCCCCGGCGGGCCGGCTCCGGGTGAGCCCGCTCCGGACGTGGAGGCAGGGCGCGCCGCCGGCGCCGCGCCGCCCTGAAGGCTGGCGATGATCTCCTCGATCGGGGCAAGGTCGGCGACACGCGCCAGCCTGAGCGCGGCGGCTTCGAGCACGAAGCGCGGCTGAGGAGAGTTGCGAAGAGCGAAGGGAAGCTCGAGAAGGGAGTTGAAGACCCGGAGCAGACCATCTTCGCTGAAGGAGGAAGCGAGCTCCCGCAGCTCCTTCTCCTCCTCCGCGGTCGCGGAGGCGGCCGTGGACCCGGCCGGAGCAAAACGCACGAGCGTGGTGTCGCGGATCGTCTGGAGCAGACCCGCGGCGAACTGTGAGAATTCGGCTCCCTGGGCGGCCAGCGTGGCGATCAGGTCCAGGAGGCGGCCCGGCTCGCGGGCGGCGACGAGCCGCAGGAAGTCGATGAGCAGGCGACGGTCGATGGCGCCGATCGCGTTCCTGACATCCTCCGCCGTGGCGCGCGCGCCGGCATAAGCGATCGTCTGATCGAGGAGGCTGACCGCGTCGCGGACGCTTCCGGCCGCGGCCGCCGCGATGATCTCGAGCCCCGCCGGCTCCACGTCGACCTTCTCGAGCTGCGCGATGCGGGCGAGGCATTGGACGACCTCGGCGCGCGGGACGCGGTGAAACTCGAAATGCTGGCAACGCGACACGACGGTGGGCGGGACCTTGCGGTACTCGGTCGTCGCGAGGATCCAGATGATGCGCGGCGGCGGCTCCTCGAGGATCTTGAGGAGCGAGTTGAAGGCGGCGCTGGAGAGCATGTGCACTTCGTCGAGGATGAAGACTTTGTAGCGATCCCTCGACGGGGCGTAGCGCGCGGCTTCCCTCAACGGCTCGACGTCGGCGACGCCGCGATTGGAGGCGGCGTCGATCTCGATGACGTCCATGCTCGACCCTGCGGCGATCTCCCGGCACGGGTCGCACGCGCCACAGGGAGTGGCCGTCGGACCCTTCGCGCAGTTGAGGGCTCGCGCGAAGAGGCGGGCCGCCGTCGTCTTCCCGACGCCCCGGATCCCCGAGAAGAGGTACGCATGGTGGAGCCGTCCCGTCGTGACGGCGTTCTTCAGCGTCGAGACCGCCGCCGCCTGTCCGATCACATCATCGAACGTGGACGGGCGGTACCGTCGGGCGAGCGCGAGATAGCTCTGCGGTGAAGAGGCGGCGGCCCCCTCGGCTTCGGGAAACAGGCTCATCGATCACCCCCGCTTGCTCCGGCGGCTGAAGACGGCACGTCATGCGGGCTTCCCCGCGGGGGGAACCAAGTGGACCCGTGGCACCGACGAGGGTTCACGTACCGCTGCTCCCTTCCGGGCCTGACGGGGTTTGTGGACTCGACGTGCACGGGGCTCGGCCCCCGAGCCCCGCGAGGAAGTTGGCCCGAGAATACCCCGGAAAACGGGGCGATCGCAAGGGAGCCGGAGGTTCGGAGGGTTCGGCTACAGGTGCGCCTCGGCGAGCGTTTCGGCCGCAAGAGCTTCGCGGACGCGTGAGAACTCATCCTCGATCTGTGCCAGCAGGCCGGGGGCCTCGTCGATTGACCCCGCCTTGGCCTGGGCTTCCAGCGACGAGCAGAGGGAGGCCAGGCCGCCTGCGCCCATGACGCTCGAGCTGCCCTTGAGGCTGTGGGAGGCTTCCCTGAGGGCGGGTGGGTCCTGCCGCTCGACGGCCTCGCGCAGCGCCTGGAGCCGTGTCGGAACCTCCTGAAGGAACCGATCGATGAGGCTCGAGAGAAACCCGTCCTCGTTTCCCTGGGCCATCTGCCGGAAGGCATCGAGCACGCCCGGATCTACCGCAGCATCGTGATTCACGGCGGCTCTCGCGACGGCGTCGGACGCTTCGGGCGCGCGCGAGCGGGACCCCTTCAGCCATCGCCGGAGCGCGTCGTCGAGATCCTTCAGCCTGACTGGCTTGGCGATGTGGTCGTCCATCCCCGCGTCGAGACACTTCTTCCGGTCTCCCGTGAGCGCATTGGCGGTCATGGCGACGATCGGGACACGAACGCCGAGGGACGACTCCGCCGCGCGGATGGCCCGTGTGGCCTCGTACCCGTCCATCTCGGGCATCTGGCAGTCCATCAGCAGGATGTCGTACGGGATTCTCGACAGCGCCTCGATCGCCTCGCGTCCGTTGGCGGCCACGTCGGCGCGGTAGCCGAGCTTGGCCAGCGTGCGGACCGCCACCATCTGGTTCACCTCGTTGTCCTCGACGACGAGGACCCGGATCCGGTTGCGGGCCTGGGCTTCTTTCAGATTGTGAGCGGTGACGAGCCGCTGACCCTCGGCGCTCGGGGCAGGGGAGACGTCGCGGGGCGGGCCCATCAGCGTGCGGATGCAGTCATGGAGGTTGGACTGCCGGACGGGTTTTATCAGGTACCCGTCGATTCCGGCCTTGCGGGATTCCTCGGCATGCCCCCGCACACCCACCGAGGTCATCAGGAGCAGCCGGATTGAGGCTAGGGAGGGGTCGGCCCTGATGCAGCGCGCCAGCTCCAGCCCGTCCATGACGGGCATCTGCAAGTCGAGGATTGCGAGGTCGTAGGGGCGGCCTCGCGCGGCGGCGCGCAGCATTTCCAGCGCCCGGAGGCCGTTCGCCGCGCCATCGTCCTGCATCCCCCAGGACTTGGTTTGAACGCTGATGACGTGACGGTTGGTCTCGTTGTCGTCGACGATCAGAACGCGAAGCCCGCGAAGATCCTCGCGCGGCTCCGGCAGCGCGAGAGCCGACTCGGGGCGCTTCTCCAGGCGGGCCGTGAACCAGAAAGTGCTTCCCTGGCCGGGCTGGCTCTCGACGCCGATCTGGCCGCCCATCATCTCGGAGAGCTGCTTGCAGATCGCGAGCCCCAGACCTGTCCCGCCGTACTTGCGGGTCGTGGAGGAGTCGGCCTGCGAGAAGGGTTGGAACAGGTTGCCCACCACCTCCGACGCGATGCCGATTCCAGTGTCACTGACCGCGAAACGCACCGTCACCGTCGTATCCGTCTCCTCGACCGGCTTCGCCCGGACGGTCACCTCACCATTCTCGGTGAACTTGATCGCGTTGCTGAGGAGGTTGGTGAGGATCTGGCGCAGCTTCCCCGGGTCTCCGCACAAGGTGGTGAAAACGTCGTGGTGGACGAGACAGGCCATCTCCAGCTTCTTCGCGTGGGCCCGCTCGGCGAGCAGCTCGACCGCCTCCTCGATCGTCGTGCGGAGATCGAAGTCGATCGTCTCCACGTGCATCTTGCCGGCCTCGATCTTCGAGAAATCCAGGATGTCGTTGATGATCGTCAGGAGGGCCTCGCCCGAGGCCCGGACCGTCTCGGCGAACTGACGCTGGTCGGGAGTGAGCTCGGTGTCCAGCAGCAATCCGGACATGCCTATCACGCCATTCATCGGAGTCCGAATCTCGTGGCTCATGGTGGCCAGGAACTCGGACTTCGCGCGGGTCGCGGCTTCCGCCGCTTCCCTGGCGGCTTTGAGCTCGGTGGTCCTCGCCATCACCTCCTTCTCGATGCCGTCGTTGACGGATTCGAGCTGCGCCTGCCGCAATGCGGTTTCGGCTATCTCCCTCGTCGCCTGCCTGCATGCGGCGATGAGGAACACGTCGATGAAGATCACCCACGCCGCATGCTCCACGAGTTTCCACGGGGGCGGGGCGAGCACTCCATAGACGGATTGCGGCCAGAGCACCCCGCGCAGGAGGTTGTCGGCGATCACGACCGCGGAAGCGGTGACCAGCACCGGCCAGTCCCGGTAAAAGGTCAGGAAAGCCAGGGCGGCGAAGACGATGAAACGTGTCTCGAGCCTCCCGCCGGTCAACTGGATCAGCATGCCGCCCATCAGCATCTGAGCCACGGCGAGCGTATGGCGGGTGAGGATCGTTCCGGGCCTCGTGAGCGCGACGAGCGCGGAGAGAAGGACCAGACCCGTTCCGAAAAGCGGAGCATCCCAATCGTGCGGAGGGATCCGGTCCGACACCTCGCTCCAGATCGATGCGGAAAACCAGTAGGCGAGAGCGATCCCGGCGAGCCACTCGAGGAGCATCAAACTGGCGAACAGGAGGTCCGCGCGCTTGGCGATCTTCCGCTTCTGCTCCCGGAGCAACACAGCGGCCCGGCGATGTACCGGATCGATCAGGGATTCGTCGGGCTCTCCCGACCACATCTCAGGAGCTCACGGGCTGAACACGCCGGGCGCGCGAGAGCAGCGCCTTGACGCGGGCCGCGAGCCGGCGCGGCTCGACCGGTTTGAGAAGGTAGTCGTCGGCCCCGACGGCCAGTCCCCGGGCCTCGCTCTCGACGCTCGATTCGGAGGTCAGGATGACGATGGCGGCATCGCTCGTCAGGGGATCGCGGCGCAGAGCCTCGACCAGGGCCATGCCGTCCATGCCGGGCATGTTCAAGTCGCTGACGATCACGTCGGGCCGATGCTTCCGGGCGAGCTCGAGCCCCTCCGTTCCGCTGTCGGCCGTCAGAACCTCGAACCCTTCGAGCTCCAGGAAGTACTTCACGACGGCGATGATCGTGGGGCTGTCCTCCACGACCAGGACCCGCCGGGTCCCCTCGGACGGTGCGGTGTGCGCGTTGTGAGCTGAGATCGTCGCGTCCGTCTTCGCCGTGCCCGCGTCTTCCTGGCGATCGCACGGATCGTCCGGAGGCGCGACGCGGGCGATCTCCTCCAGCGTCGTAAGCCCGCGGGCCGCCTTGCCTATCGCGTCCTCGAGGACGGTCCGCATTCCCGAGCGACGGGCGGCGGCGCGGATGTGATGTTCCGCGGTCCTGCGCGAGATGAGGTCCCGGATCTCGTCCGTGACAACCAGCAGCTCATGGATGGGGAGCCGCCCCTTGTAGCCCGATTGGCCGCAGGCCTCGCAGCCCAGCCCCGCCTTCCATGCGGCGTCGGCGGGGAACCTCGAGGCGCCGCCGATCCGGATCACCGTTTCAGGCGCGGGCGACCGGTCCACGATGCATCCGGCGCAGGGCCGCCGCACCAGGCGCTGGGCAAGGACCCCGGTGAGGGAGGAGGCGACCAGGAAAGGCTCCACGCCGAGATCGAGCAGGCGCGTGATGCACGCCGTTGCGTCGTTGGTGTGAAGCGTGCTGAGCAGCAAGTGCCCCGTCTGCGCCGCCTCCAGGGCGATGCTCGCGGTCTCCCGGTCCCGGATCTCCCCCACGAGGACGATGTTCGGGTCCTGCCGCAGGATCGATCGGAGCCCGGCCGCGAAGGTCATGCCGGTCCGGGTGGTGATCTGGACCTGGTTGATCCCGGGGAGCTGGATCTCGATCGGGTCCTCCACCGTGATGACGTTCTTCGTCGGGGACTTCAACCAGTTCAGCGAGGCGTAGAGAGTGGAGGTCTTGCCGCTGCCCGTTGGTCCGGTGACGAGGAGGAGCCCCTGCGGGCGTCGCAGCAGGTCCTGGAGCGTCCGGAGATTGTCGGCGGTGAAGTCGAGCGAGTCCATGTCGAGCTGGACCTGGCTCCGGTTGAGAAGCCGGACGACGACCTTCTCCCCGAACTGCGTCGGCAGGGTCGAGACTCGCAGGTCGATTCGCGTCTTCTCGAACCGAAGCCGGCTGCGGCCGTCCTGTGGCTTGCGCCGCTCCGCGATGTCCATGCCCGAGATGATCTTCAGCCTCGAGATCGTGGAGGCCTGGAGCTCTCTGGGGATCTTCATGACGTTCTGCAGCTGGCCGTCCACACGGCGGCGGACCTGGAGGCTGCCTTCCTGCGGCTCGATGTGGATGTCGCTGGCGCCCGCCTTCGCCGCGTCGCTCAAGATCATGTTCACGAGCCGGACGATCGGGGGAAGGTTGACGTCTCTCGCCAGTCTCCCGATGTCGGTGGCCTCGAATTCGGCTTCGGCGACTTCGACTTCCCCTTCGGGATGGGCGAGAGCGAGCAATGCCTCGGTGGCCTGGAGGTCCTGCAACGCCGGATACAGTCGCTTGACGAGGGCGAGGATTGAAGTCTCGCCCGCGACCACCACGATCACGCGCATTCCGGTCCGGAACTCCACGTCCTGTATGGTGGAGAAGTCGAGCGGGTCGGCCATCGCCAGGCGCAGCGACTTTCCCTCACTCCCGAGCGGGGCGGCGAGACGCCGGCGGCAGAACTCGGCCGGCAGAAGGGCGGCTGTCTCTTTCGCGACCTCCGCTCCCTCCAGGCCCGGGCTCTCAAGGTTCAACCCCTTCGCGATGGCACGCGACACCGCCTCTTCTTCCGCGAGGCCGAGACTTGCCAGCGCCCGGCCCAGAGATCCGGGGTCGCGCTCCTGGGCTTCGAGGGCGCGGGCCAACCCGGCGGAATCGACCAGTCCCGCGCCGAGCAGGATGTTTCCCAGGGTCTCCTGGTGGGTGATCATGTTCTCGTCATCTCCTCCCGACCGCGGCCCGTTCGACCTGGACACGGCGCCCCGGCGTCGAGCCGGCGATGCCAACGTCTCGAAGAACGTCATCGGATGACTCGGCGCAAACTTGAGCCTCGGCAGCGGCGTTGCCGGGGAGAAACACCTGGGAGTCGTGGGGGGGCGCAGGCTCTCAGGGGTTCCTGGCGGCGCGGGGTCGAGGCTGGGGAAGGCGCGGGGGCCGGGACCCGCCGCGGCTCGGTGTGGATGGCGGAGAGAGTGGGATTCGAACCCACGGTGAGGTTGCCCCCACACACGCTTTCCAAGCGTGCTCCTTAAGCCACTCGGACATCTCTCCGGAGCGGCTCGCAGGGTAGCCGACGCTTCCCGCACCGTCAACGAGCGAAGGCCCTCCAGACCTCCGATTCCCGATTGACGACACTTCCCAATGCTGTCGGATTGTCCAAGCAGACTGGCGATCCCGACGCCAGGGGCACGGACGGCGCGCGCCCTCGCGTCGAAGGGGACAAATCAGGAAAACTCCTCGGACGAACGCGAGAATTCCAAGACGCATCAGTGGCGCAGCGCGCGCCGCGGTTCTCGCTATGAGCCAGTAGTTGCGCGAGCCCGCGTCGCGGATCGCGTGGAGGCATCGCTCCTCTCTGCACCGGAGATCTCAACGCCAATCGTGGCGGCGCTCCACGCCCCAGAATGGGACGCGGTGGGCAACTCCCCGGCACCGGTCCAGGTCGCATTACGAAACGCTTCTTCACCTGACTCCGGACCTCCGCCCGCCCGACGAGCCTCCCATACGCGATCGGTGCTCCGCAAAGTGCGGGAAATGCAATGCCGCGCCGCATTGGCACTCCCTCTGCTAACACCACGCCCCGGGATGCGTCACAAGCTCGATGAGCCCGGTCAATCATGAAGTGATGAGGACCCACGGATGCACACACTCGCTACCTGCGACGAGAAGAGCTGGAGTCCGGCGGTGGAAGTCCACGACTCACCCGAGAGAGGGGAGTTCCTGGCGCACTACCTTCCCCTGGTGAAGTCTGTCGTTTGCAGAATCGTGGCGCGGCTTCCCAGAGGTCAGGATGTGCAGGATCTGATCGGAGAGGGAACGCTCGGATTGCTCGACGCGGTCAACCGCTTCGACCCCCGGAAGGCGATTCCGTTCGGTGTCTACGCCCGGCAGAGGATTCGTGGGACGGTTCTCGATCGACTGCGGCAGGATGACCCGCTCTCGCGCTCCGCGAGAGAGCGGCACGACCGGATAAGGTCCCTCGCCGGCGACACGGCCGGTCCCAGGTCCCAGGAAGAGCTCGCCAGCGCGCTGGGAGTGCCGGTCCGGAAGCTCATGAAGACGCAGCCGGCCCCGGTCTTCTTTTCCCTGGACGAGGCGCTTGCGAGTTCCGCCGCCGGCGGGGATCGGGAGAGCGCCGAGGCGGGTCGCGCGGGAGCGAGCGAATTCCCGAACCCTCTGGGAACCCTTCTCGCCCGCGAAAACGTGGAGCTCGTTCGTCGAGCGCTCGCGGGACTCTCCGATCGGGAGCGGCAGCTTCTCTCGCTGTACTACGTCGAGGAATTGACGATGAAAGAGGTCGGCGAGATCCTCGGCATCACCGAATCCAGAGTCTGCCAGATCCATCGTCGCGCGCTCGAGCTTACACAGAGGAGGCTGCGGCTCCTGATGGAGGACGGGAAGCTGGGGGGCTGCGAAGTCGCCGCGAGCTGAGCGAGGCCCGCATCGTCGGTCGCCTCGGGTGATCCCCCCTCAAGATCCGGCGAACTCCGCCGAAAGATGCCTCGAGGGCAGGGATGGCCCCCTGGAGGCGCCAACGGTGAAGGTTCACGGAGACGAAAGGGTGGCAGGCATGCGGGCGGAGCGACTCCGTCGCCTTCGCGACGCGGTTCGATCGGGTCGCTACCAGGTCGACGAGCAGCCGCTCGCTATTCGCCTCATCGAGGCGTGCGGCAGCAAGTACGAGGCCGGAGCCGGGGTCGCTCCGAGGGCTTGTTCGAGAACGACGCCGACGGGCAGTGCGACGGGTCCAAGAGACCGGACGAGGCCGAAGTCACGCGCGATTCCGTCAGCATCTCACCGCGCCAGGTAACGAGCGCGCGGTCGGGAGAAGGCGATGCAGTCGATGCAATCGATGGAGTCCGAGTTCTACGAGCCGAGCCCGCTCCTGCGCGAGCTTCAGGTCCTTTCGATCCTGGCCAGGGATCCCGAGGCATCGCAAAAGGACATCGCCGGGCAGGTGGGGCTCGCCCCGTCGATGATCCACAATTACATCCACGCGCTCGCGCAGGCCGGCCTCGTGGAGTTCCACGGCCCGACACGCCGGCGACTTCGATACGTCGTCACGAGCGCCGGGCGCCAGCACATCGAGAACCTGTCGGCGAGACATCTTTTCTCCGCCGGACGCATTCTCGAGCGCATCACGAGCTCCGTCCGGCGCGAGATCGAGCGAGTGGCGCGGGACGGCGTCAAGAACCTGGGTGTGCTCACCTTTCCGTACTTCGCTGGGATCGTCTCCCGCATCGCGGCCGAATCCGGGTTGGAGACGATCCTGCTCCGGCGGAGCGGCGCCCGATCGGATCCGGACGGACCTCCGCCGCTCGAGGGGCTGGACGCGGTCCTCGTCGTCGACAATCCGACGTGCGACGACGTCGTGGCCGCCCTGCGCGCCTGCCGCGAGCGGGGACTTCCCGTCTATCGAGTCGGATAGCCGCCGCCCTTGAGGGGCCAGGCGCCATCCGGGCGCTTCCCTCGTCATCCCCCAGGTGCCGGGCCCAAGGCGATGCCACGCCCAGGCAATCATCGCTGATGCTACATTGTACGGGCGTCAGGAACGCTTGCTGGCTCGCGCCTCGACGCGTCAGGAGGATTCCATGAATCCACCGGCTTCGTCGAACCATCGTGATCCCCGTGACGGCACGATCGGGAAAGTCCCCCACGCCTCGCCACGCGAGGCTCCGAACCGCGGCGCGGTTCTGGTGATCGAGGACGACCTGAACGTTCGCGAGGTCGAGCAGGAGATCATCGAGCGGGCGAAGTTCCGCGCCGAAGGCGTGGCGTCGGGCGAGGAGGCGCTTCTTCTCGCGTCGAAGGGCCCCTACGATGGCATCCTTCTGGACCTCCATCTGCCGGGTCCGATGGATGGCCTTCGACTCCTGGAGAAGCTCCGCGAAATCAGCTCCTACGTTCCGATCATCGTTGTGACCGGTGACAGCGATCTGCGCACCGCCATCGAATGCATGCGGAAGGGGGCCTACGATTTTCTGACGAAGCCGCTGGACCCGGAGCTCCTCTCCGTGACCGTCGAGAAGGCGGTCGAGCACGGGGAGATGATGACCCGGCTCACGACGCTGGAACAGGCGATCGTCGAGCCGACCGGTCTCGGCAATCTCATCGGTCGCGGGTTGCAGATGAAGCGCGTCTTCACGCTGATCAAGCGGTCCGCCCCTCACGACAGTCCGGTGCTGATCCTGGGGGAATCGGGGTGCGGGAAGGAGCTCGCGGCGCGCGAGATTCATCGTCTCAGCCCCCGCGCGTCGAGGCCTCTCGTGACGGTCTCCTGCGCGAACATTCAGGCGACTCTCCAGGAGTCGGAGTTCTTCGGGCACGAGAAGGGGGCCTTCACCGGGGCCGACGTGACGAGGCGCGGGCTCTTCGAGACGGCGGCCGGCGGCACGATCTTCCTCGATGAGATCTCCGAGTGCGGCCCGACGACCCAGGCTGCGCTGCTCCGTGTGCTCCAGGAAGGTGAGATCCGGCGCGTCGGATCCAGTCAATCCATGAAGGTGGACGTCCGGGTGATCGCGGCGTCGAACGTCGATCTCGAAAAGGCGGCGGCAGCGGGCGCCTTTCGGAGCGATCTGTACTACCGCCTGAGCCGGGTCGTCGTCGAGATGCCGCCGCTCCGCGGAAGGCCCGAGGACATCATCGTGCTCGCGGAGACGCTTCTTTCGCGCGCGTGCGAAAAGCTCGAGAGGCCGCCGCGCCACTATTCTCCGAAGGCCGTCGAGATGCTCCTCGCCTACCCATGGCCTGGAAACGTTCGTGAACTGGAAAACCTTTCGGAGAAGGTCGCCCTCTTCACAGACCGGACGATCGTGAGACCCGCGGACCTTCACCCGCTCACCGGCTCCAGCTGGTCGGTTCCTCCCGAGGTGGAGACGCTGGACGAGATGGAACGCCGCCACATCAAGGCGGTGCTCGCGCTGACCGACTGGAACTACAAGCAGGCGGCGCACCTGCTCGGGATTCCGCGGTCGACGCTCTACCGGAAGGTGCACAGGTTTGGGCTCTCCCGCGACGGGGACGCGCCGGGAATGACCGAGAGCGCGATCGGAGGGCACTGATCCGCGGGGCGCCGCCGGACGGATCCGCTCCCGCGCGCCGCCGCGTTGACGCTTTCCGCGAAGCATCCTTATAATCCGCGCCATTCCGGCAGGCAACGATCCCCGCCCGCCCCTTCGGAG
>Ga0137394_10003002_pt1 | contig 12607 bp, 8 predicted proteins | sample czobulk116metaG_FD_108278 | JGI IMG/M metagenome (GOLD analysis project Ga0137394, IMG submission 108278) | Vadose zone soil microbial communities from Angelo Coast Range Reserve, California, USA - czobulk1.16 metaG | ecosystem: Environmental > Terrestrial > Soil > Vadose zone | place: USA... | reverse complement strand
GATCCGGAGGAAGCGACAGTCTGGTTGAACGGGGTCGCGAGCCACCGGCAATTTCGCGCGGTGTTGCGACTGGATCGAATTCTTTGCAACTGGTCCACATACTGGCAGGTGTTGGCCGGCCAAGGCTACCGGGTTGACGAGCAGGCGTCCGGGAAGTCCGGTGCGGAAGTGCGGCGGTTCTTGATGGATTGGTATGCACGCATGCAACCCGTATACATGGCGGTCTCGCTGCCGGACACTTTCGAATATCCCCGCGAGACGGCTGGGAATCTATTGCTGAAGGAGGCCGTGCTGCCCGCTTGCCGCGAATTGGATCTAGCGCTCTCGCTCATGATTGGGGTGCGCAAGCAGGTCAATCCATCGCTGCGTTTGGCCGGCGACGCCGCGGGCAGAGCGGACCTGCGGGCGCTGGAAAACCTGTGCCGCGAGTTTCCAACCAATCGTTTTCTGGTCAGTGTGCTCAGCCGGGAGAACCAACACGAACTTTGCGTTTACGCGCGGAAGTTCAGCAACTTGATGCCTTTCGGTTGCTGGTGGTTCATGAACAATCCTTCGATTGTGGAGGAGATCACTCGCGAGCGCATCGAGATGCTGGGAACAAGTTTCATTCCGCAGCATTCCGATGCCCGCGTGCTCGAGCAAGTCATCTACAAATGGAACAACACGCGCAGGACGCTGGTGCGCGTCCTCTCTGACACCTACCGTCTTCTCTCGGAGGACGGTCGAGGCGTCACGCGCGGTGACATTCAGCGAGACGTTACTCGCCTGTTTCGTTCGAACGCCGAAGCTTGGACGGGCCTGCGGTCACCCGTTTCCGATGCGCAAACCTTGTAGGCGCCTGCTTCCTTTGAAAAGAGCACTCATTGCGGTGAAGTCATTTCTGATGACGGATCGAAGTCCATCTGGCGGATTAGTTATACAGGAAAGTGAGTTCTGTTCGGTGGATTTGATTTCAAAAAAGCGTTCGGAACAGAACCAATCGCGATCAAGAAGGAGAGGCCGGCGCGAGCAATTACTTGGCCATGCGGAGCATCACTACACCGTGGGCGGGCACCGTCACCGAGTATTCCACCCCGTCCAGCTTCAGGTCGCTGTGCGCCCATAGATCTCTGACACGCGCAGGTGCAGATTTCAGGCCCAGGTCCGCCCATTTAACGATGATCTTTGCGGGCGTGCCGCCGCGGTTAAACAATCCGATCGCCTGCCCACCATCGGAAAGCAGTCTCCCCCAGACTTCCTGGTCTCCTGATTTCGCGATGCGCCGGCCCTGTTTGCCATCTTTGTCCTGATTGACGGCGATGACTTCGCGATTGATGAGAACCTCTAGGATCGCTGGCGTCATGTTGCGCAAATCGTTTCCAGCAAGCAACGGCGCGGCAAGAATCGACCACAAGCTCATATGCGTTTTGTATTCGTCGTCGTTCATGCCGCCGTTGCCGATTTCGAGCATGTCGGGATCGTTCCAGTGTCCGGGCGCCGCCCACGAAGCCAGTTCGTCTTGGGAAAAACCAATGTTGGTCATCGCTTCCCAAGTGTCACGGATGTCGCCCGTGGTGCGCCAGGCATTGCCGCCGACGTCGGCGCCCCACTTCCACACTTCGGCGCGACCATATTGGCAGAGGCTGTACAGCATGGGACGCCCAGCTTTGAGGAGCGCGTCGCCCATGACTTGATATAGCGCGCGCATCTCTTGATCGGTGTAGAGGTTGCGCGCACCACACCAGTCGTACTTAAGATAGTCAATGCCCCAGGCGGCGTACGATTGCGCATCCTGCTCCTCGTGGCCGTAACTGCCTTCGTATCCCGCGCAGGTGTTTGGGCCTGGCGAAGAGTAGATGCCGATCTTGAGACCTTTGCCGTGCACGTAATCGGCGAGCGCTTTCATATCGGGAAACTTCTTATTGGTCGTGATATGCCCTTCTGCGTCGCGGCCTGCCTACCAGGTATCGTCAATATTGATATATTGATAGCCAGCGTCCTTCATCCCGTTGCTGACCATGGCATCGGCCATTTCGCGGACAGCGGCGTCATCCACCCGTCCCGCAAACTTGTTCCAACTGTTCCAGCCCATCGGAGGAGTTTTGGCAAGGCCGTTGTCTGCCACCTTATGAACCGCCGGCAGTGGGAGGCGTGCGGGATAGGCGCCCTCGCCGGGTGGCGCGCGGTGAGCGACCAACTGGATGAGCTCGGCGTCGGGGCGGCGCCGGGTCGCCACGTGCAACTCGTCACCGAGCAACTTGCCTTCGTATTTCACGCGGCGCTCATTGGTCCCGTCCGCCATGCTAGCTGTGAGGGCGAAGCCATCAGGCCCACCCGTGCTCTCGATAATCTTGTAATAAAACTGAGTGACTCGGATCGTGCCGCTTATGCGAGAGCCTTCTTGATGGAGATCTAGATAGGTAGTCCGGAAGGTGCCGTCCGGCAGGGGATCCCGGACCACCCAGTTTCCGGTCAAGTCCGCGGCAAGGCACGGGACCGCCAGGAGCAGGAGCAAAACAGTACAAAGAGGTTTCATTTCCAGGCGGAGATTACAACAAACGAACATGGGCTCAAAATGTTTTGTGAGCATTGTCCTTTCAAATTTTCTTAAGAACGCGTTTAGGAAGACTAGAACGTTTTTCGATCCGAGTCCTGGTGTACCATGCGGCTGCCTGGGTGATGTGGGGAAATGAATCTGTGAGAATCCCCTATGATGAGCTGTTTGATGGTCTGTTGCGGGTGTTGCTCAAGCTAGGTTTCGAGCAGCGGCGCGCCTCTCTTTGCGCGCGGCTCTTCGCGGATGCCAGCCGGGACGGGGTCTATTCCCATGGCCTGAACCGCTTTCCACAATTCGTACGGATGATTCAAAAAGGGATCATTGCCATTGATGGCGAGCCGGAGTTGGTAGCAAGCTTTGGTTCACTGGAGAGATGGGACGGCAAAAGCGGTCCCGGCAATTTGAACGCCTACGGGTGCATGGACAGAGCGATCACCCTCTGTCGTGAGCAGGGCATCGGCTGCGTGGCTCTGGCCAATACCAATCACTGGATGCGCGGCGGCAGCTACGGCTGGCAGGCAGCCGATGCCGGAGTCATCGGAATTTGCTGGACCAATACCATGGCCAATTTGCCGCCGTGGGGAGCAAGCGATCCGCGTGTCGGCAACAATCCCGTGATTATTGCGGTGCCGCGGGCCAAAGGTCATGTGGTTCTCGATATGGCCATGTCGCAATTCTCCTACGGCGCTCTAGCGTCCTATCGAATACGCGGCGAGCAATTGCCCGTGGAAGGCGGCTTTGACGTTCGAGGACGGCTCACGCGAGATCCTATGGCCATCGAAGCATCGAAGCGCCCGCTGCCCATCGGTTACTGGAAGGGTTCCGGTTTGGCGTTGATGTTGGATATGGTCGGCGCGCTGCTGTCCGGCGGCTGCGCCACCCACCAGATTCCGGCAGACACAGAACGAGAGACGAAGCTCTCGCAAGTGTTCATCGCCTTAGACCCATCCTCGGTCGATCAATCCGGCACTTCGGTGAGTCTCGCCGACCAGATCGTGGAGCATCTGCAATCACCCCCACTTGCGGCCGGAAGGCAGGTGCGATATCCGGGCGAGCGCGTGCTGCAAACACGAAAGGAAAACCTGGCGAAGGGCATACCGGTCGAGCTGGCTATCTGGCGCGACGTTCAAGCGCTAAATTGAGAGCCGGCGTATTGCAAGGGTCTGTATCGGGTTTCCCCAGTTAGTATCCCAGTTTCTTATCGACGACATTGAGCAACGGCTCACCCTTCTGGAATCGTTCGAATTGCGCGATGAAAAACTGCATCGCTTGATCGAGCCAGTCGGGCGTGTGGTCGGCGCAATGCGGAGAAAGCAAGACGTTCTCCAGCTTGTAGAAGGGGTGACCCTGCGGCAGCGGCTCCTGATCGAAAACATCCAGGCCGGCGCCCTTGATTCGGCCATTGGAAAGCGCGCTGACCAGGGCCTCCTCGTTGATCACCGGGCCGCGGCCGACATTGATTACCACTGCCGTGGGCTTCATCGCCGCGAACTCCGGTTCGCCGATCATTCCGCGCGTTTCTGAAGTTAACGGTGCAGCTACAACCACATAGTCGCAGCGCGAAAGCATCTCGATGCGACGCTCCGGACCATAGGTCTGCTCGACTAGCGGGTCCGTGCCGCGCAACGGCGAAGCATGCCGCTTGACGGCGAGGACGGTGATCCCCAGCGGCCGGACCCTTGCGGCAATTGCGCGGCCGATATCGCCATATCCGATGATTCCGACGGTATGGCCCGATATAGGCATCACCTCGAAGGCCTCCCACACGCCAGCCGTCTGATTGCGGATCATGCGGCGAAAGTCTTTGGCGAAATATAAGATCGCAGCAAGCACAAATTCGCCCAACGATGCGCTAAATACCCCGGTTCCATTCGTGAGCGGCACGGGACTTTCCATCAGCTCCGGGAACAGCGTTCTCTCCAGGCCCACAGAGCGGGAATGCACCCAGCGCAGGTCTGGGCACATTCCAAACACTTTTCTGAACAGGACAACAGAGCCCGACCAATTGAAGAGCACAGTGGCGTGGGCAGCCGCTTGCTCAAATGCTTCGACCGAATTTCCGGCGGCAATTTTCACTCTCGCGAGCGGCTTCTCCAGCATGGCAAGCCGCGGCTCGGCGGCATCGGCCAGGACCAGAATAGTGTCGTTTCTCATGTGCATCGGAGCACACCACAATCAAAGCCAGCAATGTGCAACAAGCAGTTTACAGAAATCAAATCCGGTGTCTAAAGTATAGAATTTGACACCGCAAAATTAGGCCTCTTACAATACACCGCTTTCGAGAGAAGACCCCCAGAGAGTTCGTATCGCGTTGACCGAACGATTTCAAAGCTTTACGGTTTACGGAATTTGACTCCGGATTCGGAAGGAATTCTATGCCGCCAAAAGATTCCAAGTCATTGAGGAGTTATCGATGGTATGGCCCGGATGATTTGCGTTCCTTCGGGCACCGTTCGCGTGCCGCTTCCATGGGTTGTACGCAAGCCGACTATGAGGGCAAGCCGGTTATCGCGATCATCAACACCTGGGGCGACATCAATCCGTGCCACAGTCATCTTCGGGAGCGCGCGGAGGATGTCAAAAAGGGTGTGTGGCAGGCCGGCGGTTTCCCGGTGGAGATGCCCGCGTTTACCCTCGGCGAAACGTTTCAGAAGCCGACCACGATGATGTATCGCAACCTGCTGGCAATGGAGACCGAGGAACTGTTGCGCTCCTACCCGGCCGATGGCTGCGTGCTGATGGGCGGCTGCGACAAGACGACGCCGGCGCTTTTGATGGGCGCCATCAGCATGAATCTGCCCGCGATTTATGTTCCAGCAGGACCGATGCTTCGAGGCAATTGGCGCGGCGAAATCCTGGGCAGCGGATCCGATGTCTCTAAGTACTGGGCAGAACGGCGGGCGGGCAACATCGATCTCGAAGCCTGGACACAGATCGAAGACGGCATCGCGCGCTCGGCAGGAACTTGCATGACCATGGGTACGGCCTCCACCATGACCAGCGTGGCCGAAGTGTTGGGTTTCTCTTTCCCAGGTGCGAGCGCGATACCGGCGGTGGATTCCAACCATGCCAAGATGGCCAACCGCTCGGGCCGGCGCATCGTCGAAATGGTGTGGGAAGATTTGAAGCCGCGGGATATCTTGCACGAGGCTTCCTTCAACAATGCGATTGCCACAGTGTTTGCACTGGGGGGATCCACAAATGCAGTGATCCACATGCTGGCTTTGGCTGGGAGGGCGGGAATCAAGATCGCGCTCGACCGCTTTGATCAATTTTCCGAGAAGACTCCCATGCTGGCCAATTTGCGTCCGAGCGGCAAGTACCTCATGGAAGATTTCTATTACGCCGGTGGATTGCCGGCGTTGCTGCGAGTGCTGGCCCCTCAGTTGGACCTAAGCTGCCTGACCATCACCGGAAAAACGCTTGGGGAGAATGTTGCGGGCGCTGAAATTTACAATACGGATGTTATCCGCACTTTGGATAACCCCGTTCTTACGTCCGGGGGTTTGGCGATTCTGTACGGGAATCTCGCTCCCAACGGAGCGGTGATCAAAGCTGCCGCTGCCGAAACGAGGCTCCTAAAGCACGCCGGTCGTGCCATCGTCTTCGATAGCTACGATGAAATGAACGCCCGAATCGATGATCCAGCCCTCGATGCGGATCGCAGCAGCGTGCTGGTGCTGCGCAACGCCGGCCCGAAGGGCGCGCCGGGAATGCCCGAATGGGGAAACCTCCCTATTCCGCAAAAACTCCTCAAGGCCGGGATACGCGACATGGTGCGTATTTCTGATGCGAGAATGAGCGGTACGAGTTACGGTGCCTGTGTCCTGCACGTCTCGCCCGAATCCTTTGTCGGCGGGCCCCTTGCGTTGCTCGAAGAAGGGGACATTATTGAACTCGACGTGGCCGCGCGCCAACTGAACATGCGCGTGAATGAGGATGAGCTTGCGCGTCGGCGCGCAGCTTGGCGGCCGAGAGAAGGGATTTATCCGCGCGGATACGGCAAGTTATTCATGCAGCACATTAAGCAGGCTGACGAAGGATGCGACTTCGACTTTTTGGAAGGAACCGCTCCCATCCCTGAACCGGAGATTCATTAACATTGGCGGCAGAGAGAAGGGGCTCCGGGTGATCGGCACTCCGGAGGCTGGGAGTCCGCGGCCCAGGTTATTACGCGGAAACAACGCGGCGACGCCCCACTCCAATGGCAAGCATCACTATGCCTGAGAGACAAAGACTTCCCACCAGGTACAACAGGCCTGCGCTAAAGGAATGGGTACGCGTGACCAGGTAGCCCATGATCAGCGGTCCGACAAAGCCTCCGAGATTCCCCACCGAGTTGATCAAACCAATGGATGCTGCGGCAGCCGACTCGCCAAGAAAAGTAGTTGGAACTGTCCAGAATGCAGGGTGAAACGCAAAATAGCAGGCGCCAACGACAGTGAATAGCACGACCGAGAGAGCGAGGTTCGATCCTAGATAAACAGCCAAGGAAAGCGTCACTCCACTCAATAAGAGAGGCAGGGAGGCGTGCCATCGACGCTCTCCTGTTCGATCGGAGTGCCAGCCGTTGAACTGCTGCACCAGAAAACCTGCAAGATAAGGCAAAGCCGCAAGCAGGGTCACTTGCAAGTTGCTCTGCCCGGAGAGGCGCTTCAGAATGCTTGGGAGCCAGAAAGCAATGCCATAATTCCCCGTCAGCGCAAAGAAGTAGGCAAACGTCAACAGCAGAACGTCGCGGTGGCCTAAGGCCTGCCAGACGGTGTAAGACCGAACTTGCTGCTTCGCTTGTTTTTCCCGGTTCAACTGCTCGGTGATCCAGTCGCGCTCGTCGCTCCGCAGCCAGCTGGCCTCGCGTGGCCAGTCCGTGAGATAGAAGGCGGTGATCACTCCAAAAATGATCGCCGGCAATCCTTCCAGTACGAACAGCCATCGCCAGCCTCTCAGGCCCAGCCAGGAGATTCCGAGCAAATAACCGGCAAGCGGAGAGCCGATAACAAAGGAGAGTGGATTAGCAGCGTAGAACCTTGCCACGGCTTTAGCACGGTCCTCGCTCCGAAACCAGTGAGATAGGTACACAATGACGATCGGGAAAAAACCCGCTTCGGCGGCGCCCACGAGAAAGCGAACCAAATAGAATTGCCAGACCGTGCGGATGAAGGCCATCAGTACGGTCAGGATTCCCCAGGAAATCATGATGCGCGCGATCCATCGTCGCGCGCTCCACTGCTCTGCAACCAAAGCTCCAGGGATGCCCAGCAAGAAATAACCAAGGAAAAAAATGCCAGCGCCGAGACCAACTACTCCGTCGCTGAAGCCCAGGTCCCCGGGCATCTGAAGCGCTGCGGCGCTGATGTTCATGCGGTCCAGGAACGCAATGACATAAAGCAGGAATAGGAAGGGAAGCAGCCGCCACGCAATTCGTTTTCTTGCTCGCTGAGCGACCTCCAAGTCCGGGGATGTGATGGACATGTCGCCTCAATTCCTAGGAAGGCAGAGATTGCCGAACGTATCCTGGACCATTTTTCTTTTCGCGGCCAAAAATTTGCGCCGAGTAGTATACCCAAGAGGCGAGTACGGGATGCCTTTCACAAAAAATGATTGTGGCCGGAACCGAGAAATCGGCAAGGGAATTGCCTACGCGATCGGCACGTTGTGGGCCGCCCCAGGTTACGGCGCCAGCGACAGATTAAACGTATGTGCGATGAACGATTCGATCATGTCAAGTGCATGGACAGCGCGGTCACCGATGCCGCGGGAAAAGTATGGACCACTACCCCATTCCGGACGGCGCTCTCCTTCTTTTGAGGAATCACGGCTTCGCGATTGTCGAAAGTATTCCGCGCGTGAATGTCGGAGTGCGACAACGTTGTCGCCATTGCCGAGTTGGCGGAGCCTCCCCGAATTGTAATTTCGGCCTCGCGAGCCCGGGTCGTGTGTGGATTCACCACGGTGACAAGCAAATCTTTGCCGTGAAGAGAGGCGGAACCGTGGAGTCCCCAGAAAGTTGCCGGTCTACCGTCCCGATCGTACTCGACGGAAGGAACTGAGAAAATGGTTCGAAGGGATTCCCCTCCCTGATGGCCTGCGTACATTTCAAAGACATGGCCCACCGGTGTGATCACGAACCGGTCTTCATGCCCGAGGTACAGGCTATTCAGGCAGTTAATGAGCTGCGCGCAGTTGGCCATGTGTAGCTTGCTGGCATGCCGGTTAAAAATGTCTAGGGTCATGCCACTGAACACGGCATCCCTTAGCGTGGGAGTTTGTTCGAGAATATCGCCCGGTGTTGCCTCGCTCCCGGCACGGTACCATGGGCCCCATTCGTCCACGACGAGCTTGACGCGGTGCTCATGGTCGAATTCACTCATGGCTTGCCAGTGCCCTAGAATGAGGTCTTCCATACGCGCGCCTTCGCGCAGAATCTCGTACCAGTCCACGGGATCAAATTGAATTGCGTCGCCTTTTCCTTTTTCCCAATCGTTTGTTCGCCCACGACTAAGATTCCATGCGTAATGGTGAAGCGCCCAACCGTAGATGCGGCCGAGTTGCGAAGGCCCCTTGCGAATAGTTTCCTCGAAGAAGCCGCGCGTCCAGTTCCAGTCATCGGAATTAGGGCCGGAGGCGATCAAAGACAACGGTTGTCCGTAGTGGGGCAACCAAGCCGAGTATCTACGGAATTCAACGGCATACTCCTGAGGCGTAAAGTCTCCGCCACACCCCCAGGATTCGTTTCCTACACCCCAGTAGCGCACGTTGTACGGTTCGGCGGAGCCGGCCTTGGCGCGCTCCTCGGCAAGTGTGGTGCTGCCCGCTGGAGAATTGCAGTACTCCACCCACCTGTAGAATTCCGAGGCGGGCAGGCTGCGAACGTTGGCGGCGAGGTACGGCTCCGCCCCAACGAGTCTGCAGAAATTGACAAACTCATTAGTGCCGAATTCGTTGGGATCATACTTGTGACTCGCCGGGGATTTATCGGTCTCCGCCCCAAGCCAGAAGTTCGTTCGCCGCGGGCGTTGTCCGGAGGGGCCAATGCCATCACGCCAGTCATAGCTGTCTGCGAAGCATCCTCCCGGGTAGCGAACGACAGGAGCCTTGATCTTCCTCATGTGCTCAACAAGGTCTTTGCGGATGCCGTCGAAATTGGGGACCTTGGATTTTGCTCCGACCCACACTCCATCGTAAATCGTGCCTCCCAGGTGCTCAGTGAAGTGGCCGTAGAGATTGGGTGAAATCTTGCCAAGTGATTCGTCGAGAAGAATTTCCACTCGAGAATCCACACTTTGGGCCGCCGCGGCTGAAATCCCTGAGTACCGGGAAAAGACGAGCCCTGCAGTGCCGGCCAAGGTGGTTTGGATAAATCCACGGCGATTCTTCACGATTTCCTCCCGAGTATAGTTTTTGTTCCTAATCCGCTTTCCAGGATTCGCGCGTTCAGAATCATAAAACGAGTGACCTTGAGCATTGTACAGAAATGATTCCAGTTCTGGCTTCAAACGAAAAAGTCTTTCCGGTTGTTTCAGAAGTGTAGGATGTGCGTTAAAGTAGGGGCCGTTTTAACGATTCAGTCACGAATGGGTGCCAGGCACGCATGAAGGTTCTTCTGCTTTCGCAATACAAGCATCTTGAGATTGCCGATGTTCCTGAACCAACGCCGGGCCCCGGTGAAGTCCTCGTGCGCGTTGCTGCGTGCGGCATCTGCGGTAGCGACGTCCACGGTTACGATGGATCGTCGGGCCGCCGTATTCCGCCCATTGTCATGGGGCACGAAGCCGCGGGAAGAATCGCCGCAGTGGGCCCGGGAGTGAAGGGATTCCGAGAAGGTGACAGAGTCACGTTTGATTCGACCGTCTATTGCGGCGCTTGCCGTCCCTGCCGCCGCGGAGAAGTGAATCTCTGCGATAACCGGCAGGTTTTGGGAGTTTCCTGTCCGGACTACCGCCGCGCCGGAGCCTTTGCCGAATATGTTGTTGTACCTTCGCGCATCGTATATCGCTTGCCGGACAGTCTTTCATTTACAGAGGCAGCGATGCTGGAAGCCGTGGCCGTCGCGATTCACGCTGTTTCCTTGGCGCAAGTTTCACCCGATGACACTGCACTAGTGCTCGGCGCCGGGATGATCGGACTGCTCGTTGTGCAGGCACTGCGGGTTGCTGGTTGCTCACGTATTCTCGTAGCGGACATAGACGGCTCGCGGCTCAAACTTGCTCAAGATGTCGGCGCGACCGCCGTGTTGTCAGCCGAGGCTGGCCTTGTTGCCGAAGCATTGCAGCTTTCCGGTGGGGCCGGAGTAGACCTGGCGGTTGAAGCCGTGGGAAGAAACGAGACTGTTGGTGCCGCCATTGAAAGTGTTCGCAAGGGCGGAACCATCGTATTGGTCGGGAACATTTCACCGGAAGTCACACTGCCGCTGCAGAAGGTAGTTACGCGGCAAATCCGGCTTCAAGGATCGTGCGCATCCGCAGGAGAGTACCCGCAGGCCATGGAACTTCTGGCATCCGGAGTTATACAGGTAAAGCCTCTGATCACGGCCATTGCGCCTCTCGACGACGGTCCACAATGGTTCGAACGGCTGCACGCGCGTGAACCCAACTTGATGAAGGTCGTTCTTACACCCGGGGTGTTTTCGTGAGCGACAGACTCTTCGATCTCACTGGCCGCGTGGCGATTGTTACAGGAACGAGCCGGGGGCTCGGCCAGTATCTTGCTCGCGCCCTCGCAAAGGCCGGGGCGGATCTCGTGCTCACCAGCCGCGATCGCGATCGCCTATTGCTGTTTGAGGAGGAGATGCGAGGGCTTGGCCGCCGCGCCATTTCACTGGAACTTGATGTCCGCAACCACGAGAGCATTGAAAGAATGGCTGCGGCTGCGGGAAAAGAGTTTGGTCATCTGGACATCCTTCTCAACAATGCAGGTTGCAACGTTCGGAAGCCGGCGCTCGACGTTACCTGGGAGGAGTGGAACCTGATACTTGACACGAATCTGCGCGGGAGTTTTTTCGTCTCGCAAGCGGTGGCGCGCCGCATGATTCCGCGCCGGTACGGCCGCATCATCAATATCGGGTCCGTGACCAGCGTGGCTGGTTACGCGGGTCTCGCACCCTATGGGGCCAGCAGGGGCGGCATCCGGCAATTGACGATGAGCTTGGCCGATGACTGGGGCAAGCACGGCGTCACCGTGAATTGTCTGGCACCGGGATGGTTTCGCACGGAACAGAACAAGATTCTGTACGAGAACAAAGAGTGGGTTGATTATCTTTGCGATCGCATCCCGCTGAAGCGCCCGGGGGAACCTCAAGATCTGGATGCAGCCGTAGTATTCCTCGCCGCGGAGTCCAGCCGTTATATTACAGGGCAGACCTTGCTTGTGGATGGCGGAATCTCTACGGGCGCAACCCGCGCCCTGGCGGAGTCTCGACAGGCTATGCCGAACCGTCCCGGAGAACCGAACTAGGAGTTCAAAACATGCAGAGCAATTTCTTTTCAAGTGTCGGAATGCGGCATTTGGTCGAGCAAGCCCTTCTTATCTGGACGTTTTGGGGATCTCTCGGTTTATTTTTGTCGCCGGTAGCGTCTGCCGCGCCGCCGGCGAAAAACCGGAAGGCCTTGCAGATCTATTTTGTCGACGTAGAAGGCGGCCAGGCGACACTCTTCGTCACGCCGGAAGGGCAGTCGCTGCTAATTGATACGGGCTGGCCGGGCAACGATGGCCGCGATGCCGACCGCATTGTCGCCGCGGCCAAACTGGCCGGGATCAGCAAGATTGATTACGTGCTGATCACGCATTTTCACAACGACCATGTGGGGGGTGTGCCGCAGCTGGTGGCCCGAATCCCGGTTGGAACATTCATCGATCACGGCGAAAACCGCGAAACCACAAACGGGCCAACCGTACAGGGCTGGCAGGCCTACCAGCAAGTGTTGGGAACGGGAAAGTTCAGGCGGATTACCGCCAAGGCCGGCGATGTTCTCCCCATTCAGGGTATGCGCGTAAAGGTGGTGAGTTCCGACGGCGCCCTGATTGACAAGCCCTTGCCCGGAGCCGGCGCGGAAAACTCCGCTTGCAAAAACT
>Ga0137394_10002999_pt1 | contig 12620 bp, 10 predicted proteins | sample czobulk116metaG_FD_108278 | JGI IMG/M metagenome (GOLD analysis project Ga0137394, IMG submission 108278) | Vadose zone soil microbial communities from Angelo Coast Range Reserve, California, USA - czobulk1.16 metaG | ecosystem: Environmental > Terrestrial > Soil > Vadose zone | place: USA... | reverse complement strand
TGATTACCGGATTCCACGGCTTCCACGTGTTTAGCGGCGTAGTAATTCTCGCAATCGTTGCGTTACGAGCCTTGATGGGGAAGTATTCGGGCGACCAGGTCGAGAATGCCGGCCTGTACTGGCACTTTGTTGATGTGGTCTGGGTTTTTGTCTTTGCGTTTTTCTATCTCTTGTAATCGCAGGCTTTAGCCCGCGTTTCGCCAATTAAGGAGCATCATCGTGGCCGAAGAACACGAACATTCGATCACTTACAAAACATACTTGCTGACGTGGTTTTGGTTGCTGGTGCTGACCGGCCTCGCATTGGGACTGGGCTATGCTCCGATCAACGAACGCCTGAAGGCGCTCCTGCTCGTCTGTACGACGCTGGCAAAGATACTGGTGATCGCTGCTATTTTTATGCATTTGCGTTATGAGCGGGTCAATCTCATCCTGATCACGCTCACTCCATTGATCCTGGCTGTGATTCTTTTTTCATTCACGTTCCCGGAGACGCTCGGCAATCCAACACATCTGATTCGGGTCCGCTGATATGCGAAAGCTTCTGACAGTCAGTTCGTTTATTGCCGCACTGGCTCTCCTCGACGCATCGGCGTTCGCGCAAGGTTGCGCGATGTGCCGTGCGGCCCTCGAGTCATCGGCCGAAGGACGGCTGGTTGCGGGCAGTTTCGCGCATGGGATCCTGATGATGCTCATCTTGCCTTACGCGCTCTTCGGTATTTTCGGCATCATCGTGTACCGCGCATACCGGAAGAAATCAAAACAGCGCCAGCAGAATCCGTTCTACCAAACGTAGGCTGAACACATAAACGAAGATTGAAAATGAAGCCGGGATAGCGGAGTCCCTCGTGCGCGGATTGCAGGCCTGTCCGCAAGATTCTACGCACGGTCTCTCCAGTTTGTCTGCAGTTCCTCCGCCTTCACCGCGCCGCTGCACAGTTCTTTCCAATTTCTACTTTTTCTGCGCACGGGCGAAGTTTTGCGGCTACGGCCACGTTGCACCACGGCATTCACTTTTCAGCTTCTGAACAAATGCTTTTTACCGGGTTTCCTCAAAGCGATATGATGACGTCATAACCGCAAACCTGGCGAAGGGGTCATGGTGAAATTCAATCTATGGGTTGCCGCGTTCATGCTGGCCGTGGCTGGAGAAACAACAGGTGCGCCGGCCCAGGGGCCGGTGGATTGGCCGAAGACCATCGATTGTCCGCCGGGCCGGGTGTATCTAGACATCCGGCGGGGCGAGGCACGAGAGGAGTATTGTGAGCTTCGTCTTCCCGGCGCGCTCAAGGTTCAGGACGGCCCTTCCCGGTGGTGGTACGGCCAGGGGCATTTTGGCGAGGAGGGGACGTATCAGAATGGCCGGAAGGTAGGCCGCTGGAAGGAATGCAATCAGTATGACCAGTGCAAGGATCGAACCTACGAGTCTGTGTACCCGCAGGAACGGGCACGCGGCGCCAAGCCGGAAATTCCGGTATCATTCTCGCGCGGGAAGTACATTTTTGATTTCAGCTCGTGCCGGTCTTCGTGGGTAACGCGTCAGACCAATGAATCGTTCCTGGAATTGAATATAGGCGGCGGTCTTGTCCGGTGTCAGGTCACTTACATCCCTTCAGCCGAGACGGACAGACCCGGCCGGAGCGAGGGTGCCTATCTCTGCGAGATCCCGTACTCCGTGGGTGTCCGCGAGCTCGACTCGCTGGATCTCAGAACGGAGCTTCCAAAGATCGGGCTGCCGCAGTTCTGCAGGAAGAATGACCCTCCGGTGACGGTCGCCATGCCGAATGGGGAGCCGGCACAAGCTTTTGCGATCTGGGCGAACCAATCCTTTGTGGACATCACCAACAAAGAGACCCGAGTGTGGACAACCCTGGCCAACATCATCGACGTGGAATGTGCGGCCATTAATCCACAGCGGTCCGGCGTAACGCTGTTGATCGTGCGTCTGAACGAATACGCCGAACGATTGGTTCTGGAGCGAGCTGGAAAAGACGAATTGAAGGCTGATGCGTGCAGCGGACGGTTCCCGCTGTCGACGATAAACACGACTCGTGATGGATCTGGCCGCTCACTGTTTGTCTACGGCTTGAGTGCTAACCGAACCACGGCGGAACGGCAGCGCGCCTGCATTTCGAGCCAGATCACGCTGCAGCCGACCTGCACCTCACGATAGAGAGAACCGGGTGAGACGCCGTCGTCCGCGCCAGAGGTTTCTTATTTTTGCTTACGCTGTTGCGCCTTCCGAAGCGCTTTGGCAGACGCTTTTTGCTGGGTCTTGAACTCCTTTGCCCGCTGCTGATTTTCCTTCTCGAATGCCCTCTTTTGCTGTCGTATGCTCTTGTCGTTGGCCTTTCGGATCGCCTTCTCACCGGGCGTCAGCACGGTGGCGGGCGGCTTCGGTGGTTTCTTGACGGGCTGAACTTTAAACTTCTTCGGCGGCTTGATCTTTACTGTTTTGGAAGTCTGGGCAGAAACGGATACTCCGTCAACGGCAATCAGGACCAGGCACGCCAGGACAATTCGTCGAAACATAAGACCACCCTCGCATAACAGCACAGTTGTGGCAAGGATGTTAATATCCGTGTGCTAACAACACTGGTGTTTCTTTTTTCTGGCAGCTCAAGGATTACCTCGATAGGCCTGCCAGGGGAGTTCAGACAAGACAAACATTGAGGATAAGCCTATGCAAAATGACAACCTGACCCGCCGGAACTTATTTAAGAGGGTAGGTGGCATCATCGCCGCTGCGATGTTCCCGATGCCCGTGGCAGCCGCAGGGGAACCTGCCAGTCCTGTGATGACCCGGCTCAGCACTTACATGAGCGAGGCTCGAAATCTGACGCTTCCGCCGGAAGTGCTCGAGAAAGCGAAGCACCACATCCTGGATACTTTCGCTGCCATGATCTCCGGCGCCGAGCTGCCTCCTGGCCGCGCGGCAATCCAGTTCGCGCGGGCATATGGTGGCGAGAAGATTGCCACGGTTGTGACTTCCAATGTCCTCTGCGGCCCCATCGAGGCGGCGCTCGCGAATGGTGTGCTTGCTCATGCTGACGAAACCGACGATTCATGGCCATCGGGTTGGCATCCGGGCTGCAACGTTGTGCCATCTGCTCTGGCTACAGGGGAACAATTCGGAATCACGGGAATGCACTTTGTGAGAGCCGTGACCCTGGGTTACGACATTGGCGCCCGCATTCTCATCGCACTGCGTCCCGGTGTATTTGACACGCACAAAAGCACTCACAGCATCGGCGGAGCCTTCGGGGCCGCCGCCGCGGCCGGCTGTGCTGCAAGTCTCAATCCCCAGCAGATGCGATGGCTGATCGACTACACGGCTCAACAGTCTTCCGGCATCGCTGCATGGGATCGCGATACGGATCACATCGAAAAGGGCTTTGCCTTCGGCGGCATGCCTGCTCGCAGTGGTGTTACGTCTGCTTTACTGGTTCATTCAGGCTGGACCGGCGTCGACGACATTCTTTCCGGGGAAGACAATTTTCTACTCGCCAACGCTCCTCACGGCGATGCGGCTGCGCTCATTGACAAGCTCGGTGAGCGCTATGAGATCGTGCGCACCAGCATCAAGAAATGGACAGTCGGGTCGCCTATTCAGGCGCCGCTGGATGCCCTGGAAATCATGTTGAAACGCCGGCCCATCGAACCCGACCAGGTGCGCGAGGTCATCGTGCGCATGGATCCCAGAACATCGGTCGTGAATAACCGCGAGATGCCTGACGTCTGTATCCAGCATATGATCGCGATCATGCTGCTCGACAAAACGGCGACGTTCCGATCGGCACACGATAAGCCGCGAATGCAGGATCCGGTCGTTCTCAAGCATCGCGCAAAAGTCCGTCTCGATCCCGCTGCGCAGCCTTTACTGACCGTCGCTCTCGCCGACGGGACGCGTTTGACCGAAGAGGTTGGTCCTGTTCTTGGCACCGCAGGCAACCCGATGACACGCGCGCAGGTCGTATCGAAAGCTCGCGAGCTGATGACAACTGTCCTGGGCGCCTCAGCCAGCGACAATCTGATCAAGCGAATCCTTGATATCGAAAACGTGAAGAGCGTTCGTGACCTGCGCGCGTTGATTCAACGTTCGTAGTTTCCTGAAGCGGGGATTCAGCCGTGGATTCCACGGATTTAACGGATTGATATCTGCATAATCCGCGTAATCCGTGGCCAATTCAAAACACCGCCAGCACAATCCGTATTCCTGCCAGACCCAGCCCGATCGCCAGGCTCCGCAGGATCCACGGGCCTCCGATCCGGTTTGAAAGTTTTGCGCCGGCCTGAGCGCCGGCAACCGCTCCGATGGAAAGCCATACAATTGTGTGTAGCTGGCCATTCAGTGCGCCATTTTTCAGGTGGATAAGGGTTGCGACCAGTGCCGTGATGCTGAGCACAAAGTGCGAGGTTGCGGTTGCCGTGTGGACGGGAAAATTCAATGCGTGAGTGAGCGCAGGTACGTGAATGATCCCGCCCCCGATACCCAACAGGCTCGATACAAATCCAACGCCCGCGCTAATCACCACACCGAGCCATAAGTTGTAGTTTCCAGAATGCGATTCTTCTGTTTTGTGACCTGCTGTAGCGACCAGATAGACTGCGGCGGCGACAAGAAGAAATCCGAAGATCCCATCGAACACACGCCGCGGAATTTGCGATGTCGTATACGCGCCCAGCACCGCACCCGGCAATGCCGCAATCGCGAATATCGTTCCGGCCTTGTAATCGATCCGCCGCATCCGCGCGTACGCCATGGTGCCTGATGCGGCGTTGAAAAAGACGACAGCCAGTGAGATTCCCGCTACTGTGTCGGCCGCGAAGTGCGGATTCAGCAGCAGGAGCACCGGCACGAGGAGAAAGCCGCCTCCGGCGCCGATGAGGGTCCCAATAGCTCCGACAATAAAGCCGATGACAAGCAGGCCTGCCGATCCCGACATCACGGCTAAAGTATAATGAATCGAATGTTCTTCGAGATCGATCCGGTATGTCACATGCAAGTCATGCCGGAAACCGCCGCAGCTCGATACGAGTACAAAGGAAAGACGTACTACTTCTGCAATCCCCGCTGTCGTGATCGATTTAAGGCGAATCCGGAGCAGTTTCTCGCACCGGTCAAATTGGAAATTCCAAAATCGAAGATTGAAGTTTCCGAAAGCATTTACACGTGTCCCATGCATCCCGAAGTGCGTCAGCGTGGACCGGGCGCGTGTCCAAAGTGCGGCATGGCGCTCGAGGCGGAAATGGTCACGCTCGAGGAGGAGGTGAATCCGGAACTTGTCGATATGACTCGCCGATTCTGGATTGCGGCGGCGTTGAGCGTACCTGTCCTTGTTCTCGGAATGTCGGAAATGCTCCCAGTCGTTCAATTCATCCTGGCAACCCCGGTTGTTCTCTGGGCCGGTTGGCCCTTATTCCAGCGCGCCTGGGCATCGATTGTTAATCGCAGCCCAAATATGTTCACCCTTATCGGGATGGGAACGGGCACCGCTTATGTATATAGTGCGACAGCGGTATTGATTCCGTCGCTTCAGGTTTACTTTGAGGCCGCTGCCGTCATCACGACCCTGGTCCTCCTCGGACAGGTTCTCGAACTCCGCGCACGAAGCCGAACTGGCGCTGCAATCAAGTCCCTTCTCGGCCTCGCGCCCAGGACAGCGAGGCGGTTGTTGCCGAACGGACTTGAAGAGGAAGTTGCGCTGGACCACGTACACGTTGGCGATAGACTCCGAATCCGCCCGGGCGAGAAGGTTCCAGTCGACGGCATCATTCTCGACGGTCAAAGCTCCGTCGACGAATCGATGATTTCCGGCGAGCCCATTCCTGCGGAGAAGATTCCCGGGGATCGCGTCATCGGCGGAACGATCAACACCACCGGTGGATTCATCATGCGCGCTGAACGCGTAGGACACGACACGCTGTTGTCGCAAATCGTGACGATGGTCAGTCAGGCTCAGCGAAGCCGCGCGCCCATCCAAAGACTGGCCGACGTTGTATCCAGCTATTTCGTTCCCGCGGTCGTGATTGCCGCCGTCGTCACTTTCATCGTTTGGTTAACGGTCGGGTCCGAACCGCGGTTTCCTCATGCCCTGCTGAATGCCGTCGCGGTCTTGATCATCGCCTGTCCATGCGCTCTCGGTCTCGCCACGCCGATGTCGATTATGGTCGGAGTTGGCCGTGGTGCAGCCGCCGGAGTGTTGATCAAGAATGCCGAAGCGTTGGAAGTGATGGAGAAGGTAGACACGTTGGTTGTGGACAAAACCGGCACTCTCACCGAAGGGAAGCCGGCTGTCGCAACTATCGTGCCCGCATCGGAATTCACCGACTCAGAAGTGCTGCGCTTCGCGGCCAGCATTGAGCAAGCCAGCGAACATCCTCTTGCAAGTGCAATCGTGCATGCCGCCGCCGAACGGAACGTGCCGCTTCTGCCTGCGAAAGAGTTTCGTTCTGTCACGGGCAAAGGCGTAATGGGAAAAGTCGATGAGCGAGCGGTCGCTTTGGGAAACCTGAAATTGCTCGAGGACTTTGCTATCGGTGCCGGTGCTCTACGTGATCGAGCCGATGGTTTGCGTGAAGAAGGCCAGACCGTCATGTTCCTTGCCCTCGACGGCAAAGCTGCGGGATTAATCGGGGTTGCCGATCCCATCAAACCCTCAACGGTCGAAGCCATTCGCGCGTTGCACAGCGAACGCCTGCGCATTGTAATGGTCACTGGCGACAGCCGTAAGACAGCAAGGGTGGTTTCCGATCGTCTTGGGATTGATGAGGTTCAAGCCGAGGTGCTTCCTCAGCACAAAGGCGAGATCGTCAAACAGCTTCAAAAGGAAGGCCGAATTGTGGCTATGGCGGGTGACGGCATTAACGATGCGCCTGCGCTCGCCGCCGCCAATGTCGGCATCGCCATGGGAACCGGTTCGGATATCGCGATACAAAGCGCCGGCATCACGCTGGTGAAAGGAGACCTCCGAGGCATCGTGCGCGCGCGTGTGCTGAGCCGCGCGACCATGAAGAACATCCGGCAAAATCTTTTCCTGGCGTTTGTCTACAACATTCTGGGTATTCCAATCGCCGCAGGGGTTCTTTATCCACTTTTCGGATTGTTACTGAGTCCGATGATTGCGAGTGCGGCGATGACTTTCAGTTCGGTGTCCGTCATCACGAATGCGCTAAGGCTGCGGAGGATTCAATTGTAGAATCTCCTCGCTATATAAACTTCCGACAAGGAGCGTTATGAAAAGATCGATCTTATTGTTCGTCATCGCAACGGTGACGTTTGCCGGCAGCGCACTCGGGCAGGGAAGAGGAAGAGGTCTGCCGCCGCCACCTACATAAGAAGTCGCGAAGCTACCTTGTTCCGCCCAGACGGGGTGGTCAGTTCGGCGCCAATGCAAGGTTTCGCCGGTCTGACCACCGCGTCCGCTCCTTCACTTGAGGCTGCGCGCTATCGCGCTTGGGCTTCGCGCAAAGGTTGCTTCGCGACATTTTATTGATGTCGCGTCCACCCCTCCTCTGCGAGGAGGAGAATGTGTTACCGCCTCGCGGCTCATTCTCTAGTCATTTCTTCAAACTGCCGGTTCGAAAACTTCGGAATCAATCTCGCTGAAGAAATCGGCATGAAGCCGCTGAACAGTGGTTGTGGCGTCTTTTTCATCGACGATGAAGCTGAAATTGATGTTGGACGCACCATGCGAAACCATCAGGATGTTGATGTCCGATAGACTGCTGAACGCTCTGCGCGCGACGCCCGGCGTGTATTTCAGATTGTTGCCGACGAGACATATGAGCGCCGCTTCGGATGTGATCCATACCTCCCCGAGTTGCCGGAGATCTTCCACGATGGCATGAAGCGACGAAACGTTGTCGAGGGTCAACGATACCGAAACTTCAGAAGTGGCGACCATGTCGACCGAAGTCCGATGACGGTCGAAAACTTCGAAAAGCGCTTTCAGGAACCCGTGCGCCATCAGCATCCGCGAAGAGGAAACGGTCAAAACCGTGATTCCTCTCTTCACCGCTATTGATTTTATGAGATTCCTGCACGGTCGAGCCTCGCGCGTGATGCGCGTGCCGGTACCCGACGGTCTTCGAGAATTCAGGATGTAGACGGGAATGTTCTTTTCGACGGCCGGTAATACCGTCAGAGGATGAAGAACCTTTGCTCCGAAGTACGCAAGCTCGGATGCTTCATCAAAGGAGATTTCTCTAACCTTCCAGGCGTTGGGTACGATGCGGGGATCGGTCGTCATCATACCGTCCACATCCGTCCAGATCTGAATCTCTTCGGCATTCAATGCTGCGCCTGCGATAGCGGCTGAGTAATCCGAACCGCCGCGGCCGAGCGTCGTCGTTATGCCCGAGGTCGTCGAACCGATGTAGCCACCCATCACGACAACGCGGCCGGCATTCAAGTGAGTCCGCGCGGCTTGTTCGAGCCGTGCTGTCGTGACATCCATGATTGGGGATGCTTTTCCAAACTGATCGTCGGTGATCATGCATTGGCGCGCATCGACATGCACTGCATCGAAGCCGAGCCGTTTCATTCGATCGGCAAAAATCAACGAGGACATTGCCTCGCCGTAAGAAGCGATAAGATCCTGCGTGCGCGTCGAGAACTCACCAATGGCGCTCAATGCCTTCAGAAGCTCATGCAAACGGCTGAAATGTTCAGCGGTCGACGACAAAAGCTTGGCGTGCCGCTTCTCCAGCCGTTCGGCGATCTCCATCGCTTTTCCGACTTCGCCGCGCGCCGCCAGAGTTCCGGCTTCAAGAAGGTTGTTGGTGGCTCCTCCCAGAGCCGAGACCACGACGAATGGTCTTCTGGAAAGCCGCTCGCCGACGACCTGACATGAGCGGTCGATGGCGGCGGCATCCTCGACAGAGGTGCCGCCGAACTTCATCACAATCATGCTGGCAGGATAACAAATCAGCCTCTAAGGGTCATGAGGATTGCAGAAATGACAAGTGACAATTGAACAGTGAACATTGAACATTTGCCCGGGAAAATGTTCAATGTTCACTGTTCAATTGTCACTTGTCATTTTCCTGAATTACGGGAGATCGGTAGCGCCCATCAGGTACTTATCGATAAACCTGGCGGCCTGGCGGCCTTCCCGGATTGCCCAAACGATGAGCGATTGGCCCCGTGACATATCTCCAGCGGCGAAGACGCCCGGAACACTGGTCATCTTTTCAGCGTCGGTGGCGACATTCCCGCGTTCATTAATGGCGACACCGAGCTGCTCCAGCATTCCCTTTCGCTCCGGGCCAAGGAAGCCCATCGCGAGCAGGACAAGATCGGCATCCACGACGAATTCGGTTCCGGGAATTTCGCGCATATTGCGGCCCTCGAATTCGACCTGGACACCATGAAGCTGTTCGACATGGCCATTCTGCCCCGTGAACTTCTTGGTGAGGACGCAGTATTCGCGTCCGCCTCCTTCTTCATGTGCGGAAGAAGTACGGAAGATGTTCGGCCAGTTGGGCCACGGATTATCCTCAGCGCGTCCGGACGGAGGCTTGGGAAGGATTTCAAATTGAACAACAGAGCGGCAACCGTGACGATGCACCGTACCAAGACAGTCTGCGCCGGTGTCGCCGCCACCAATGATGACAACGCGTTTGTCTTTGGCCGAAATGAATTCCGAATCGGGAATGTCGTCGCCCTCGCACCGCTTGTTCTGAAGCGGCAAAAACTCCATCGCGAAATAGATCCCCTTCAGGTCCCGGCCTGGTACCGGAAGGTCGCGCGGCGCCGTCGAACCGCCGGCGAGAAGAATCGAGTCGAACTCCCGTAATTCTTCGACCGACACGTTCACACCGACATTTGCATTGGTGCGGAACGTAATTCCTTCTTCGACCATGATGTTCAGCCGGCGGTCCAGAACGCTTTTCTCCATCTTGAATTCGGGAATTCCGTACCGCAGCAGACCTCCGATCCGGTCGGCTCGTTCGTAAACCGTGACCCAATGTCCCGCTTGATTCAGTTGAGCTGCTCCGGCCAAACCTGCGGGTCCGGATCCGACAACGGCAACGGCTTTTCCCGTGCGCTTGACCGGCCGGCGCGGCTTGACGATTCCTTCCTTGAAGGCACGATCGATGATCGTGACCTCGATGTTCTTGATGGTGACAGGATCTGCATTGATTCCCAGCACACATGAACCTTCGCAGGGTGCCGGACACAGGCGGCCGGTGAATTCGGGAAAGTTATTGGTTGCAAGCAGACGAAGCAGTGCTTCCTGCCACTGGCCGCGGTAAACCAGATCATTCCAGTCCGGAATGATATTTCCCAATGGACAACCCTGATGACAGAAAGGAATGCCGCAATCCATGCAGCGCGAGGCTTGAGCCTTGAGCTTGTCTTCCGGAAACTCTTTATAAACTTCCTTCCAGTCTTGGATCCGTTCCTGAACCGGCCGGCGTTCAAAGTTGACTCTTCCAATTTCAAGAAAGCCTGTCGGATTACCCATGTTGTACCATCACGAAAGGCTTCGCCTTTTGCTCCTTCTTCTGTTCAAGTACTCGCCGATAATCGAGCGGCATGATCTTGACTAACTTTTCCCGGTATAGCGCCCAGTTGGCCAATATGGTTTGAGCCAGCGTGCTGCTGGTGAGTTCCAGATGGCGGGTGATGAGATCACGGACGAAGGATTCCTCTTCCGGATCTTCCGGTTTTTCCAGATCGACCATCTGAAGATTGCAGCGTTGCGCAAAATCACTCTCGGCGTCGATCACATATGCGATCCCACCACTCATGCCCGCTGCAAAGTTTCGGCCCGTGCGGCCCAGGACAACGACGCGTCCAGCGGTCATGTATTCGCAGCCATGATCCCCGACGCCTTCAACAACGGCGACGGCACCGCTGTTTCGAACGGCGAACCGTTCGCCTGCGACACCACGTATGAACGCTTCTCCCGACGTAGCGCCATAGAGTGCCACGTTGCCGATAACGATGTTTTCTTCCGCTTTGAATGTCGCTGAAGCCGGCGGAAAGATCACAATCCGGCCGCCCGACAGTCCTTTTCCAAAGTAGTCGTTGGCATCGCCTTCAAGCGTCAGGTTCAATCCTTTCGGAATGAACGCGCCGAAACTCTGACCGGCGGAACCCGTGAAGCGGATTTTGATCGTGCCGTCCGGCAGTCCTTGCGCGCCATAACGCCGCGTAATCTCACTGCCGAGAATCGTGCCGACGGTACGGTTCGCATTCCGGATTGGCAGTTGCAACTCCACGGGCGTCTTATGCTGCAGTGCGTCCTTTGCGAGTTCCAGCAACAGATTGTCCAATGCTTTGTCTATCCCGTGGTCCTGCTGATGCACCCGCCGCGTGATGACATGCTCCGGAACCGGAGGCATGTAAAGTATGGGAGTAAGATCCAGTTTCTTCGCCTTCCAATGCTCAATAGCCCCGCGTAGGTCGAGCCTGTCGCGGCGGCCCACCATTTCGTCGACCGTCCGGAATCCCAGTTTCGCCATGAGTTCTCGAACCTGTTCGGCGATCATTCGGAAGTAGGTGACGATGTACTCCGGTTTGCCGGTAAATTTCTCCCGGAGTACCGGATCCTGCGTTGCCACGCCCACCGGACAGGTATTCAAATGGCACACCCGCATCATGATGCAGCCGGACACGATCAGTGCGGACGTGGCGAATCCATATTCTTCTGCGCCGAGCAACGCCGCGATAACAACGTCGCGGCCGGTTTTGAGCTGGCCGTCGGTCTGAACGATAATGCGGCTGCGCAGATTATTCTGGACCAGCACCTGATGCGTTTCTGCCAGACCAAGTTCCCAGGGGATGCCGGCGTGCTTGATGCTGGTAAGCGGCGAAGCGCCCGTTCCACCGCTGTCGCCTGAGATCAACACGACATCGGAGTGCGCCTTTGCAACGCCCGCTGCGATCGTTCCCACACCGACTTCTGCCACCAGCTTCACGCTGATACGGGCGCGCGGATTCGAATTCTTCAAGTCGTAAATCAGTTGCGCCAGGTCTTCGATCGAATAGATATCGTGATGGGGTGGAGGCGAAATGAGCCCCACACCCGGCGTCGAGTGGCGCACACGCGCAATGACTTCATCAACCTTGTGACCGGGAAGCTGCCCGCCTTCGCCCGGCTTGGCGCCCTGAGCCATTTTGATTTGAAGCTCATTTGCGCTGACCAGATATTCACTTGTAACTCCGAACCGTGCGGAGGCAACTTGTTTAATGGCGCTCGATCGGGAATCGCCATTGGGATCGGGAACGTATCGAGCGGGATCTTCGCCGCCCTCTCCGGTATTGCTGCGGCCGCCAATGCGGTTCATGGCGATGGCAAGCGTTTCGTGGGCTTCCCTGCTGATCGAGCCAAACGACATGGCGCCCGTCGCAAAGCGTCTCATGATGTTTTCGGCCGGCTCGACTTCCTCGAGGGGAACCGGGTTCTCGGCGAACTTCAGGTCCATCAATCCGCGAAGCGTGCACAACCGCTGGCTGGCCGAATTGATCAGATCGCTGTATTCCTTGAAAATTTTGTAATTGTTCGTGCGAGTCGAGTACTGGAGTTTGTGGATCGACTGCGGGTTGTACATGTGGTACTCGCCATCCTGGCGCCATTGCTACTGGCCGCCCAAATCGATATCGGGCT
>Ga0137394_10002998_pt1 | contig 12622 bp, 13 predicted proteins | sample czobulk116metaG_FD_108278 | JGI IMG/M metagenome (GOLD analysis project Ga0137394, IMG submission 108278) | Vadose zone soil microbial communities from Angelo Coast Range Reserve, California, USA - czobulk1.16 metaG | ecosystem: Environmental > Terrestrial > Soil > Vadose zone | place: USA... | reverse complement strand
GCCGAGAGCGCGGGCCACCCGGACCCGCTCCCGGGCCGCGCCCAGGTCGAGCCCGACCCGCCAGGAGAGCCAGGCCGCGCAGGAGCGGAAGCCCGTGTTCCATCCTCCCCGGGCGTCGAACGCTCGGATCAGATCGAGCAGGCGCGCGGTGGCGGCATCGAGGTGGGCGGACAGCTCGGCGATCTCGTCGCCGAGTCGGTCCGGCTCCGCGATGGGATGAGTAGCAAGCGAATGGATCTGCATGGCGAGCCCTCCTTCTGCTGAGGCGACTCTACACCCTGGTTTTCGAGCTCCGGGGGATCGTCTAGGACGAGCGATTTTCGAACGAGGAAGGGTTTTTAATTCGGCCGTGCTCGCTTGCGCAGCGGCGGAGACGTACGGACCGCTGGGCTGGCACCAGCTGGGGGCTGCCGCCGCACGACCGAGTCACCCCGACAAAGCTGTCAAGCGGAAAAGCATGGGGCGCCGCCTGCTCGGCGGTGCTTCGCGAGTCGGGAGGCAAGCTGCATGACCTGGTCCAGCGTCGGTATACTGATCGGGTGTCCCCGGCTCGACGCTTCCTCGGCTATGTCCGTCCGTACGCTCCACGCTACGCGGCGGGGGTTCTCTGCCTCGCCGCCGCCACCGGCCTGTCCCTCGCCATTCCCTGGCAGGTCAAGCTCGCGGTAGACGCGCTGCGGGCGGGCACGGGCACCCAGGTGGTGGCCGTGTACGCCGCCGCCATTCTCGCGCTCGCCCTCTTGCACGGCGTGGCGAGGCTCGGCTCGCGCTTCACCATGCTCGGGGCGGGGCAGTGGGTCGAGCACGACATCCGCCGCGACCTCTACGCCCACCTCGAGACGCTGCCGCCCGCCTTCTACCAGACCCATCGCACGGGAGACCTCATGTCCCGCGCCACCAATGACGTCTCCGCCCTGCGCGCGCTCGCGGGCTTCGGAGGCGTGATGCTCGTGGGCACCACCTTCACCTTCGCGGGCACCCTGGTCGCGATGTGCGCCATCGATCCCTGGCTGACCCTCTGGGCGCTCGCGCCCTCTCCCGCGCTCGTCTTGCTCGCGCGGCGCTTCAATCACCGGGTGGAGACCGAGTCCACGGCCGTGCAGGAGCAGCTGGGCGCGCTCTCCGCGCGGGTCCAGGAGAATCTCACAGGCATGACGGTGGTGCGCGCCTACACCATGGAAGAGCGGGAGATCGAGGCCTTCGGTCGGCTCAACGTGGAATACCTCACGCGCAGCCTGCGCCTGGCGCGCACGCAGGCGGCCTTCTCGCCCATGCTCGGCCTCATCTCCGGGCTGGGCGGACTCATCGTGCTCTGGGTGGGCGGCCGCGCGGTGGTCGAGGGGCGGATCACCCTCGGCGCCTTCGTGGCCTTCGGCGGCTACCTCGCCCACCTCGCGTGGCCCACCATCGCCCTCGGCTGGACGCTCTCCAATCTCAAGCGGGGTCTCGCCTCCATGGCCCGCGTCGCCGAGATCCTCGATGTCCCCGGCGCGACCGACGGCGAGGCGGCGGCCACGGCCTCGGCGCCGATTCGCGGCGGCCTCGAGTTCCGGCACTTGACCTTCGCCTATGAAGGCCGTCGCCCCGCCCTCGAGGACGTGAGCTTCATCGTGCCGGAAGGCCGCATGGTCGCCGTGGTGGGTCCCACGGGCAGCGGCAAGTCCACCCTCGGCAGCCTCGTGACCCGCCTCCACGAGCCGCCCCCCGGAGCCGTCTTCGTGGGCGGCGTCGACGTGCGCGCGCTCTCGCGCGAGCGCCTGCGCTCCTCCATCGGGTACGTCCCGCAGGAGGCGTTTCTCTTCTCGCGGTCCATCCGCGACAATGTCGCCCTGGGCGACGAGAGCGCCCCCGAGGCGCGGCTTCATCGGGCCGCCGAGACGGCTGGCCTCGCCCCGGAGATCGAGGGCTTTCCCGAAGGCTGGTCGACCGTGGTCGGCGAGCGCGGGTTGACCCTGTCGGGCGGACAGCGCCAGCGCGCGGCGCTCGCCCGCTCCCTCGTGCCCGCGCCCGCCATCCTCGTGCTCGACGACGTCTTCGCCTCCGTGGACGCGGGCAAGGAAGCCGAGATCCTGAGCTCGCTCCAGGGTGCGGTGGCGGGGCGGACCACGCTCGTCATGACCCACAGACTTCGCGTCGCCCAGGAGGCCGACCGCATCGTCGTCCTGGACGAGGGGCGCGTGGTCGAGGAAGGCTCGCATGCCGAGCTCCTCGAGGCGGGCGGCCTCTACGCCCGCCTCTGGCGCATCCAGCAGATCGAGCAAGAGCTCGCCAATGAGTGAGCACGACGACGATATCCTGGGCAAGGCGTACGACCCGCGGCTGATGCGGCGGGTGTGGAGCTTCGCCCGGCCTCATCGGCGCATCATCTTCCTCTCGATGGCCCTCTTCCCCCTGGTGGCCGCCCTCGAGCTCCTCCAGCCGTGGCTGACCAAGATCGCCATCGACCGCTACATCTTGCCGGGCGACTGGGCGGGGCTGACGTGGGTGGCCGCCGCCTATCTGGCCTGCCTGCTCGGGCTCTACGCGCTCCGCGTCGCCGTGTCGTACCTGACCCAGCTCGCCGGCCAGCGGGTGATGCACGACCTTCGCGCCGCGCTCTTCGCTCACCTCCAGAGGCAGGACGCCGCCTTCATGGACAGGAATCCCGTGGGGCGGCTCATGACCCGGCTCCTCAACGATGTCGAGGCGATCAGCGAGCTCTTCGCGAGCGGGGCGGCGGCGGTGGTGGGCGATGTCCTCACCCTGGCGGGCATCGTCGTGCTCATGCTCGTGCTCAACTGGGAGCTGGCTCTCGTCACCTTCGCCCTCGTCCCCGTGCTCGCGGTGGGCGCCGCGTACTTCCGGCTCAAGGCGCGGGACAGCTATCGCGGCGTGCGCATCAGGCTGGCCCGGCTCAACGCCTTCCTCCAGGAGTCCCTCCAGGGCATGTCCATCATCCAGCTCTTCGCCCGCGAGCGGCGGGAGGCCGAGCTCTTCGGCGCGTTGAACGGCGAGCTGCGCCGGGCCCAGTTCAGGTCCACGCGCTTCGACGCTTTTCTCTACGCGGGGGTGGAGGCGCTGGGGTCCGCGGCGGCCGCGCTCCTCCTGTGGTACGGCGGCGGGCAGGTGCTGACGGGGGCCCTGACCTTCGGCGGCCTCGTGGCGTTCCTGGAATACGTGGGGCGGTTCTTCCTCCCCATCCGCGACCTCGGGGCGAAGTACACCGTCATGCAGGCGGCCACCGTGTCGGCGGAGCGGATCTTCGCCCTCCTCGACGCCGAGGCATCCGTGCGCCCGCCCGCGGCCGGCGCCCGCGGCTTCGAGACGGGCGCGCCCGCCGTCGAGTTCCGCCACGTGTGGTTCGCCTACCAGGGGGAGGAGTGGGTCCTGCGTGACTGCTCCTTCGAGGTCGCCCCCGGCGAGCGCGTGGCCCTCGTCGGCCCCACGGGCGAGGGCAAGAGCACCATCGTGCGGCTGATGACGCGCTCCTACGACGTCTCGCGCGGGCAGGTGCTGGTGGGGGGGCGTGACGTGCGGGAATGGGATCTCACGGCCCTGCGCCGGGCCGTGGGGATGGTCCCGCAGGAGGTGTTCCTCTTCACGGGCACCGTCGAGGAGAACCTGCGCGTGGTGGGCGGGGGCGCGGTCGCCTCGCGCGAGACCATCCATCGCGCGCTCCAGACGGCGCGGGCCGATCGCGTGGTCGCCTCGCTGCCGCACGGTCTCGCCCACGAGATCCACGAGCGCGGCCAGAATCTCTCGCAGGGCCAGCGTCAGCTGCTGGCCATCGCCCGCGCCCTCATCTATAATCCTGCCGTCCTCGCCCTCGACGAGGCGACGTCGAGCGTGGACCCGGAGTCCGAGGCGCTCATCCGCGCGGGACTCGAGGAGCTGGTGCAGGGCCGGACGAGCGTCGCCATCGCCCACCGGCTCTCCACCATCCAGACGTGTGACCGGATCCTGGTGCTCCACCGCGGACGCGTGCGAGAGGCGGGACGTCACGCGGAGCTGCTGGCCGCGGGAGGCTACTACGCGCGACTCTACGAGCTGCAGTTCGGCGCCGGTCGGACGTGACGAACTTTCGTCGGGCTGTGTGGCGGCTCATCTCGGATATTCCGCGGGGGCACGTGGCGACCTACGGGCAGATCGCGGCGTGGCTCGGGTATCCGCGGCACGCGCGGATGGTGGGCCGCGCGCTCCGGAGCGTGCCGTCGGGCCTGCCGTGGCACCGCGTGGTCAATGCGCGAGGCGGCATCAGCCTCCGGGCGGCCATGGGCAGCATGGTCACCCAGCGCATTCTCCTCGAACAGGAAGGGGTGAGGCTCCGCCGGGGGCGGGTGGCACTCGCTCGCCATGGATGGGAGGGACCCTCCCGGGGCCGCGCGCGACGGAAATCTCCCACGGGACGTCGGAGATCAGACACGATGAAGAGGACTTACGGAGGGTGACATGCGCCTCGGCTTGAACATGGGCTATTCCGGCTCCGCGCTCCGCATCCACATGCCCCTCGTGCAGGAGGCCGACCGGCTGGGCTTTTCCTCCGTGTGGTCGGCCGAGGCCTATGGCTCCGACGCCGTGACGACGATCACCTGGGTCGCCGCGCTGACCAAGCAGATCGGCGTGGGGACGGCCATCATGCAGATTTCCGCCCGGACGCCCACGTTGACCGCGACCACGGCCCTCACCCTCGACGAGCTGTCGGGCGGGCGCTTCCGGCTGGGGCTCGGCGTCTCCGGGCCGCAGGTGGTGGAAGGCTGGCACGGCGTGCCGTTCGGCAAGCCGCTCCAGCGCACCCGGGAATACGTCGAGATCGTTCGCTCGGTGTGGCGGCGCGAGAAGCCGGTCGAGTTCAAGGGGCAGTACTACCAGATTCCCTATGCGGGCACCGATGCCACCGGTCTCGGGAAGCCGCTCAAGTCCATCCTCCACGGCCGGCCGGAGATTCCCATCTATCTCGCCGCCATCGGGCCGCGGAACGTGGCCCTGGCCGCCGAGATCGCCGACGGCTGGCTCCCCGTCTTCTTCTCGCCTCAGCGGATGTCCGTCTTCAAGGAATCGCTCGAGTCGGGCTTCTCGCGGGCGGGGGGCGACAAGTCCCTCGCGCGCTTCGACGTCGCGCCCACCGTCCCCGTCATGCTGGGCGACGACGTCGCCGCCTGCCGGGCCATGGTCAAGCCGCGCCTCGCTCTCTACGTCGGCGGCATGGGCGCGCGGGGGCGCAACTTCTACAACGACCTCGTGTGCCGCTACGGGTACGAGGGCGCCGCCAAGAGGATCCAGGACCTTTATCTCTCCGGCAAGAAGGAAGAGGCGGCCGCGGCGGTCCCGGACGCGCTCGTCGACGAGGTGGCGCTGTGCGGCCCTCGTGAGCGGATCCGCGAGCGCCTCGAGATCTGGAAGTCCTCCGGCGTGACGACCCTGATCTGCGGCGTGGGGCAGGTCGAGGCCCTGCGCGTCATGGCCGAGCTGGCGCTCTAGCACGGTGAAGCCGCCCGCGCTTCGTGTCCAGGCCGCGCTCGATGCGCTGGGCCTCGAGCGGCGTGTCATCGAGCTCGAGCGGTCCGCGCGCACCTCCCAGCAGGCCGCCGACGCGCTGGGCGTCGGCGTCGGGAGCATCGCCAAGTCGCTCGTCTTCATGGTCCACGAGCGACCCGTCCTCGTGATCGCCTCGGGCGCCAACCGTGTCGATGAGGATAAACTGACGATTCTCGCGGGCGGTCCGGCGCGTCGGGCCGATGCCGACACAGTCAAGCGGGCCACCGGCTTCGTCATCGGGGGCGTGGCGCCCATCGCCCACGAGATGCCGCTCGAGATCTTCATCGACGAGGATCTTCTCCGGCTCGAGCTCATCTATGCCGCCGCGGGCGTGCCCGAGTGCGTGTTCCCCCTGAGCCCGGCCGAGCTGGTACGGGCGACGGGAGGCCGGGTGGCCGACCTCAAGGAGCAGGGGAAGCCAGCTCAAGGAGAGAACCGATGAAGCTCAAGGACAGAGTCGCCATCGTCACGGGCGCGGGCTCGGGCATCGGCCAGGCCACCGCGCTCCTCTTCGCCCGCGAAGGCGCGCGGGTGGGCGTGCTCGACCTCGACCCCGACGCCGCTCGCGGAACGACGCAGCAGATCGAGAAAGCCGGCGGCCAGGCTCTCGCCCTGGCCGCCGACGTCAGCCGCGGCGAGGACAATCGCGAGGCGATCGGCAAGACGGTGACGGCATGGGGCCGGCTCGACATCTTCTACGCCAACGCGGGCGTGCCGCAGTGGCCCGGCGCCGTGGAAGAGGTGGACGAGAGCGTGTTCGACCGGATCATGGCCGTCAACGTCAAGGGCGTCTTTCTCGGAGCCAAGCATGCCGTGCCCGTCATGAAGAGGCAGAAGAGCGGCGTCTTTCTCATCACGGGCTCGACGGCGGCCCTCAAGCCGCGCCCGGGCGGCCAGTGCTACGCGGCCTCCAAGGGCGCCGTGACCACCATGACGCAGAGCCTCGCCCTCGAGCTGGCGCCCTTCGGCATCCGGGTGGTCGTCATCGCCCCCGTGGCCACCGAGACGCCCATGCTGCCGACCTTCATGGGCAAGAAGGAGGTGGACGAGGAAGGCATGCAGCACTACGTCGCCACCGTGCCGCTGGGCCGGCTCAACCAGCCCGAGGACATCGCCAAGGCCGCGCTCTTCCTGGCCTCCGACGACGCGGCCATGATCACGGGAAGCTGCTTCCTGGTCGACGGGGGTCGCTGCGCGTGAAGGTCGTGCCCCTGGCCGCCGACTCCCTGGGCGTCCGCTCCATGGCGACCTACGTCGAATGCGGCGCCACCCGCATCCTCATCGATCCCGGCGCCGTCCTCGCGCCCAACCGCTACGGCCTGCCCCCCGCGGACGCGGAGTGGGACGCGATCAAGCGGGCCAACGACCGCATCTCGGGCTACGCGGCGCGAGCGGGCCTGATCTTCATCAGCCACTACCACGAGGATCACTTCCGCTACGATCCCCATCTCTACGCCGGGCGCACGGTGTGGGCCAAGGACCCGCGGCGGATGATCAATCCCCGTCAGGCCGAGCGCGCCGATACGCTCTGGAAGAGCATCGCGGGCGTCTCCCGGCTGGATTCCGCCGAGGGGCGGAGCTGGGAGACCGCCGATGCGCGTCTGAGCGCCTCGCCGCCGCTCGCCCATGGCATCGAGGGCACCGGGCTCGGCTACGTCACGGCGCTCACCGTGGCCGATCTACGCGAGGGCACCCGCTTCGTCCACGCCTCGGACGTGCAGGGGCCGCTCTCGCCGGTGGCCGCCGCCTATCTCATCCGCCAGCGGCCGACCCTTCTCTACCTCTCGGGGCCGCCCGCTTATCTCGAGGGGCAGCTCGGACGGGGCCTGATCGAGCAGGGCATCGACCAGCTGCTCCACGTGATCGGGCAGACCGGCTGCCGGGTGCTCTTCGATCACCACGCCCTGCGCGCGCCAGACTACGGCGAGCGCTTTCGCCGGCTCTGGGACACGGGGCACGTCCTGACGGCGGCGGGCTACCTCGGTCTTCCCGATGAGGCGCTCGAATCGCGACGGAGAGCTCTCTGGAGCGGATCGCGCAAGCCGGTCCGCCGCATGGAGCCGCGATTGAAGAGGAGGGAAGCGTCCGCTATCATGCGGGATGGACGTCAACGCCGGAAGGCGAAAGGAGGCTCGTCGGCATGAGTGACAACAAGACGCTCGGGGTGGGAGACACGGCACCCGAGTTCACCATGAAGACCATCGGGCTCAAGGAGGTCAGCCTGAAGGACTTCAAGGGCAAGAGGGTGGTGCTCCTGTTCTACCCGCTGGACTGGACGCCTGGCTGATCCAAGTGCATGCCCGCCTTCGATCGTCGCGCCAAGGACTTCGAGGCGGTCAATGCCCAGGTGCTGGGTATTAGCACGGACAGCCCGTTCAGCCACGAGAACTGGGCGAAGTCGGTCGGCATCTCCAACTATCCGCTCCTCTCGGACGTGCACCGGACGGTCAGCAAGGACTACGGCGTCTACTGGCCGGACTGGAACGCCAACGTGCGCGCCACCTTCATCGTCGACAAGCAGGGCAAGGTCGTCTTCGCCGAGCGCTATGGCAAGGGCGAGCTTCCCGACCCGGACAAGATCCTCGAGGAGCTGAAGAAGCTTCCCTCGTAGTTCTTCTACTCGTGACGGCCTCCGGCCGGGGGTGGCAATCCGCCCCGGGTCGGAGGTCGTCGGCTTGTCAACGCGACACCTGTGAGGACGGCGGTGCCGCCCACGAGCGCCGTCGCGCCTACCTTCTCCCCGAGCATGATCCAGGCGAGAAGCACGCCGACCACGGGCTGGAGATTCAGGAAGACGGCCGAGCGGCTCGGCCCCAGCGCGCGCACCGCCTCGTACCACCACACGTGCGCCACCGAGCCGAGAATGGCCTGATAGCCCACCACGGTCCACGCCACGGGCGAGGCGAGATCCGGCGGCGGGAAAAAGCCAGCGGTCAGGAGCGGCAGGGGGAGCAGCATGATGGAGCCGAGGATGTAGGCCGCCGTGGTCGCCACGGCGGGCGAGTGCCGGGTCAGCACCCGCTGGCCGTAAACGGTATAGACGGTCCATCCGATCTGTCCCGCGAGCAGGATGAAATCGCCGGGCCGGAGATCCAGGTGGGTGACAGCCCGCCAGCTCCCCTTGCTGATGATGAGGGCGACCCCGGCTGCCGAGCAGGCCACGCCCGTCCACTGTATGGCGGCGAGCCGCTCCTTGAGATAGTGCCGGGCGCCGATGGCGACCATGACCGGCGTCACGGGCTGGAGCAGCACGGCGTTCGAGGCCGTGGTGAAGGCGAGGGCCAGATAGGTCGCGCCGGTCGAGACGAAGATGCCCGCGAATCCCAGGAAAGCCAAGGGACCGAGGTCACGGGGGCGGAGGGCGTTGAACTCGCTCCATCCGCGCCGGGCGAGGAGCGCGCCGAGAAATATGGAGGCGATGCTACAGCGGAGGGCGACGAGGACGAGCGGGGGGAAGGCGACCAGGGCCAGCTTGGCGAAGGCGGGATACGAGCCCCAGAGAGCGGCGATCAGCGCGAGGGCGGCGTAGGCGCCGGTTTGACCCGGACCGGGCACCCGCCTATCATAGCGCGTCCGTCATGGCCGACTATGTCCTCGAGCGGCGTCTGTGGCTGCCGCGTCCGCGAGCCGACATCTTCGCCTTCTTCGCCGAGCCGCGGAACCTCGCCGTCGTGCAGCCGGGCTGGGCGCGGCCGGTCTGGCTCGTGGAGCCGCCGGCGCGACTCGAGGCAGGTGCCCTCCTGGATTTTCGCGTGCGCGCGGCGGGGCTGCCCGTCCGCTGGCGCGTCATGGTCCGCGAGTTCGATCCACCCTTCCGCTTCGTGGACGCCCAGCTCTGGGGCCCCTTCACCCGCTGGGAGCACCGGCACCGGTTTCTCGAGGAGAGGGCTGCGGCGGGCGGCCCGCCGGGGACGTGGGTGGAGGACCGGGTGACCTATCGCCTGCCGCTGGGTCCGCTCGGCCGCGCCGCCCATGGGATGGGGATCGGGCGACGCATCGTGGCCCTTTTCGACTACCGGGACGAGCGGCTCCGCGAGCGCTTCGGCGGGGGCTGAGCCCCGATCACGCCGCCGAGGGCAGCTCGATGCCGAGGGCGGCCAGGCGCGGGCGCACGCGCTCGGTGAGGAGGCCGATACGCGCCAGGTTGCTGACCATGGCCGCGTGCATGTCCCGCTTGAAGTATTTCCTGAACACGGCGTAGTCGTTGCGCGCGGCCACGTCCCGGCGATAGGCCTGCACCTCGCGGATCTGCGCGGCGGAGAACCCCATGTCGCGGTAGGCGTCGACGGGGAAGAAGCCGGTCAGGACCTTCTCGATGGCCACGCAGGTGAAGTCTTCCATCTCGCGGTGCTCGGCGGGGCTCGCCTCGCGGATGACCTCGGGGAGGGCGAGCATGCCGAAGCCCATGTGACGCGACTCGTCCTGGAGGATGCGGCGGCAAATCTCCTGCAAGAGCGGGTCCTGGGCGCACTCCGCCATCATCTTGAACATGGAGACGGCGAAGGTCTCGGCCACGAGCTGGAGCGCGATGGTCTTGATGTACCAGCGCGAGTCCGAGAGGATGCTGTCGAAGAGCACGCGCTCGTTCTCGGGCATGGGGTAGTGGAGGCCGTTCAGGCGGGTGGCGATGTAGCGCTCCAGCACCTCGTTGTGACGGGCCTCGTCCATCACCTGGGTGGCCTGAAAGAACTTCTGATCCGTGCCCGACACGGTGTCCACGAGCTGGCTGCAGGCGAGGAGGGCCCCCTGCTCGCCATAGACGAGGACGGAGAGCCGCCAGGCGGTGATGCGCTGGTTGAGCTCGACGCGCTCCTTCTCGGACAGCTTGTTCCAGATGGGGCTGCCGTAGATGTCCACCAGCTCGTCGGCGAGGGTGCGGCCGTCCGACGGCTCCGGGGTATCCCAGGCGATGTCGCGGGAGGCGTTCCACTGGTCGCGCTTGGCCTTCTCGTACAGGCTGCGCATGTCCTCGGCCTGCACCGCGTAGTCGAACTCGAACACCGTGTCCATGGGACTGGGAATCACGCGGCGATCCATGGGGCACCTCCCCGCGGCCGTGCCGGCCGGCTCTAATTCAGAAACAGCACACTCTCGGAAAACTCCAAGGTATCTTTTTGAGACTACTCGGTTTTTATCATGCCGGAGGCTCCCCCGTCAAGTAGACTCCGGAGCCATGAACGCACGGCGGCAGGCCGTCCGGGACCAGATCCTCCGCACGGCGGCGGACCTCTTTCGCGAGCGCGGCTATCGGGCCTCCACCCTCGACCACATCGCCCGGCGGCTCGGCATGTCCAAGGCCTCGCTCTACGGGTACTTTCGCGCCAAGGACGAGATGCTCGCGGCCATCTCCCGGGAGACCATCGAGGGATTCACCCGGGAGCTCGGCCTGGTCCTGCGCTCGAGCCTGTCCCCGGAGGACAAGCTCCGCCGCGTCGTCCGGCAGCACGTGCGCTTCGTCATCGCCAACCGCTCCTTCCTCACCGTCTTCTTCAGCGAGGAGGCGAGCCTGCCCGCGCGCTTCGCCCGCCAGCTCGCCGCGCAGAAGGACCGCTACGACAAGGGCGTGGAGTCCATCGTGGTCGAGGGCGTCCGGCGCGGCGTCTTCCGGGACGTGCCGCCTCGCCTCGTGGTCTTCGGCCTCCTGGGGATGCTCAACTGGCTCTACAAGTGGTACAACCCCGCGGGCCGCTGGGGCGCCGAGGAGGTCTCGGGGGCCTTTCTGGCCCTCGTGGAGGACGGCCTGCTCCGCCGGGCCCCGAGGGGACAGGCGCTGAGCGGCAAGCTCCGGCGCCTCAAGCGCGAGCTCCAGTCGGTGGAGCGGGCCCTCGATGCCTGATCTCCTCGGCGCCCACATGTCCATCGCGGGCGGCGTCGACCGCGCCCTCGAGCGCGGCCTGGAGGTCGGGTGCTCCGTCGTGCAGATCTTTCTCAAGAACCAGCTCCAGTGGACGGCCGCTCCGTATACGGAGGAAGACATCCGACGCTTCCGCGACGCGTGGAAGGCGACGCGCATGCGGACCGTCTTCGCCCACTCGAGCTACCTGATCAACCTGGCCGCGCCCGCCGACGCGGAATGGAGGCGAGCGGTGGCGGCGTTTCACGACGAGCTCGAGCGTGCGGAGGCCCTCGGCCTGTCCTTCGTGATCATCCACCCCGGCTCCCACCGGGGTGAAGGGCTCGAGAAGGGCATCGGCCGTATCGTGGCCGCCCTCGACGAGGTGATCGCGCGGACGCGCGGCTATCGCGTGATGGTCCTCCTCGAGAACACCGCGGGCGGCGGCGCGACCATCGGCCGGACCTTCGAGGAGCTGGCCATGCTCCTCCGCGCCGTCAAGGTTCCGGAGCGCGTCGGCGTCTGCCTCGACACCTGCCACCTCTTCGCCGCCGGCTACGATCTGCGAAAGCCCGAAGGCTACGACGCAGCCATGCAGAGCTGCGCTCGCCACGTGGGGATCCGGCGCGTCCGCGCCTTCCATCTCAACGACGCCAAGGCCCCCCTCGGCTCGGGGCTCGATCGCCACGAAAAGATCGGCAAGGGCAAGCTGGGAGTCGCCGCCTTTCGCCGGCTCATGACCGACGGCCGCTTCCTGCGCGTGCCCATGGCCCTCGAGACTCCGAAGGAGCCCGAGCCGCAGGCGGACCGGGCGGCCCTTGCCCTCCTGCGCAAGCTCCGCGCTTCCGCTAGCGCGAGCGCGTGACGCCCACCCGGGCGCAACGCGGACGCACGGGGCACTCGGAGCATCGGGGCGAGACGGGATGGCAGATGCTCTGCCCGAAAGACACGAAAAGATCGTTGTAGCCGATCCAGTAACGGCGGGGCAGCTGCTTCCGGAGGGCCGTCTCGGTCTCCGTCGGGTTCTTCGTCTTCACGTAGCCCAGCCGGTTCGAGATGCGGTGCACGTGGATGTCCACGCAGATGCCGGGCTTGTTGAAGCCCTGGGTGACCACGAGATTGGCGGTCTTTCGGCCCACCCCCTTGAGGGTGAGGAGCCGATCGATGTCGTCCGGCACCTGTCCCCCGAAGCGCTCCAGAAGATCCCGGCAGACGCCGAGGACGACGCGCGCCTTGGTGCGGTAGAAGCCCACGGGGAAGATGGCGCGCTCGATC
>Ga0137394_10002997_pt1 | contig 12622 bp, 15 predicted proteins | sample czobulk116metaG_FD_108278 | JGI IMG/M metagenome (GOLD analysis project Ga0137394, IMG submission 108278) | Vadose zone soil microbial communities from Angelo Coast Range Reserve, California, USA - czobulk1.16 metaG | ecosystem: Environmental > Terrestrial > Soil > Vadose zone | place: USA... | reverse complement strand
TGTCGCCCAAGCCGACTAGCAAACTAACAGTTTGCGTTACGAAGCGAAGAACCCGGCAACAGAGACAATAGGAGATGGATCAGGATGCAAAGAAAAACTCTGGCTAGTCCAGTTCCAGCAGACTTCGATGAATACCTCGCGCGTGTGCCTGACAAGCCGCGAGCCACGCTTGAGAAGATGCGCAAAACCATCAGGACGATCGCACCAACCGCTACCGAGGTGATCAGTTATCAGATGCCAATGTTCAAAATCCACGGTCGAGGGCTGGTAGCATTTGCCGCGTTCAAGAACCACTGCAGTTTGTTTCCCATGAGCTATGCGGTCATTAAAGCGAATCAGGACGAACTGAAGAACCACTACATCTCGAAGGGCACCATCCGGTTTACGGTCGACAAACCGTTGTCGGCCGCACTCGTCAAGAAAATCGTCAAGGCCCGGGTCGAAGAGAACAAGGCACGTGAAGACAGAAGGAACAAGAGTCTAAAGAAGCAGTGACACGGAGGATTATGCAATCGGACAATCAAACGGCTCCCATCTCGAAGAAGGCGATCTGGGCCGGACGAATAATTAGTGCACTCCCAATACTCTTCCTGCTTATGGACGGCATCATGAAGTTGTTTAAGCCGGCGCTGGTTGTGGAGGCGACAGTTCGGCTTGGATATCCCGAGACCGTGATTGTTCCGCTTGGGATCGTCTTAACCGCGTGTACAGTTCTTTATGTGATTCCGCGTACCGCAGTGCTTGGCGCGATCCTGCTGACAGGTTATCTGGGCGGCGCAGTGGCTACCCACGTGCGCCTCAGTGAAGGAATTTTTCCTGTTACCTTTCCGATCATTATGGGCGTGTTGGTTTGGGGAGGGCTTTGGTTCCGGGACAATAGAGTTCGCGCGCTCATTCCTTTGCGCCGAGAAGGAGACCGATCATGAACATAGCGTTGTGGATTATTCAGGTGCTGCTCGCACTTCTGTTCTTGTTTGCCGGAGGAATGAAGCTAATCATTCCACCCGATGTCCTCGCCTCAATGGGATCTCCGAATCAAGTACATCTGCCTGGACTACTCGTGCGGTTCATCGGCGTGTGCGAAGTGCTTGGCGCGCTCGGTCTGATTCTTCCCGGACTCTTCCGCACTCGACGTGGTCTCACGCCGCTGGCTGCGATCGGGCTAGTGATCATCATGATTGGTGCAGTAGTAATCACGATCATCGGCGATGGTATTGGAGCAGCAATTGTACCGCTGGTGAGTCTACTCATGTTGGTGTTTGTCGCGTATGGGCGCTGGTACTGGTTTACGGCAGACTAACGAAAACGAGTCCCAGCCCGCGGTAGCGGGCGACAGCATAAAGCCTGGGGTGGAGCGCAGTGGAACCCCAGGTTAAAAGTGGCATAGAGAATTGAGCCCGCGGGAGCGGGTGACAGTTGTTACCATTCCACGGCTGTCGCCCCGCTACTGCGGGCTCTGAGCTTTTCAATTTCGCGGTCCTGGGGTTCCGCGATGGTCACCGCGTCGTTACCGATTAATATTTCGTCCGTTTAGAGGTGGGCACCGCCCACCGGTGCGGCATAGGTGAAACTATGCGGGTAAGTAATCAACCTATGATTATCTACGTGATTGGTTTCAGCCACATTGCGCCGGTGCGCGGTGCCCACCTCTAAACGAACGTAAGGTTTCATTTTCGAACGACTGCACTGGCAAACCGCGAAGATTTCTGATAAATGAAGCTTGCATGAAAACTTTAAAATTCAACTGGCCAATCTGGGCAGGTTTTCTGCTTAGCTTGATTGCCTTTCTCAGTTACCCATTTGTTTTTGTCTGGTTCCCGGTAACGCGAGATTTTCCTTGGGCCAATCTACTTCTATTCGCAATCGCAGCAGGATTTCTGATCGTTGGGGTGCGGCGCGCGTTTGCCGCAGATAGGTCCCGTCCAAGGCGCTCCAAAATCGCGGGAGCATTCGTCGCTGCAATCAGCCTCGCGATTTTTGGATTCTTCATTGTCGGTAGTTTTATTATCGCGCGGCAACTGCCCGCTTCTCTCGGCGCTCCACAGGTGGGCCAGAAAGCTCCGGACTTCACTCTTTCTGACACGAACGCAAAGCCCGTTGCGCTTTCGGAGTTGCTCTCATCGCCAGTTGGCGGCAAGACGCCTAAGGGTGTGCTCCTTGTTTTCTATCGAGGCTACTGGTGACCTTCGTGCAACTCCGAGTTGCGGAGCATTCAGAACAGCTTGGCAAGACTCGAAGAGGTGGGGATTCGTCCGGTGGCGATCAGTGTAGACACGCCTGAAGAGTCGCGCGACCTCTGTCAGAAGGCCGGATACACATTTACATTTCTTTCTGATCCAAACCTTGATGCAATTCGCCGCTATGATTTGGTCCACCACGGGGCAGGAACCGATGGGCACGACATCGCGCGGCCGGCCGAGTTTTTAGTCGACTCGACTGGAACTGTTCGGTGGGTCAACCTTACAGAGAACTACTGGGTCCGCGCCCGGCCTGAACAGATTATTGAAGTGGCAAAGACGCTGAAGTAGGGAACAGGACGCAGAACAAACAAGTGGCACCTCCCACTCCTTTCGCTCTTTGTAGCACCAGGCAGCCTTCCATGGTTCAGCGCCCTAGCTTAGCTTTGCTAGGAAACCTCTTGGACCATCCCTGTATCAGATTTGATTAGGCATGCAAGGCAGCACGACCGTGGGATATTCTCACTTCGCATGAGGTCGATTGGCGAAAAAGGCCTCGAGCGAACAACTTCCTTTTTCGTTCTGGCCGTGACACTATGAGGGTTGTCGGTACCCAAATACATGTTAATTCCTGGCAATTCCTGGCCCATTCTGGTCGGCTGCGCTTTGTTTCTGCTCTTCACAGTGCCACTCACAAAAGCCCAAAAGCCAACCCTGGTCAGCATCCGGCAAAGCGATGTTAGCAGCGGGAGCGGCGCCTCTGCCGACCCAGTCGCCAGTGCCAACGGGAGATTTGTTGCATTTGAAACTGCCGCCTTTAACCTTTCACCACTCGACACCAACGGCAGATCCGACATATTCCTGCGTGACCTGGAAGCCGGGACCACTACTCTCGTGAGCGTCAACCTCGCGGGCACTGCTTCCGCCAACGGGGATTCACGGAAACCGGTTATCAGCGCCGACGGGCGTTACGTGGCGTTTGAGAGTACGGCCAGCAACCTGGTCGCAAACGGAACCAACACCGGGTCGAACATCTTCGTACGAGATCTGCAAAGCCGAGCCACGATTCTGGCTAGTGTGAATAGTTCAGGTAGTGGCAGCGGAAATCAAAGCTCCTTCTCGCCCGTGATTAGCGCTAATGGCCGGGTTGTAGTATTCCAGAGCTTCTCGAGTAATCTCGTCACAATTGATACCAATAACAAACTTGATGTCTTTGCGCGAGATCTGCAAACCGGCGTTACCAGTCTGGTCAGTACCAATGCGGCTGGTACGGATTCTGGCAACGATGACTCGTTCACTGCAAACCTACCTAAGGATAAAGCGCCTCGCGCGCTGATTAGTAAGGATGGCAGGTTTGTGGGATTTGAAAGTTATGCGACTGACCTGGTGACAATAGGTCATGCTCCTGACCGGTTCAGTAACGTTTTTGTGCGCGACCTACAGGCTGGGACTACAACCCTCCTTAGCGTCAACACGCTGGGCACTGTCAGCGTCGGCGGGAACCAACCCGTGATCAGTGGCAATGGCCGGTTCGCATTTTTCCAAAGCTCAGCTTCCAACATAACTGCGAATGACAGCGGCTTTGGTATTGACCTCTTCGTGCGCGACCTGCAAACCGGCACGACCACCATGATCAGCGTCACTACGGCAGGCACCGGGAGCAACGGAACCTCGAACCTCAATTACTTCCCCGTCGCCAGCGACGACGGACGCTACGTCATCTTTCAAAGTAACGGTAAAAACTATGTCGTGAACGATTCAAATAACGGTTACGACATTTTCCTGCGCGACCTGCAGGCGAATACGACGACCCTGGTTAGCGTGAATACCTCCGGCGGGACCGGTGTGAACAGCGATGCATTGGGGTCAGTTATGAGTGCCGATGGCCGTTTCGTGGCATTCATCGGTTTTGGCACAGATTACGTTGCGATCAACGATACCAACGGTCGGGGGGACGTCTACCTTCGCGATGTGACCGCGGGCACAACCACCTTGCTGAGCATGAACAGCGCCGGCACCAGTGCCGTCAATAGCGGCGCCACCTACCCTGCAATCAGTTCGGACGGACGTTTTGTCTTCTTCGAGAGCTCAGCTACCGACATGGTTCCCAATCCAATCTTGGCCGAGAGTATTTTTGCGGTTGCGATAAACGGTCGAGTACAGTTTGACGCCTCCACCCTCATTGTTAATGAGCATGTGGGTAGTGCCAGTTGCTCCGTCACGCGAACCGGTAATACCAGTGGCGCGGTCACAGTTCATTACGCGACCAGCAACGGCACTGCCACCGCGCCCGCTGACTACTCTGCCGTCTCTGGTTCGCTTACCTTTGCTGACGGCGAGACCACCAAAACCATCGTCGTCCCCATACTTGATGACAATATTGATGAGCCGGACGAGACACTCAGCTTGACTCTTAGTGACTTCAACGCCGCCGCGGAAGCGCCCGGCAGTCTCAGCACGACCTTGCTTACCATTACGGACGACGACCCGCCGCCTTCGATATCTATTGACGACATTGTGGTTTTGGAAGGTAATAGCGGCACGAGCCTGGCCACGTTTACGTTGACTCTATCCAATATCAGCGGCAAGACAATAAGTGTTGACGCATCTGTCACGCCCGGTACCCAGAACTCAGGTGACTACACCTCCTTTTCCACGACCGCAACAATAAGTCCGGGCAATACTACACAGAAGCTTTTCGTAATTATTAACGGCGACACAATGTACGAAGACGACGAAACTTTCTTCATGAATCTCAGCAATCCGGTGAACGTAACCATCGCGGACGGGCAGGGGATGGGAACCATTAAGAACGATGATCCTGTCCCCGGCATCACGATTACTGATGTGACGCTGGTGGAAGGAAATAGCGGAACAAAGCCTTTCTCTTTTACTGTCAGGTTATCTAACCCCAGCAGCCGGCAGGTTACGGTCCAACTCATCACCGCGGATGATACCGCTCAGGCGGGAAGCGATTACCTAACGTTCGCCAACACTCTCACGTTTATCCCGGGACAAATTACGAGAATCGTCCCAGTCTTCGTCAACGGCGATACTCTCGTCGAGACAAACGAAAGGTTCCTGGTAAACCTCAACAATCCGACGGAAGCCTCCCTCGCTGATTCGCAAGGTGTCGGAACTATTCTCAACGACGACGTGCCCATGCTGATGACCGAGGAAAATTCGGTGAGGGCTGTGGCGCTCGACTCTGTGTCGTGGCAGCGCGATCCGTTCCCGCTTACCAGAGCGTTCAACTTTGGCCCGGACCTGCGCACTCGCGTGTCGTTGTTTGCCTTGTATCTGGATCTACTGCCCGGCGAAGACGCCTCCGCCGTGTCCGCTCGTGCTAATGACGAATTGGGCAATGTCTATCCGCTGACGGTGGAATACGTCGGGTTAGTGCCGAACATCGACGGGTTCTCGCAAGTGGTAGTAAGGTTGCCCGACAACGTGGGCTCTGCGCAAAGTTTGTTTGTGACTATCACCCTGCGCGGTGCATCCAGCAATATTGCATTAATCAAGATCGTGGGACCTTGAAGCTCCCACTGTCGCCGAGCCTAAACCATGAAGTTAGCCAATCTTTTCGTGACCGTTGTCGTTTACCTGGTTTTCTTCATCAGTGTGCCCGGACAATATTTCACTTTGCCGGGTGCGCACTTTTATGCTTTGAATTCCAGCCACCAGGTTTTGACCTCAGTCCGGATGGAAAGATTGGTGTATCCCTCAGAAACGACCCCCGTCAACACACATCCAACCACCGAACGCCAGCTGAAATCCTTGTTCGGTCCCCTCAACCGTGATAAAAACCCGGCTTACCGCCTTTTCGCGAACAGGTTTTGCCCTGCCGCTCTTTCAGTTTCTTAATCTGCGCAATCTGCGGATATGGATTTCATAACATTGTGACTCACCGTCGACAATCACCGAGATCTCGTCGCCACTTTTCTCGAATTCGCCTGCTGGGACCATTGGACTCAGTCCTGCCCGCGGACGGGTGGCGGCCAAAGATCTTAGTGTCATGTCGTGTAATTTCGTGGAACGTTTTCCTTGGTTTGACGGTTCGAACCCGCGCTATGCAATCTAAGAGTTCTCCGATGTCTATTACATTTCGCGCCTTTGGCGCTGGGAGAAAAGCCACTCAAAACCCTTACGTCTGGTTCCTTCCGTGCGCAATTGTTCTCGAATCAGCTAAACTGCATGACGTTTCAACGACAGCCAATTTTTATCCGAAGCCACTCATGGAGGCACACGACACTTGCGCCTAATAAAATCGCTACAATCATTCGTACTCATATTCACTTTGATTTGCACGCCCGCTCTTGCGCAGCAACCTACTACGCCGCCGCCCGGCAATCAGCAGCCCGGTCAGCGTCCAACCGCGGGCCAAGCCTCGCCAACGCCAACGCCAACCCCAACGCCGTTGCCGCCGCCAACCGTCAGGATTGACGATTACCGTACCACGGCCGGACGCATCATCGGGGCAGCGCTGACAAGTGACAAAGCCTACGCCCGGCTCTCTCACCTGACGGACCACATCGGCAATCGTCTCAGCGGCTCGCAAAACTTAGAGCGCGCGATTGAATGGGCCATCTCCGAGATGAAGGCTGACAAATTGGATAACGTGCGCGCCGAAAAGGTGATGGTCCCACATTGGGTGCGCGGCGAAGAGAGCCTTGAGCTAACCAGTCCCGTCTCCCGCAAACTGTCGATGCTGGGATTAGGCAATAGCGTGAGCACGCCGCCGGAAGGCATCGTCGCTGAGGCTGTGGTCGTACGAAATTTCGACGAACTCGAAGCTCTGGGCGAGCAGGTGCGTGGAAAGATTGTGGTCTATAACGCGCCGTTTACTAGTTACGGTGAAACAGTTAGGTATCGCGGATCGGGCGCTTCACGCGCGGCTCGCTATGGGGCCGTTGCTGCAATTGTGCGCTCGATCACTCCCGTGAGTCTCCAGACCCCGCACACCGGGGCGATGAATTATGACGAGAAGCAGCCCAAGATCCCCGCCGCCGCTGTCACCATCGAAGGCGCGGAGTTGTTGCAACGAATGAATGATCGCGGCGATCACCCCATGTTGCGGCTCAAGATGGAAGCTAAGTTTCTGCCCGATGCCGAGTCGGCCAATGTCGTGGCGGAGATTAAGGGTAAGGAGAAACCAGACGAAGTGGTCCTCATCAGCGGGCACTACGATTCGTGGGATGTGGGCCAGGGAGCACACGATGATGGCGGCAGCTGCATCGTCGTCTGGGAGGCGGTCAGACTACTCAAAGAACTCGGGCTCAGACCACGCCGCACGATCCGTGTGGTGCTCTACACTAACGAAGAGAACGGGTTGCGCGGCGGTAACGCTTATCGAGACGCACATCGCGCTGAGCTTGCGAAACACGTCCTCGTGATTGAGTCGGATTCAGGCATCTATCGGCCAGAGGGGTTTGGCCTCGCCGCCACAGCTCCTCCGCAAGCCCGCGCCAATCTGATCGAGATCGTAAAACTTCTGGCCGGCATCCGCGCAGATCGCATTGCGGCAAATGGTGGCGGCGCCGACATTGGTCCGTTGATGCGCGACGGCGTTGTTGGGGGAAGTCTCGAAGTGGAGGGGACGCATTACTTCGACATCCACCACACACATGCCGACACGCTCGACAAGATCGACCGCCAGGACCTGGCGCTTTGTGTCGCCGCGATGGCCGTCATGGCTTATACAGTTGCCGATATGCCGCAAGCGCTGAGTGGGTCAACGGCCGCAATCAAATGACGATCTTAGTTGGAGTTGTTCTAAACTTGACGAGGGGTAAGCATGTTTAGAGACACAAAGGCATTTTCCGGTTTCTCAGTAAACGATTTGTCAAAAGCGAAGGAGTTCTACAGCCAGACTCTCGGACTGGATGTTTCCGAAGCTCCGATGGGTCTGCTGCAACTGAACATCGCCGGCGGGACCGTGATATTGATCTATCCAAAACCCAACCACACTCCTGCAACTTTCACGATCCTGAATTTCCCGGTGGAGAATATTGAGGACGCGGTAGATGAACTGACTAAGCGCGGCGTGCGTTTTGAACACTACGACGCACCCGACATCAAAACAGACGAAAAGGGAATCCACCGCGGTGGCGGTGGGCCAAACATCGCGTGGTTCAAAGATCCAGCCGGAAACATTTTGTCGGTGCTGGAAGAGAAATAACCGACGGGTGCGAAGACGGCGACGGCTCTGTAATTAGAATCGTTTTTGCTTGTCGACGAGTTTAGCGCTCCTTCGTGGATACGGATACCAATAACATCAAGCCGCCTACGGGTTCGCGGCTATGCCGCCCGATGTGCGGCGGTGGCTATGCCCCGCCGTAGAGATGCCTACATTTTTTGGGCTATGCCCTTGGTGCGGCCTTTGACCCAGTAATCCGAAGGGCTAGGCCCGGACCATGGGCATAGCCCGGGAATAATCGGTTTGCTGTCGGCGGGGCATAGCCACCGCCGCACATCGGACGGCACAGCCGCGAACGCGTTTCCCTAACAGCGATCAGCTTAGCGGTTGGACGAAATAAACTTCGCGTCGTCTCAGTTTCGTAGCACTTTTGTAGTAGTTCCGCAGCCCCATCGTAGACCCTAAGAACTCAGGGAGCTTAAGGATGCTGACGAACACCTTGAAACTTACTTGAACGACCATCACATAGGCTCTAACGCTCCCGGTTCTGATATGGGCCGTGCGCCGTGTTCTTGTACACGATGCCGCCCTTCATCACGAATACCACGCGCCTAACGGCGGTAATGTCTTTCAAGGGATCGCCATCGAGCGCAATGATGTCTGCTTGTAGACCGGGCGCGATCGAACCAATCTGATCTGCCATGCGAAGTGCTTCAGCCGCAAGTGAGTTGGCAGAAACCATCGCTGCCATTGGATCCACTCCAACGTCTCGCACTCGATCAATGAACTCCTCCGCATTGCGTCCGTGCGAACCCGCCAGTGCATCTGAGCCGAAGACGATTTTTAGTCCCGTAATCTTCAACGCTCGCTTCATAAAGTCGTGGTACATCGGAATGATCTTCTCGATCATGGGAAACGCTTCTTCCGGAAAGCCGGGTGTGCCGAGAAACTTTTCCTTGTTCAATAGATAGTTCTCCATTACCAGGCCGACCTGCGGATCCAGCCAGACGCCTTTCTGAGCCATCAATTTCAGATCGTCGTCCGTGGCCAGTGTGCCGTGCTCGATCTCCGTGCAGCCGGCAAGAGTCGCGGCCCTGACCGCATCTTTGTAAGCATGAACAAGCGTGCGCAGACCGAAGCGTCGCGCTTCATCGCAGGCGGCGTTTAGTTGCTCCTGCGAAAGCGTCATCTCATTGCGGCGGATGCTGTTTGCCGCGAAGATCTTGATCAGATCTGCCCCGGCCTCCTTTTGCTTGCGCACGTACGCGCGAATTTCATCAGGCGTGCCCGTCTGTTCGCCCTGGCCAAATAGCGGATCGACGGCCGTCAGAATGCGCGGACCTGGGAGTAAGCCTTTCGCGATGGCGTCACGCAGGGGAACATCGGCGGGTGAGCCCACGCTCTGCACCGTGGTGAAGCCCGCCATCAGGGTCACCCTTGCATTCGAGGCTGCTTGATCCGCGGCCTCCTTTGTCGTTCCGCCACCGCCCGCATTTTTCCCGTCTTTGCCGAAGCTCCAGGAAATGTGCACGTGCGAGTCAATCCAGCCCGGTAACACGGTGAGGCCACGCAGGTCGTAGTCCACTGGTCCAGGCTTCTGATCTATCGCGACAATTTTTGAGCCTTCGATCACGATGCGGCTGTCGTGCAACACGCGGCCCCGGCCATCGAGCATCGTGCTCGCAGCAATCACGAGGCGTTTGCTTTGCGCACACACTGGCCGGTGCCCGAGTGGTGACACTCCTGGAATGCTGAGGATGCAGAGAATGATCTTCACGAATCGCATGTCTATTTCTCCCGGTGCAGAAAGCGTCATCTTCTCGTATTTCTCCCAAGGTCGGCGTCAAGCCGCCTCAGACCAAAGCGGCGTCGAGCCGCCGCACTCCAAATTTCTTTGCCTGGCCTACGGCCGGAAGATGATGCAGGTGGTGGTGGCGTGGGCGTAGAGTTTGCCTTTCTGGTCGAGAATTTTTCCTTCAGCAGTGGCGGTGCGGGCGCCGCTGTGAATGATGTTTGCTTCGCAACGAACCTCGCCAGTTTCGACGGACATGGGACGTATGTAGTTGACCTTGATCTCAAGGGTGGTGTAGGTCGCGCCGGCGGGAAGAGTTGAATGGACCGCGCAGCCCATTGCGGAATCAAGTAGGGTTGCCGCTACCCCACCATGCACGACACCGATCGGGTTGTAGTGATACTCGGCAGGTGTGACAAAAAAGACGGCGCGGCCTTCGCTCACCTCGCCGATGCGAAAGTCCATCAGGACACCGATGGGCGGCGGCGGCAATTCGCCGGCGACGATCTTGTGCAAGTATTCAAGTCCCGACAAACCGGCTCCGGCTTTTGCTAAAGCGCGTGGGTCTTCCCAGGTGATGGTGCGAGTGCGTAAGTTGGACATTGGTGAATGATAGAGAGGGTAAGGGGGAAAGGGAAAGGCGGAAGGCAGGACCAGGAGGCAGGTTCGGAGCGCAGGCATCCCTGCCTGCGAGGCTGCTAGTCGGGCACCCCGTTAAATTAGAGCTTCGACTTAGGTTGAGAGTTTGAGGCAACCACGACGGCCGGCAGGGATGCCTGCGCTCCGGGAAACTGGAGGCAAAGGGCGGGTAGCGCTATTTCCAGGCTTCGCAGATCTTGTCCACCTGTTCACGAACGTGGGAGCGGGCCTCGTGTCTGAACCAACCTTTGCTCAGCAACTCATCGTAGTTGGTTTCACGGTGACGGATGTGTGCAATCACGGCGAGATGCACAGCCTTTTCATCGAGACTCTTTGCGGATGCTGAGCGGCCAACGCGGCCGCTGTATTTTCGGCACGCATGCTTGGCGATCTCTTGCTCTCTTCCGGCGGGGCAGTCGGAAAAAATCTCTCTCACGCGACTGGCAAACTCTTGAATGTAGTGCTGGTCCTGTTCCGCCCGTCTTTCCTCTTCGCGCTCTCTTCGCCGCTCTCTAACTTCACTATCAGACAAACACTCAGCTTCAGCCTGGTGCAATGCCTTCTCTTCGACGAGTAGCCCCTGACGTTCATATCGTCTGCGTGCCCGGCTAAATTTCAAAACGACGGCTGAGAGCGTGGAGTGTTTGCGCGAGCGTCTTGTGAGTGCCGCATCGCCCGTGGGAAGGAACACCAACTCATCGAGATCGGCACAAGAGAGACATAACGCGCCCTTGTCTCTTTCGAGTGTGATCCATGCTTTTCTACCTAACTCTTCACCACACTCATCACACTTCGAATCGCGGTTCGAGATGAAGACTTTGATTTCGTCCGGCTTGTCCATAGTGAGTCGGATTTGGGGCACTGTGATTTAGGGAGCGCAAGCATCCCTGCCTGCAAGTTGCCATTGAAGACTCATGGAGATCACAGCGCGGCTTAGGCCGCAATCAAGTAGTGCTCTGGCTCCAGCGGAGCCAAATGTTTATAGAAACCAGTCGTGAGCACGACCCGCGCTCCAGCGGAGCGCAATGTTTCCGGCAATGGTGCGCAAGTCGGGCTTCCGTTTCGCTCCGCTGGAGCGAGGAGCGATCTTTTGGAGATTGCGCGTTCTATAAACATTACGTCCCTACGGGACCGGGAACCCGGGTTGGAAAAATCTTGCAAAGAAACCAAGAGGTTAGACCATTGTATTATAGAGTGAAGTCTCATTAAGAATCCTGGTCACACCTGAAGATCTGCGTAACGAATGTTGGCAGGCAGGGATGCCTGCGCTCCCAATCATGCTTTTTCGAGGCCGGCGTATTTCTGGACCAGTTTCTTTTGCCCATAGCCGGGAAAGGTGACTGTTAGTTTCAGTGAATCGCCAACGCCTTCGCGGCGAAGCACGAGGCCGCGGCCATATTTGGAGTGTCGCACGTAGGAACCCGGCACAAACTCGGCCGCGGCAGCCGGCGAAGGCGAAGACGAAGAGGAAGAAGAGGGCCTTTGGACTTTGGACTTTGGACTTTGGACGTTGGCGAGCCGGTCGCTACCGCTAGCGGTTCCGATATGTCGTTTGTGATCTGACTTTTCTTGTTCTGCTCGTTCTCGCGTCGATTGGAAGGTGCCTCCGGTGTTACCGAGTTGCGTAGCACGTTGCTTGAAGAACTCGGCAATCGAGTCGACGCTGTCGTAAGTCTTACCGGTAAACTTCTTCTTCTCCTTGCGATATTCGCCATGCTCGTAATCGATAGCAGAGGACCCGCGGGCGAACGAAAGCCAGGAGTTTCCACGCGAAAGATCTTCCATCAAGTCCAGCGGCATCTCATTCAAAAACTGAGATGGTTCGGAGGCCAGCTCTTCGCCGTAAACGCGGCGCTTCATCGCGTGCGTGACGTAAAG
>Ga0137394_10002996_pt1 | contig 12624 bp, 11 predicted proteins | sample czobulk116metaG_FD_108278 | JGI IMG/M metagenome (GOLD analysis project Ga0137394, IMG submission 108278) | Vadose zone soil microbial communities from Angelo Coast Range Reserve, California, USA - czobulk1.16 metaG | ecosystem: Environmental > Terrestrial > Soil > Vadose zone | place: USA... | reverse complement strand
GCCATCGGTTTGGAGATCGAGGCGCTGCATCGCGAAAGCCGGATTTTCATAAACCATGCGATCGAGAGCCCAGGCGCCGCCGCGCCAGATCAGGAAGACGACCAGAGCGAGTGCGAATACCGTGCCGGTCGCCAAAAGAGCCAGCCGCGAGCGCGCGGCTCTCACCTGGCTCGAGCGCAGTTTAACATCCAGGACGTACTCGCGTCCCAGTCGGCGATTTTTTGGCTGGCGGGAGAAGAATTTCAAGTGCGGGAAACGGTCGAGGGGCGAGGGGCGAGGGAAGGCCTTCGCACCATCTTCGGACCGCGGCTGTGTCGAAGACCAGCCGCAGCACATGCGATTGAAACAGAGAGAGACATATTCATTTCAACGGCCCTTTCGTGTCGAATCTGCTGCGGCTGGTCTTCGACACAGCCGCGGTCCGAAATTCCGTCGCGTCCGACGATGAGATGTGCCCGCGTTATGCACGTGTTCATCTGCTCCTCCTCGTCATCGCCAAATCAATCATACGTTGGCAAAGCTCGGCATAGTTGATCCCGGCGGCGGCCGCAGCTTTTGGCAACAAACTGGTTTCGGTCATCCCGGGAAGCGTGTTGACCTCCAAGACCATGGGCTCCCCGTCCGCGCGCACAATCACGTCCACGCGTGAGTAATCGCGGCCACCGATAGCTTTGAAGGCTTTTAACGCGGCGGATTGTGTGCGGGAAGTGGTCGCCTCATCGAAAGGAGCCGGACAGTAATATTCGGTCGTACCGGAGGTATATTTGGTTTGGTAATCGTAAATTCCGGTTTTGGGCCGAACTTCCACGATCGGCAGCGGAGCGTCCGCAAGAATGCCGACGGTGCATTCCCGGCCAGAAATCTTTTCTTCCATCAGCACCTCTGAATCGTATCGAAACGCTTCGCTCAGCGCTTTTGGCCAGTCGGCAACGCGCTCGACGAATTGCAATCCCACGCTGGAGCCCTGACGCGCAGGCTTGAGCACCACAGGAGGATTCCATCCCATCGGCCAGCTTGCGGACCCCGAATCAATCAAGATGTACCGCGCCGTCGAGACACCCGCGGCGACGCAGCGTTCTTTGGTGAGGTACTTGTCAAAACCGATCCGACTGGATTCGGCATCACAGCCTGTATAAGGGATGCCAAGCTCCTCGAGGCGGCGCTGGACAGTGCCATCCTCGCCATAGGTACCGTGCAGCGCAAGAAACACGACGTCCGTCGGTCGGGGAAGTTGCCAATCGGGTTTGACAGGATCAACTTCGCGCACGTGATGGCCAAGAGATCGCAAGGCAGCGGACACCTGTTCGCCGGAACGCAGAGAAACTTCGCGTTCCGCGCTCGGGCCGCCTGCGAGCAGCGTGATGTTGAGCTTAGAGGCCATCTGAGAAGCCAGGGTCTTCAGTATTCAGTCATCAGTGCCGGTTTCTGTTTCAGAATGCGCGCATAGTCCAGAGGCGATGCTCGATCATGAGCAAGCGGCACTTTATCTCGCCCAATTCGGAGTTAACAACCAGGAGACGATGATCAATCGAGCAAACTCGAAACGGTTCCGGGAATGACGAATCACAAATTACAAAATCTTCAGGCCCATCGCGCAGGCACCACGCGAAAACAGATTTTGGATTTGAAATTTGAGATTTGAGGTTCCTTGCGTTCATAGGTTAGTCGCCGATGATTTCAACTTCGGTTTGGAGTTCGATAGCGCGTTCTTCCCGGGCGCGCCGTTGAATGAGAGCGATCAGTTCGAGGACATCCCGCGCCGTGGCTTTGCCTTCGTTCATAATGAAGTTGCCATGCTCCTGAGAAACCACCGCCGCGCCGACCCGCAAGCCTTTCAAGCCAAGTTCGTCGATCAGCTTGCCGGCGGGTATGGTCGGCGGATTTTTAAACATGCAGCCGGCGCTTGGCGCGGCGGGCTGCGATTGCCACCGCTTGCGGCTAAACTGGTTCATCATGGCCTCGATCGCCTCCCGCACAGCCGGCCTGCCTCGCAGCACCGCCGAGAGCGCAATATGATTCTTCAGCGTTTTGCAGGCGCGATATTCAACTACCAAATCGCGCGGAGTTTTTTCAGCGATATTCCCCTGGAAATCCATCAGGCGGACGGTTTCGACAACATCAAATGTGGCGCTGTCCATGGCGCCCGCATTCATCCGCAAAGCGCCGCCGACACTGCCGGGAATCCCTTCGAGAAATTCCATGCCTGAAAGCGCCTGGCGACGCGCCGTGATTGCCACCTGCTTGAGGCGCGCCCCGGCGCCGCAACGCAGTCCTGGCCCAAACGGCTCAATCTGAGAGAAATGTTCCTTCGCCAGAGAAATGGCAATGCCACGAAAACCGGAATCTTTGATGAGCAGATTCGAGCCGCGGCCCAGAACAAAGAATGGAATTTTTTGTTCAGCAGCGAATTGAAGCACAGCCGCAAGGTCGGTTTCATCGCCGGGTTCGATGTAAAGATCTGCTGGACCGCCCACTCGGAGTGTTGTGCGCTTGGCCAGCGGTTCATGAGCGCGAATGATTGTTCCAGCGCTCATGGACCGCGCCAGAAGAGCCGCCATTTCCTGTGGACTTTCCATGACCGAATCTACGGCAGAATCGGAGACGATCACACAATCACCTCCTCAGGAATCGCGGAAGCAAGTTGTGTCGCGCCTGTTACAGTGGCAGTTCCGGAACGTGAGCGCGATGAGCGGCCTGTTACCGGCATCTTTGCCGCGAGCTCGGTAAGCACACTGTCGGCGATTTCATCGGCAGCTCGCGGCGTTTGCCATAACGACAACGCCTTCTGCATTTGCTCGCGGACGTCCTCGTTTTCGATGATGTCCAAAAGTGTCCTCGCCAGGAGTTCCGGTGAGCCATGTTTTTGTTCGAGCAGGCGCGCCGCGCCCGTCTCGACAAACGCCAGCGCATTGTGCCGCTGGTGATCGTCTGTCGCGATCGGATACGGCACCAGGACGGAAGGAACGCGCATCGCCGCCAGCTCGGCCAGGGACGAAGCGCCGGCGCGGCTTACGGCGGCGCTGGCCGCGCCAAGAGCCAGGTCCATTTCGTTGAAAAAATTGTGAATGACAGCTGAAAGATCCAGTTCCGCATAAGTCTGTTTCAATTCTTCGGCATCGTTGGGACCGGCCAAATGAAGCCATTGGAAATGCGGAGCCATCGTGCAAAAGACCGGTAGAGCTTCGAGGATCATTTGATTGATCCCGGTTGCGCCCTGACTGCCGCCAACCACCAGAATCACTGGTCGGGCCGGGTCAAGACCCAGCGCAATCCTGCACGCGCGCGCGTCTCTCGGGCGAAAGCAAGGACGCACCGGAGTGCCCGTAACCGTAATGCGGGAGTTCTTCAGTCTCTCAGCCGCCGAAGGAAAACCTACGAAGGCGCGATTGACCACGCGCGAGAGCCAGCGGTTCGCGCGGCCCGGAATCGTATTCGACTCATGCAGAAAGGTGCGCGCCCCGCATGTCTTGGCAGCCAACACCGGCGGAGCGCTGGTAAAACCGCCCATGGCAATGACTGCGTTCGGCGGTCTGGATTTAAACGATTTTCTGGCCGCTCGCCACGATTGGCCGAACCCGCGCAGAAAGGCCAGTTCGGCTCCACGCTGCAGGCCTACTGCGGGAAGCGTGACAACGTTCATGCCGGAAATATTCTTCACCGCCTGCTGATCCACCTCCTTGGGTGAGATCATCAGTGTGACCTCGCAATCCCGCTGAAAGAGTTTTTCTGCCACGGCGATTCCGGGAAAGAGGTGCCCGCCCGTGCCGCCACAGGCGATGGCGATCGAAGGATTGAGATGTGTGTTATTCATAGTTCAGGCCGTCTGTTTGGCGCGAACGGCATCCGGATCAGCCGCCCTGGCTGGAATCGTTTCCGGTGCCCGTGATCGGCGGGCGATGCTGAGAAGGATACCGACGCAGGTTAACATGATTAACAGGTTGGAACCGCCGTAACTGATGAAAGGTAAAGCCAGGCCTTTGTTTGGAAGCGCGCTGGTGACCACGCCGATATTGATGAAAGCTTGAAAGCCGATCAGAAAACTGATGCCTGAGCCGAGCAGCAGGCCAAATGTGTCGCGAGAGTTCAGGGCGATGCAAATGCCGGAGATGACAATCGCCGTAAACGCGATGACGACGAGAAGCGTGGCGACAAGGCCGAGCTCCTCGCCGATTATCGAGAAAATGAAATCTGTGTGATGCTCGGGAACAAAGCCCAGCTTCTGCCGGCCATTGCCAAGCCCCAGCCCTGTCCAACCACCCGCCCCCAGCGCCAGCATCGCCTGATAAGCCTGATAGCCGACGTCCGACTTATGCTCTTCGAGATAAAGCCAGCTAAAGATGCGGCGCGCGCGCATGGGATCGCGGGCCAGGGAAAATGCGAGCGCAGCCACAGCGGCGGCAGCGGGCGGCAGGATGTATGTCCATCTCGCCCCCGCAACGATCAGCATCGTGCCGCTCACCGCGCCCATCAGGATCGTTGTGCCGCGGTCCGGTTCGACGAAGATCAACCCGAGCACCAGGGCTATCACTGCGCCGGGAATGATGATGCCGCGCTTCCAACTCGGCATCTGACGCTGGAAGTGGTCCCCATACCACGCCAGCGCAATGATCAGCGCCAGTTTTGCAAACTCGGACGGTTGAAAGCTCATGCCGCCGAAGTTGAACCACCGCCGCGCGTGGCCGCGCACGACGCCAATGTGCGGCAATAGAACCAGCATCAGGGCCAAAATCGCGGCGGCGAGAAGCAGCCACCAGAATTTTGCCAGCAATCGGTAGTCCAGGAGCGTTGCCGCTACGCACGCGGCCAAACCGAGCCCGCACCAAACCAGTTGCATGAGCAGGTAGCGCGCCCCTACCTGCGCCATGCTCGAGCTGTAAAGCATCACCATCCCCAGCGCCAGAAGAGCGGCGACGCAAAAAACGAGAATGGTGACTGCAATCTTCAACTATGATTTGGGCGCCGATCCATTTGTCGCCACAACGTCGGATTTCGGAATCGTGAGTCTCTGCCCGACGCGAATGCTGTCGGTCTTCAGATTGTTCGCCGAGCGAAGCGCCTTGACGGTCGTATGGAAGTCGCTGGCGATTTTGCTGAGGCTGTCGCCGGACTTGACCATGTAAACCGTTTCGCCATTCGTCAATGCTGGCGTCGCAGTTGGCGTCGTCGTCGCAACCGGAGCAGGCGCCGGAATTTTGATTTTTTGCCCGGGCCGCAGTTTCGTCGGTTCGACTCCCGGGTTGGCCGCCATGAGCGAACTGACATTCACATGAAATCGCGTCGCCAGTTTGCTGAAACTATCACCCGCCACGATGGTGTATTCCGTCGGGGCTGGCGGTGGCGGCGTCGTCGGCAGATCTCCTGGAGCGGCATTCGATGGTGCCGCGGAAGCGGTAGCACCCGTATCCACCAATGGCGACTGGTTCGTCGGCTGGAAATCCGGCGTCGTCGTGGCCACGTTGTTGGTCGTTTCGCCAGAAGCGGTCGTCGACTCTTTACGACAGCCTTGCATCAGCAAGGCCAGGAGGCCGATTCCGTGAATGGCCAGGACAAAGAAGACGGCGATCTTGACCTTGGCACGGCCTTTATTTTTCTGCTCCAGAAGGGAGCCCTGCGGCATTAATGGACTTAGGTTACTCATATCACTGAACGCGAACGCGTCCTTTCATTTTGTGAGGCACTGGTTTGGGTTTGGTGTGATTCGCGGCGGGGTTTTTCCTCATAAAACCCCGCGGCGAATTGCTGCTTTTTCCGGACTTCAAACTGGCTGCGATTGCACATCTTATTTTTTATCCATTACGTTGGGGTTCTCGCCGAGAGCACCCCTACTAATTGATTTCACCGCGCTATAAAACTCTTCGCCTCGATGCTGATAATCTCGGAACAGATCGAAGCTAGAACAAGCGGGCGAAAGTAAAACTACATCGCCTGAAGTCGCGTTTTGCGCTGCTTCAGATATTGCTTGTAGCAGCGTGGGGACAACCTTGCAAGGAGTAAATAAGCTCCAGGCGGCACGAATTTTTTCGCCGGCTTCGCCAATCAGGAAAGCTTGTTTGACTCTTTTCGAGAGAATCGGGCCGATATCATAAAATTCCACACCTTCCTCGCGACCGCCGGCGATGAGCCAGATATTGGCTTCCCGGCCCGGCGCCACGCGGGCCGCGAGGAGCGCCTTATGCAATGCGTCCATATTGGTCGCCTTGGAGTCGTTGATGTACTGCACGCCATTGATTTCCGCCACGAGTTGGAACCGATGCGGCCCGGCAGAGAACGTTTTGAGCGGGTCCAGCATGCTTTCCAGCGGCAATCGCAAAGCGTGCCCGACTGCCAATGCCGCCATGAGATTCTCCGCGTTGTGCGGACCAGTGATCTGGCAATGGTCCATATCCAGAAGCGGTCCCGGCCAATTCGGCAGGCGGCTTATAATCAAACCGCGATCTAAATGAATATCGGCGCCTGTGTCCAAAGCGCTGAAGGTGATGCTCTTCGCGGGCACCGGCAGTTTCAGTTCCTTAAGCCGAACCAGCGCTTCACTCTGAATAATTGCCCAATCGAACGGTTGCTGATTCTGAAACAGCCGCGAGTTGGCCGTGATGTAATCGGCTTGCCTGGGATAACGTTCGAAATGATCCGGAGCGACATTCATCAAAACCGACACTGCTGGATGGAAAGAAGCGGTCGTTTCCAGTTGAAACGCGTTTACCTGCAGCACGAGCAAATCCAATTCGCGCGTCTGCTGGACCACGGAACAAATTGGACGCGCGCGATGTCCGGCCAGCATCGTTTTGCGATGATTTGCAAGCAGCATGCGCTCGACCAGGGAGGCTGTCGTGCTCTTGCCGTTCGTGCCGGCGATCGCGATGCAAAGGCATTTTGCCTCCTGAAAACCCACTTCGAGTTCGCCTGTGATCGGAATTTTTTGGTCAGCGGCGGCACGGACGATCGGATGATTTGTCGGCACAGCCGGGCTTAGCACAGCCAGGTCAAACCGCCGCGCCGGCAGTTTCGAAACACCAAGCAGAACCTCGACCCCAACCGGATGCAGTTGCTCCGCAGCGTCGCGCAACGCAGGAGTATCGGCGGAGTCGATCGCAACCACCCGCGCTCCACTCTGTCGCAGCAACTCGCAAGCAGCCTGGCCCCGGCCACCAAGGCCGATTACCAGAATGTCTTTATTGTCTAGATCAATCATTTGATTGACTACGCACTTCTGACTACGGACTGCGCGGCGCCTATCGGATTTTCAAAGTACTCAATGCCAACACCGCGCATAACACACACAAAATATAAAAACGCATCACCACTTGAGATTCGTACCAGCCCTTTTTCTCGAAGTGATGATGAATGGGCGCCATCAGAAAAATCCGCCGGCCGGTCCCGTAACGCCGTCGTGTGTAGCGGAACCAACCCGTTTGCAGGAGAACGGACATTGCTTCCATCACGAATACGCCGCCCGCAATAAGAAGCACGAAAGGCTGATGAATCAGAATCGCCATGATCGCCAGGGCCCCGCCAAGCGGGAGCGAACCTGTGTCGCCCATAAACATCTGGGCCGGATGACAATTGAACCAAAGGAAGCCGAGACATGCGCCCATCATGGCCGAGCAAAACACAGTTAACTCCCCCGCTCCGGACACGTACGGAATTTGCAGGTAAGTGGCCGTTTTGATATTGCCGGCTAAATAGGTGAGCACGACCAGGACAGAAGCCACGATCAGAGTACAACCGATGGCCAGACCGTCGAGCCCATCGGTAAGATTCACCGCATTCGAAAACCCCACGATGGTCAGAATCGTGATCAGCAGTCCGATCAAACTCGCATTCATGAGGACCGGGTACTTGTAAAAGGGCACCATGATATCGGTAATCAGCTTCCGGTTGGCAGGCGTCCGCAGCAGGTAAATCCCGATGAAAACAGCGAGGATCGTTTGTACCGCCAGTTTCACCGACGAGCGCGTTCCCCCGCCGGTTTGCTGAATGATTTTGGCGTAGTCGTCGTAGAACCCCAAGGCGGTCAGGACCACGATCGAGAGAAGCGTCAATTGAATCAGCGTGTTCCACTCGGTCCACAGGAGCGTTGTGAAATTCAGCGCAAGCACGATAAGGATGCCGCCCATGGTCGGCGTTCCTTTCTTGCTGAGCAGACGCGCCACGAGCGTTCCGCCCTCCTCTGCCTTGTCGGCGTATTCCTGACCGAATTTTAACTGCTTGAGCCATCGTATGACTTTGGGTCCGAGCCACCAACTCAACAGGAGAGCTGTCACAGCAGCGCCTGCGCTGCGGAACGTGATGTATTTGAAAAGCCGCAGTGCCGAGAGTCTATCCGCCCACGGAGTTCCAACTGTCCCGTCGAGTAACCATTGGCTCAGGTAATAAAGCATTCAGTTTTTGCCGCCGCTTTCGCCGTTGCGAAAAAGGTCGGCAATGCGCTCGAAACGCGCCGCGCGTGAAGCCTTGATCAGCAGCAGGTCGCCTTCTTTCACAAAACTCTTAATCGCCGTCGCAGCGGTTTCCACATCGGCAAATTCCATCACGCGATTCAATCCGCCGTTCCGAGCGCCCCGAACGGTGTGCGCGGCCATGGCGCCGATGGCGAACAACTGACCAATTCCCAGATCGGCGGCGCAACGGCCTACTTCCTCATGCGCCGCATAGCTATGAATTCCTAATTCAGCCATATCACCAAGCACCGCGATGCGCCGTCCTTTGCACGGTAATTCTTTGAGCGTCTGGAGCGCCGCGATCATGGAATCGGCATTGGCGTTGTAAGCGTCGTTGAGAATGCCAATGCCTTGAAAATCCCAGAACTGCATGCGCATTTTCGCGGGCTTGCACGCAGCGAGGCCACGCTGGATTTCAGCGCGCTTCAGGCCCAGCTCCGCGCCAAGCGCAATCCCAAAAAGCGCGTTCAGCGCCTGATGGCGGCCAAGAAGGTTGATACGATATTCTCCGGCAAAGTCACGCATGAGTCCGTCCACCTGAAAGGTGATGCCCTCGCGGTCCAGGTGCAGAGCATGAGCGCGCCAATGATTGCGCTCGCCAAATCCGACGCGCACCACGGTCGCCCTGGCGCGTTCGGCAACCATGGGAGTTAAGTCGTTGTCACCGTTGATGAAAAGTTTGCCTGGAGCAGGCAGCAGCTCGGCCAGCCATCCTTCCTCCCGAGCGACTCCCTCAAGGCTCCCAAAGAATTCAAGATGCTCGCGGCCAACGGAAGTGATCACTCCATAATGCGGATGAACCATCTTCACCAGCGGAGCCAGTTCCCCGGGATGGTTCGTGCCCACTTCGAGGACCGCTGCCTGATAAGCGTTTTCCAGCTTCAACAGCGTCATCGGAACCCCGATGTCATTATTGAAACTGCCTTCGCTCGCCAGAGTCACAAATTTCTGATTCAGCACCGAGGCGATCAATTCCTTGGTGGTAGTCTTGCCGTTCGAGCCGGCCACAGCGATGAACGGCAATGAAAAATCAGCTCGATAACGCGTGGCGAGATAGCCGAGTGCCCTGCGCGTGTCTTCGACCGCAATGATCGCGCATTTCCCAACGCTGGCCGGAATGCGATCCCGCTGAACGACAACACCCCGCGCTCCTTTGCGAATCACGTCTTCGACAAAGTCATGTCCGTCGAAGCGCTCCCCCGGAAGTGCCAGGAAAAGATCCCCCGACTGCGCCCGGCGCGAATCGGTGCACACGCGCGTGATGACGACGTTTTCGCCTGCGGACACGAGTTCCCCCGCGCAAGCGCCGGCGATAAACTGAATCGAGCGCGGCTCCATTCTGTCATTCAACTTCTGGCCGGGACGGGAACGGTCCGCAACCGCCGGACAGTAGTCGGCGGCTCTTTGCCGGTCTCCATCAATTCCATCGGGATCGCACTGGCGATGCCCGCTATTTTGGCGAAGCCGGCTCCGTTGGGCGCCGGTTTGTCGGCGGACTGGGGCACGTTTGTCACCGCCGCGACGTACAGGCGGTGGGAGATGAACGAGTTCATGATTGCCTTTCATTGTGGTTGTTTTCAATTCCGCGCGGCTGCCTTGCGTACAGTCTGATCGCCAGGCGGGGCGGCGGTATCGACCAGGGGCGGGGCCTCTCCGTTCTCCGGTCGAATATTCAGGTAATTGGCGGCCCGCTCCGCGATCTGGCGGAAGATCGGCGCGGCGGTTTGTCCGCCGTAATGGCCGCCTTTAGGTTCATCCATCGTAATCGAGATGCACAACTCAGGATTGTCCGCAGGGAAAAAGCCGAGGAACGACGAAAAGAATTTGTCAGGAACGTACATCCCATGCTCCGCCTTTTGCGCCGTCCCGGTTTTTCCGGCGACGGTGTAGTTTTCCAGCGCAGCCTTCGGTGCGGTGCCCTCCGCCGTGACGACGGTCTTTAGCGCGCCGACCATCTGTTTGGCGGTCTCCCCCGTGATTACCTGGCGCACCCGTTGCGGACTGTATTTGGCGACGACGTTGTGGTCGTTGTCCTCCAATCGATCCACCAGCATCGGTCGCATCAGCCAGCCGTCATTGGCAATGGCGCACATCGCCATCATCATTTGCAAGCGCGTTACCGCTACCCCCTGCCCCATCGGAATCTGAGCGATGGAAACTTTGCTCCACTTTTTCACCGGGTGAAGAATCCCCGGCACTTCGCCCGGGAGAGGAATAGCCGCGCGAGTGCCGAATCCGAAATCCCGCATGTAATCACACAAGCGATTCTCACCAAGTTTGATGCCGATTTTCGCAGCCCCAATATTCGAGGACTTCGTGATGATATTTTCGACCGTCAGATTCCCGTACGATTCGTGGTCGTGAAGATTGCGGCCGGCAAAATAAAAATGCCCGTGCTCGCAATCAAAAATATCCGAGAGGCGCACGGCTTTCTCATTGAGGGCCGCGCTCACGACCACAATTTTGAAAGTGGATCCCGGCTCCGCTACGTCAGTAACCACGCGATTTCTGCGCGCCTCCGGCGGCGCGTTGCCGGGAGTGTTCGGATCAAAGGTCGGCAGCGTCGCCAGCGCGAGAATTTCGCCTGTGCGCGGACGAACCATGATTCCGGAAATGCTAATGGGAGAATGTTTTTCCATGCCCTCGGCCAGCGCGGTTTCGAGAATGTGCTGCAGCACGGAGTCAATCGTGAGCACGACATTCAGTCCGTTCTGTGCCTCCACATTCTGGTCCCTGAACGTGACCATTTCCCGCTGGTGGCGATCCTTTTCAGTGACGCGCCAGCCCTGGATACCCCGCAACTTCGAGTCGAAACTCTGCTCGACACCCTCTCTGCCTGTCGTAACCGTTCGGGCCCGTCCATTTTCTCCCCGTTCGTCGCTGCCGACGTACCCAAGAACGTGGGCCGCCAGGCTCTGGTTGGGATAGACCCGCAACTGATCGTCCAGCAGCTCTGTGAAGACTGCTTTCTGCCGAAGATTCCGATAAGATTCCCGTTCGCCGCGCGTCAATTTCTTCTCGTCGAGCCCGAAAGAAAGATTCGTCATCGCGGCCTGAATTTTTTGCCAGCTCTCAACCGAAACCTTCTTTTTCAAAACAACGTAGGCATTGGTCACCGTCTCGCCTTTTTCGTTCTGGCGCACGCGCGGCGTCAACTGTTGCGTCAATTGCAATTCACTTTTTTGCAGCAACGGACCCAGAACACGCGCTACATCGGTGGCGCGATTGCCGATCAGCGACGGATCGGCGCAGACCGTTTTCACAAAAATGCTCGTCGCCAGCAGGTTCCCGCGGTTATCCAGAATGTCGCCGCGCCGCGGCTCGAGCAGCATTTCCTGCTGTGTGTTCTCGAGTGCTTTGACGCTGAGCTCCTCATGCCGCACAACCTGCAAATCCACCAGCCGATAACCCAATCCGGCGAATCCGGCAGCCAGCAGCAACGCCAGCATCAACAGTCTTTTATATTGCAATCGTTTGGCCATAAGCGCACTTTCGACTTCGCCGTCCGCCCGCGGCCATTGGTTCCTCACTCCCAATGGCGACGCGAGCGGCGGCAAATTTTTTCAATTCAGGGACAAATCTTCATTTCATAGAGCAGTTAAGCTGCTTCGCCGTCCGCCCGTGACCATCGGTTCCTCACACCCGATGGCGCACGAGCGGCCGGCAAAAATTCTCACGGCGCGCTGGCAATTCCCGAGGCAGCGACTCCGCGCTGCAGCGGCCGTTCATCCCCGTGCGGCGCCGTCCGATCATCTCGAACCGGTTCCGCCAGGCGCCAAATCTGTCCCGGCAGAGGTTGAACCAACCCCAGATTCAAATCCTTGATCCGGCCCTCCAGAAACGCCGGTGAGCGCATCGTGGCCAATTGCTTTTTCAACTTCTCGTTTTGACCGCTCAAAGTCGTCAGGCGCAATTCCCGCTGTTTGATTTGCTTTCCCAGTTCAAACAACTGGTTCTTCTGCCACACGTAGCCCACGCCAGACCCGCCAATAAACAGGCAGAGCAGAAACGCTCTCAATGCGGGCCCGAACCGAAGTGCCGCCGACCTGTATTTTCTATTCTTCGCCATTGATACGTATTGCGGTATTGCGTTTCTTCAGCTTCAAATCTTTTCAAAGACTCTGAGTTGAGCGCTGCGGCTTCTCGGATTGTCTTTGATCTCCGGCGCACTGGGCTTCACAGCTTT
>Ga0137394_10002995_pt1 | contig 12628 bp, 22 predicted proteins | sample czobulk116metaG_FD_108278 | JGI IMG/M metagenome (GOLD analysis project Ga0137394, IMG submission 108278) | Vadose zone soil microbial communities from Angelo Coast Range Reserve, California, USA - czobulk1.16 metaG | ecosystem: Environmental > Terrestrial > Soil > Vadose zone | place: USA... | reverse complement strand
GCGGCGATCCAAGAGAAAATGTCTCCACCACCACCTGTGCCGTTCGGTGGAGCGGAACGGATGCGCCCGCAGTTTCTATCTGGTCCGCCGACAGCAACCGCACCAGCGCTGGACACGACCATCCCGCCAGTTTTTTCCTCGGACGCTAAGATCTTGGATGAAATCGCGCAAGGCGGAACGTTCAAGGCCAAGAGTTTCGCTGCACTTGAAAAGTCTGATCCAAAGGCGGCGCAAGCCGTGCGTAATATCGCTCAGAGTATGCAAGGCGGAACGCCCGGTCCACCAGCAGCCGCACCGCCCACTGCGATGACCCCACCGCCTAGTGTGATCGCACCAGAACGTTCCGTCAGACACCAGCACATCGACATGGTTATCGACACACAGGCCATGGCGAAGAACATGAAGATGGGAGAAAGATTCAAAAAGCTAGGGTTGACCCCAGAAGAAGTCGAAAACCCCAAGACCATGCCGCTGAATGAACTGAACCAGCACCTCAAGGCAGAAGGTTACGACCCATATCGTGGTGAGGTCCAGGAACGCATCAGCCGTGGTGGAGCCTGGGCAAGAAAGGACATCGCTAAGGCTATGCGCGGCCTGACCCCTCCTCCAAAATAGTGTCCAGTATCCTACCGTGTTCAACCGTTCTTTTACATATTGGACACCATGGCATTGTTAGCAGCAGTTCGAGCCTCTCCTGTGATTTTGTTAGTTCTAGCGATTTGATATCGCCGCCACACCGCGTATCCTGGTTGGTCACGATATACCATTTAGCGGGTGTGGGTTCGACAAGTTTGTGATTTGAGCAGATATCATGCCCGCAACTCAAGAAATGTAGGAAATCGCAGCGGTCTCCGTCTGGACTATTACCGCAGATATCACAGCGATTCACTTCCTCTAAAGATTTACTCACTTGAACATTTCCTCATACGCCTTCGTCCCCGGATAGCAACCGTACTTGCTAAAGAAGTACTGCCGATTCAGTTCTGCCTGTTCGCTGATGCGCTTCTGTTCCGAACGGTCGGCATTCTTGATCGTCATGGAACCGTGGTGCAGGAACGGTAGGCCGGTATTGATGGCACGGATACCACGGCGGTACATCTCGACGTGCGCCGAGTTATCTTCAAAAAATGCGCCGTGAAAGTTCTCATCAAACCCGCCAATCTCTTCCCATGCCCAGCGAGCGATCATAAAACAGGAAAAATCCGGGTGTGGTCGATCATCAAACCGATTTGGTTCAATGAGTCTTTCGCGTTCACGCACGCTCACACACGTAGCCATCCCAGGATCAGAAGGGGTTCCCTTATCCCACAATGGCAGCGTAAATAAACGAAGCACTTCAAACGTCTGAGGCATCAACTCCGTGTCTGCGTTCACCACAAGCGCACGACCACACCCATGCTCCCATGCCCATCGTAGCGATTCGTTCCACAGTGCCGCTACGCTCGTGTGCTCCCGCTTGGTGAGCCGGAAGATGCGTGGGTCACGAGCGGCTACCGACCGCGCCCATGATGCCGTACCATCGCTGCTGGCGTGATCGGCGATCAGCACGTTGACGGGAACATGCTGATTCAGCAGAGTTGGCAGGCAGGCGCGGGAGAGGGCGACGTTGTTGCGACAGGTTAGGATGATCAGGTTCATGAATTTTTTAAAGCTTCAACTTTCTCGGCAAGATCAGCCATGCCCTGCAATTGCCGAACTACTGGGACAAGGTAGTTGTTTATAACGACTACATCTGAGTCGATCCAGCTAGCGCCTATTCTCGCCTTCTCCTTTGCCCAATCCATAAGGGGGACAACCGGCTCTTTCCCGGCTGAACGCGGACAGGGATAGATGTGACAATCGAATGTCTCGGAAGAAATAAAGAGGGGTCTTCCAAAGGCGCAGAGGTCCCTGATCTCCATGGCCGGTCTTCTAAAGCGCTGGTTCTCACTGATCGACCCAATTAGCTTCTCCCAATCTTCCCATGTAGCAGCGACCAGGTGAACAAACGGTTTCTTCACTTAACCGCCTCCTGCGCGAGAATCCACCAGTCCTTGGCAATGTCGGCCCCAGGAATAGCACGATAATCAAAAGTTTCGACGCGGCGGAAGCCAGCCTCCAGCAATAACAGGCTCAGGCTTAGTGCCGTGAACCCCCAGGCGTGTCTATCGGCAGGATCTCCCATGTAAGCCCCGTACACGTTAGTCATGTAGAGTTGCGCCGTAATCTGTTCTAGGACCAAGGCCTTGGCTAGTGCCCGCATATCTGGAACACAGACGATCAGCCTACCGTCCGACTTCAAGATGCGATGGCATTCCTTCAACATCCCGTCCGCTTCACCACAGCCGAAGTGCTCCAACCCGTGGTGGAGCACAATCATCGTTGCGCTGTCGCTGTCCAGCATCGGTAATTCGCGACAGTCCGCAACGATGTCAGGGTTCCAGCGGGATTGCTTGTCAACGTTCCAAAACGGCGGGCCGAACGGTCTTTGTCCAGAGCACAGGTTCAGGTGACTGCACTTCATGATCGAAAATCCCTCTGCTTCCGTCCAGCCAAGATCTCTTCGTAGCCGTGGCTCAGGTGATTCGTGTGGCTGTAGGCTTCATCCATCGGCGCTCCTTTGATCCAGTGCCGGTGTTCAAATGTGATGCCCGGTCGAACGACGACTCCGTCACGCATCGCCACTTCAGTGAAGTCGCTATCCGCCCCGAAACTGGAATAGCCTGGATAGAACAGATTCCCGCCGCACCCTCCGCGATCAGGTCTCTCGTAATAGGCCCGCGTCAACACTGGGTGCGTCATGATGTTGCAATGCTCCGACTCGATCCAGACGACGCACTCTTTAGCGGGATCACCGATGGCTTTGGCGACCTCTGTGTCCCAGTGCTCGCAGGGGAACCAGTCGTCAGCCACGACCACCAGCACCTCTTCGGTAGCATGTGACGCCGCAACATTGAAAGCTGCTACGGGCGTTTCTGGCCCAAGGTTCCTCACAACCCGCGCATTCGTGAATCGCTCCAGATCGCTCACGCGAGCACGCGAGACAACGCCGTCAATACAGATAATGTATTCCGTGTTTTCTGGATGGTCACAGCGTTCCATCCAGGATTCGTACGCCGCGATCCAGCCATCTGGCAGGCGGCGTGTCGCGTGAAGCAGGCTGAAGGTCATACGGTCCCCCCGCATCACAATCGCATATCCTTGTGGGCGCATTTTTCATCATGCCCGGTTCCGGGATCAATTCCACGATCACGCAGATCTGCCCAGGCCTCAGGTGCGATAAATCCTGTCGGAACTACCCAGTTCTTCACTGCCCGTTCACAAAACGGGCACTTCCCCAGAAGAATCAGACTTTTCTGGATGTCGTTAAGTGGCTCTATGAGTTTCACAAGAATAATACCCCATCTTCTCGGATGAACTGGTCGGCCCCGGTAGCGGGCTTGCCATCGCTGTTCGTGATCCCGCAATGGAGCAAGACGTGCGGGTGGATGTAGCCGACTTTGTAGCCAGCATCCACAACTTTGCGACAGAGGGCATAATCCTCAGACTGTCCTGTGCCTTGCGCATTCTCTACAAACGGGCCGAAGCGGTCGTAGGTTTCCCACGACATCATCATGGAGTACCCGGCCACGGCGTCCGTGTATTCGGCGCAAAATTCATAAATACCAAGGCTCTTGGAGTTCACGGCGTGGAATGGATGACGGATGCCACCGAGGACCTTACACTCTGGTCTGTAACGAATCATTCCCCACATCCGTTCCAGCCAACCTTTCCGCGTTACGCAGATATCATTGTCGAGGAAGCACAGGTAGTCCCCGCGCCCGAACAGCTTCTCGCTGTACCAAGCGCCCGCATTTCTCAATCCGCCGAGGATGTGTAGGCCGGGCAGTAAGCGAAGCCAAGCGCGATCAGTAGCTAAGGAAAGAATAGGTGCGGATTCATCATTATACCAAGGATCGGTGCTGCCATCATCGACAACCGTGAGTGTATAACTCTCCCTTGGAGTGTTCTGGGAAATCGAAACCAGCGCTTGCGATGTAAGCCGAGGACGATCCCGCGTGATCATCACAATGTTGGTCATCGTAGGTCCACCTTAGCGATCATTTCCGATGGCGAAACAGGACTTGATGAATATAGAACACAGCAAGATACTCCTTCCTTCCCCAGCCATTCCATGAAATTTGCAATGCATTTTTTAGAGATGAAGGAATTGAATACGATCACATACTTCGCGGCAGGATCGAAGGAAATCACTTCACCGCCCAGTTCAGCAACGATTTCTTCAAGAGTCTTCTTCATCGCACCCTCAGCGGCAGCACGTCCCTGAAATGATCGTACAAAAATGCGTGCGGTTCAGTATGCTCCCGCTCCGGCGTAGTCCCGTGCTCGCGACACCACGTGATGTACTCCGCAGAGCACGAGGTGCGACCACCATGGTGGTCACAATGGACGCCAACCATCCGCACCTTCCATCCCTTGCGATGCGCCATCAAGCACAAATAAAGATCATACCCGTGGAAGTTGAAATTAAACCCCTTCCACCCGCCGATCTGGTCCAGGAACGACGTGCGCACCGCCATGGCGAAGCCGTCCACAACCGCCACGTCACGAGCGCCGGTCTCGCGCTTGCCGTGGATCTGCCAACCTACTTGGTTGCTGTAGTAGTCGATGCGCTGAAGCTGCGTGATGTCGTAAGGCACCTTGTAGATCGAATCCACGCCCATGCCCGTAGCGCCTCCGAAGCCGACGATAGCTACCTTGGGATCGTCGAACTCGGGAGCGATCCGATGATGCCAATCCTCTTCGAGGCACTCAACATCATCGTGAACATAGGTGATGAAGTGATGCTGTTCGCGAACCTTCTGGTAGACCTCTTGGTAAGCCGGAACAGTACCGCGTTGGTTCCCGATGATCCCAAGCACTGGTACATCCCCCCAAGTCTCGATGTACGGCAGGTCCTTGAACGCGCTGACGGTTGCGAGGATCACAGTTCCGTCTCCAATTTTTGGATGTCTTCTTTCAGGTTGTCAATCCTGACATGCGCGGCAACCGCAATTACAAACAGGGCCACGACGGCAATCACTAGCACTAGGGCAATCTCTGTGGTAATCATTGCCGTTCTTTCTTCAGCCATTTACGCCACGGATACGCCAGGTTCTTCCACTGCAAATGTTCCGCTAGGTTCACGGTTTTCTCATACATTCCGCGCCTCCGATTCGCCACCACAATACCAAGCGTTTGGCTCACCTCATCGGCGTTATAGACGGCACGTCGGACATTGTGATTCGTAAGAATCTGAAATGTCTTCGGTGGAACCAGCCAATCGGGACGCACGAGTTCTGCCTGTGCTCCATAGGCCCCAGTCACGTGTGGCGTACCGCAGGCGATGCTCTCTGCGGTCGCATAGCTGAAGCCCTCCCCGCCGCTTATCAGCAGAGTCGCATCGCACGCGCTGTACCGCATGGCAAGCTCAGCATCGGTCAAGTCACGGTTCTCGCAGATGATCCGGCTACCGATGCCGTATTCGACCGCGAGCGCGTTGATGTCCCAGTAGGCCAGCAGTTTGTCTGTGTGAATCCAGAGCCGCGCTGTGTCCTTCAGGCCAGCAAAAGACGCTAGCATCGTCGGCCAGTGCTTGCGTTCCTGGTTCGTCGCCACGATTCCGATCACGATATCGTCAGGCCCGAGGCCCCAACCAGATCGCGCATACATCGGGTCGATGGGCTTGAAGGTCTCGCCATTGATCCCATGCGGCATCCAATCTAGGTCGGGGTGTTTCACGCTGTTGGCTGCGAGACCGTGACCGAAGCGGGACGCTGTGAGCACGCGGTCGTAGCAGGACATCACGTGGGCTTGTTCAAGGGGGAGAGCCGTAGGGTTGACGCCTGAACCGTCCACCATGCAGTACATCCACTTCTCGAAGCTCCGATCCGGCCCAAGGAAATCCTCATGCTTCTTGCCCATGCCGGTCGGGTCCGCGAACCAGAGCAAGCGACTGGCGTCCCAGACCGTGAGGATGATGCCGCGTTCGCCGTTCGATAGGTCGGACCAAGCCTCCTGTAGCCGCTCCTCGCCCCACTGATCGGATAGACCGATTGTGTAATTTTGCCACGGAAATTTGGAACGTCCGAATGAAAGACGGCCCATGTATCCGACACGGAATTCAGGCATTGCTGAGAGCAGCCACGCGAGATCATGGCCGATGCGCCCGAGGCCTGTCTTGAGATCTGGTCCATCCCCGAGAATCAGTAGCGGCAAAGGTCTATCGGACATTGATCGGTGCTCCCGCCTTCCTCAGCAACCGCTCAACCTTGCCGTCCTTGGAGCGCTTCTGGCCGTAGAGCACAAGGTTCACAAAGCTGCTCGTACAGTCTGCCTGCTGTGCGATCTTGGCGCAGACACCATGGTTCAAAGCCACCCAAGCGGCGACCCGTAAACGCAGGTTTTTGTAAATTGGTTTGGCTGCCACTGGTTTAACTTACACCGTTTTCCCGCTCACGTCAAGAGCCTGCATCGCTCTCAACGTGACAATCGTGTCTGTCGCACCCCGCTTGTAGGCCTCTACATAGAGGCTGGCCAGCATCGTGGCGATACCGGATAGTTGAGGGGTTGACTCAACGATTTCATGGAGTTGGCTATCGTTCCATGCTTGCTCTGCTATGCTTTGCATCTGTGCTTCCAGGTCCATGCAAAAATTATTGCACGAAAGGGGTTGAACTTCAAGTGCGGTCGTGATAACGTTACTTATCGACATGATACACCCAGACAAATGCTGCGTTGAGTGTTGCCACATGGTGATCGAAGTTGGCGAGCGGGGCTATTCCCAGCGGACTCCAGGATCGGATTTTGACATGCTCTGCCGAATGAATCAATGGACTTATGTTCGATATAGCACAGAAGATCACTATCGAGAGTGCGTTTTGGCAGCTAAAAACTGCAAGTACTTCGAGGAGCGCACATGAGCGCCTTAGCGATTGTAAACGCTGGATTGAACGAAGATTGGGACGGCACAGCGCAGGTGGCCCACACCTGGATGGATGAACTTGTTAATACCGCTTCTCTCTGTGCCGCCGTTGTCTCGACTCTCGCAAGCCCGCACAGCCGCCGGATCTACCGGCACCATCTGGAGCGGTTCCTATCCTCAGGCCATCGTCTGACTCGCGAAGGCGTAGCGGCCTATCTTTCGAGCGAGCGCGACCGTGGCTTGCAACCGGCTGGCCAGATGCAACTCCTTGCCGCCGTCAAGAAGTTGGCGAGCGAAGCGCGAATCCGCGGCCTGCTGGACCCGCTAGACGAATACGCCATCCAGCAACTCAAGCCCGACAAGCAACTCGGCAGTCCCTCAGGAAATTGGCTGACACTGGACCAGGCGAAGCGGCTTCTTGCGCTACCGGACCAGACGAAACTGGCGGGTCTGCGAGACATGGCGCTGTTTGCACTTCTCCTAGGCTGTGGATTGCGCCGCGAGGAAGCGATAAGCCTCAAGTGGTCCCAGTTCCAGGAGCGCGACGGGCGGGCGGTATTAGTGGACATCAACGGAAAGGGTAGGCGCAAGCGGACCATCCCGGTAGCGAAGTGGGCCACTGAAGCGCTTGAGAGATGGCAAGCCGTTTCACATTCTCCGTTCATCTTGGTATCGGTGGACGAACAGAACCGCACCGGGAGCACGCTGAGCGCTCCCGGAGTGTGGGACATCGTTCGCCGCTACGCAAAGCGCCTAGGGGTGGATCTCGCGCCGCACGACCTCCGCAGAACGCTGGCCCAGTTGATGCACAAGGCTGGAGTGGAACTTTCTCAGATTCAGCATACCTTGGGACACGCCTCCATAAAAACTACAGAGGTGTATCTGCATTCGGCTCTCGAATTGGAACGCGGCAAGGCTGGGGTTGACCAGGTAGTCTTGGCCTGAATACGCTACCAGTTGTGCTCGGTTCGCATCGCGATAACCACCTGTAGTGGTAGACCGCCCGAAAGTTTAGGCGTACAATCAGTTATGCAAACCATACGGGCCTTGCTCTGCTTGGCCCTTGCTATTCCCGCCTTTTCCCAGTTCACCTCCACCGCTCGCCACATCGGATGGGGCGCATCGCTCCCGGCAACCTGTCGAGTGACGACGGGCGACGTGTTCTTTTTGACCAGCGGCTCGATTGGCGTGTATTACTGCTCCGCTACGAATACGTGGTCGATCACCGGGACGGGTGGTGCACCGGGTGGGCCTGCTGGTGGCATCCTTTCCGGTATCTACCCGAATCCTGCGATAGCCGCCGGTGCCAATCTTGGGACGCCAGGGACTCTCGTGTTGACCAATGCGATCGGCTTGCCGTTTTCGTCTCTTGCAAGCGCGACGAACAGCGCGGCGGCGATGGTCTGCGGGACAGGTTGTTCTATCGGCGTGAGTGGTAGCGGAACAAATAACGCCACGTCGTTGGGGGGTGCGGCGGCGGCATTGTATGCGCTACTGGCAGGACCAACATTTACAGGAGTTCCTGCTGCTCCAACTGCTGCTGCCTCGGATAATACAACGCAACTTGCTACCGATGCATTCGTGAATCGTGCGCTTCAGACTACGGTTCCACTGAAATGCTATGACACAAATGCAGCACATACTCAGCACTTCACATGTACGACCTCTCCGAGCTTTACTCCAGTAGCCGGGAGTTTGATTCTCTTTAGGTTCGCGGCGGACAATAACATAGCAAGCTCCGATCTTTCTGTAAACGGCGCTACGGTGACTGGGTTAACGTATGGAAGCGCAAATGTCCCTGCCAACTTTCTGAATGGCGACGCCTTTGGACCGAGCGCTACCTATTACGTGCTCACGTACGATGATACGTTTCCTGGATGGATGGTCGTAGGGCCTCCTCCTCAGCCTCCACTAGGCGGAAATGGTCTAACGACAACCAATTGCATTCCGTATCGAACCAGCACGTCCAACATCACATGCGATTCCGCGATCACTCGTCCCGCCGCAGGGACTATACAAGCCGCACTCTATGCCACTGCGACCAACTGCGCAAACGGGGCTTCACCAGCCGCGTGTGGAGCTGCTCCGGCTGGGGCCGTCGCGATTCCAACCGGCGTCACGACCGTAACCCTAGTAGTGAACACCACCGCTGTTACTGCCAATAGTCGGATAAAGCTACAGGCAGACGACAGCGTGACAATTGCAGCCACCACGTGCAACAATACGCTCGCAACGTTGTCAGGTGGATTGGCGGTTACGGCACGTACTGCTGGAACCAGTTTTACGATCACGTACAACGGAACGATTGCAACGAATCCACTCTGTGTCTCGTATTTTTTGGTGGATTGATAATGAAAACACTACTTGCAATTCTAACCATCGCGGTTGGTCTCGCAGCCGACGCCCCGAAGTCTGAACCCAAAGCTGCCACACTGGCCGAACTCCAGCAAACGGTCAAGGAACAGGCCGCTCTGATCGACTGGTATAAAGCGCAAACGTCCGCGCTACAAGCGCAACTTCAGGCCAGCACCGCGTACTTTCAGAGCGTGCTGAACCTTCAACAGTTGGAGCGGCAGAAGCCGCCAGAGCCGGTCAAGGCCGTGGAGAAAGGAACCAAGTGAAACGACTACTCTGTAAGTTGGTTTTTCATCGACTCGTGGTGGTGAAGAAATTCCCGACACCTGCCGGATCGAAGAAACTTTGCTGCCTCCGATGTGGGCGATTCTTTGGGATGTGCGACTCGGTACGGGCATTCGTCCCATGGGATAGCGAATTGGAGAACATGTACCGTTCATGGGGAATGCTATGACCCGCCTCCTGCTCCTACTCACCATCTCGCTCCCCACGTTCGCTGCGATCCAGTGCGTCTACACGCCTGGCGACACGACCGCCTACGCGATCCTGGACGACGGCACGGTAATCGGGTTCGGTTCCGAGAAAGCCTACCTCGCGTCCGGCTGCACGTGGGCAGCGTTGAAGCAGATCCCCAAGCTTCCGGCGAATGTGATCCCTGGAGCCGGAACTGTGGATCTCGCCAAGAGCACGGTGACGTGGAGGCCATCAACTGGCACGATATCGCCGCAACCGAACACGACAGGCGGAACACAGGGACCAGCGGGACCACCAGGCAAAGATGGTGCACCAGGACCTCCTGGTCCAATTGGTCCACAGGGACCGCAGGGCATTCCAGGTCCCAAGGGCGATCCTGGTGTTGGCGGCGGTGGCGTCATCGGTGCGGCTGGTTCCGATCTCGGTGATTACTACGTCGTTCAGACCGCCATCACTTTCAACCCGACCGCGCTTGACAAGATGGGCCGAGAGATCCCTGGAAGTTCCTGCTTAGACGATCCCGTGAATTGCTCGTGGATCTGGCGAGCACCGGCCGGAAGTCTGCGGGAGCCCGTGCAAATTTTCCGTCGTCTCAATCCGCCCCAACTTGATTCAGCGCTTGGGCTTCAGCCCCCCGGCACTTACTACCTTGCCAAGAGCGAGGACGGTTTGACGTTCATCCTGCACCCGTCTTCGCAGTGGAACGCCCACTCGCTAGTGATCGGTATTTCACTCGAAATCACGCCTTCGCGCAACTGCTGCCAGAAATGAAACGGCTCCGAGACAGACCACCATCTCGTCATGGCACACGATCCCGCTACACGGGCCCTGGGGGGCATAAGAAGGTTTGCCGTTGCGATTTATGCCGTGCAGCAAATCGAGAGTATCAGCGAAACTGGATGCGCGCTAAGCACGGCAGCAAGCCGCGAATTGGCTGAAGCACGCCACGCAAGGAGTATCGCCAAATGCGCGAGGTACGATGCGATTCAGCGGCAGGGCGGCATCGTTGAGATATGGCGACGATCAGCCACGCGGTCTAAATGGCCCGTGGATTCGCTGTTAATAGATAGTATAATCGTAGCCGGGAGCCTCGCGACTCGCTTGACAGTGGCGTCCGCTGTTGACGGTTGCGGGGCACTCCACGAAAGGACGCCATGAACGCAACTGACAATAACCTTCTGCAAGAACTCAAGGCCAGCCCATCGCTAGCCCCACCGAAACAACTTGATCGAACAATGTTCCCGAAGGAACAATTGGACGATCCGCACATGTCTGCGCAGCAGTCGTTTCAGGAGAACTTGAATACGTGGATCGACCAAGACGTAAATCGTCCCAACGAAGCCGCCTACGGTCACTGGGAATGGGAATTGCGGATGTGGGATAACTTCGGGCGAAAAGGCCCCATGCCGCATTTGCCGAGTTACAAGACCATCGATCTCGCGAAGGCGGCGGTGTGGTTCGGGTACGAAAACGAACCAGCGACGCGCCCAGCCGACTGGGATTCGAGCGACCACAGCAGTTTCGTGGTGCCATCAACATTCGTTCCGGCATACCCGGTGATCGATGCCGCGCCGGTCCCCAAGCCCATTGACTTCAAGGCGAGTCCGATTGGTGTTCCCGCTGGTCCTGGGATCTACTTCGGTACGCCCGCATCACTGCTGGCCTACCCGGATGAATATCCGTTTCCAACCGCGCTCAGCCCAACCGGGTATCTGATCCACCACGTGTATCAGTGGATCGACGGCAATATGCACGATTACTGGCGGTTCGGGGTGCCCAATGTGCAAACCGCTGCCTAACACGAACATGCGGACTGCTCTTTTGTTGGCCGCAATGGGCGGTACTTTTGGAGGTGCCTTGCCGAAACCTCCTGAATCCACACATAGCGGAACCGAGAGGCGGGGCTGCTGCATCGGATGCGAAAAGATAATTTCTACCAACAAGGTTATGTGCCGCGATTGCAATCGAGCCACAGCGCAACCAGTGGAGGCGGAATGAAACTCGCACTTCTCGCCGTATTTCTCGCGCTGCCAGTGGGCGCTCAGCCCATCGCAGCACCCGGCACCATTCGAACCGTCCGTGTCACCTTCTCTGTCCAGGACGGCATGGCAAAGGCGCTTACCGGCCTGAACTTCACGGGCTACTCCAGCACCTCCTGTTCGCTTGACGGTCAGGGAGTTCAGCTTGGCGGTGGTGCCGTCTGGCAGGCCGCTGAAGGTCTCGGCTTACGGCTCGTTACTCCGCACGTCGCGGCGCTCGCCTCAACTCAGTACCGTGCTCGTTCTAAGTGGGAGGTGATATCGGTGATCGGTGCCGAATTGATGTACGATTTCAGCGTCATCATGGGAGCGAACGTCATTCACGCGAACCCGGCCAGCATTGCCGGTAAGGCGCTCCGTGTCGGCCCGATCCTAGCGGAACACAAATTGACGACACTAAATCGGCAGCGTGAGAAGATCCAGCCGGACCCAGTACTCGCTTTCGCCGGTGATGCCCTTGATCCCTCAGCGGCGATCTCGATAGCGAGCGGAGCCGGAGTCTGCCAGCAGCGCGTATTCCTTGCCAAGAGCGGTGGGCCTGATGGCGGGACGGTGGACATTCCTGTGATGGTGCTGCCTTCGCCCATCGTGTTTCAGGCGATCCCAGTGACACCGCCGGGGACTGCGAAGTGAAAGGACGCCGATGCTTCTGGTTAAGACAGAACTAAGGCCGTCAAAGATCCATGGTCTCGGCGTGTTCGCAGCAGAACTTATTCCTACTGGAACTGTAGTTTGGCGCTTTCAGCCAAATTTTGACTTCCGCGTCTCGGAGGAATTAGTAAGCGCACTTCCAGCCGTAGCACGTGATCGTTTATTG
>Ga0137394_10002994_pt1 | contig 12633 bp, 16 predicted proteins | sample czobulk116metaG_FD_108278 | JGI IMG/M metagenome (GOLD analysis project Ga0137394, IMG submission 108278) | Vadose zone soil microbial communities from Angelo Coast Range Reserve, California, USA - czobulk1.16 metaG | ecosystem: Environmental > Terrestrial > Soil > Vadose zone | place: USA... | reverse complement strand
TATATGCCCAATGTCGAGCGTCTCAGACAGGTCAACACGAGGGGGTGCAACTCTGAAAGCCCCGGACCCACGGTTTGTCGGTGGTGGTGAGGGTTATCGTCGATGAGAGGTAACGCCAGAGTGAGGGTAAGGGTTTGGTACACGTTGCAGCGATCGTATCACCGTGCGACAAGAAACTTATGTCCGATTGTCCCCACTCGGTGGCATTATTATGGGGATCTGGTGAGGGTACCAACCCACATTTCCGATCCGATCCTCTTTGCGACCTGCTATCACATCGCGAATTTGTTTTGGATGCACCAGCTAGAGTCAAACGATGCTTTTTGGCGTTCGTTCACATTCATTGTCGTTCAGTTAATGTATGATCTTGAAGAGAGGGGAGGCATGCTTCGTGCTATTTTTATCTCTCACGCGTGTGAAACAGGTGTGGTCCGGCAGGCAATGGGACAGAAAAGGTGCAGCTGGTACTGTACTGGGCAACACAATGCATCTCATAGGGGTGTTTTGTGCTACGATCGGAAGCTAGCTGACTGGAAGGTAGGAGAAACGGACGAAGGGGGTCACCGCGCGGTATTTGAACGGCCAGAGAAAGCGTTTTATTGGAGAGGAAGGGACAATTGACGGAAGGGACCAGCACTGGCAGAGGTCGCGCGGCCGCGGCGCAGCTCGTTGTTGAGTTGAGTTGTGTGGAGAAGAAGAATAGGGTCTTGATGAGGTCGCTCGGTTGGCCCGGGCAGGATCGGGTACAGGGTAGAGGCATATTTTAGGCTCGCAAATGCACGCACGTACTGCACTATACAACGAAGGGCCCGGGAGGAGAGGCTGGTCGAGTTGTTGCCATAGTACAGTACGTCGGACAATACGTTGTTGTACGCTCTGACGTCGCGCTAAAAATAGAGGAGGAAGCGATGTGTCCGAATGTGGCAGGACACAATCCGCACAATGACCACCCACCGCAAAACAAGGGCCCATATAATCCGCTGTCACTCGATGGTTCCCCACTACTTTTCTTCCCCTCGACTTTTCTCCACCTCGTCGCCCAGTGCGCATCCACTCCCTTCAAATCCTTCCGGCCTGGTAGTCGGTTTTCTGCTCATCCACTTTGCGATCCTTCATTGCCACCGGTCCTTTCAGCCCCCCGATATTCACTCGATTTGACACCAAGCGAACTAGAAAAAAAAATGCTTCCCAAGGCGGCTATCGTCCTCATTTTCTTAGCTATTGCCCTCTCTTCCCCCACCGTCCACGCCATTCCCAGTCGGCCCCCCAACCAAAAGTCGTCCTCGACCCTCGTGCGTCTCCATCCTCATAACCGTCCAACTTTCTTTCTCTTACCTATTTTTGCCAAGGCCACCTCGAGTTCCGCCCAACCGTCCTCTACCTCGAAGGGTGCCAATAATAATAACGGTGTGTTATTGACTCACGGGTTTGACCCATCGTGCCGTACTTATCCCGTCTCCCAAGGCAAAGGCGCTGGCCAGGGAAATCAGGGAAACGGCAATAATGGAAACCAAGCAGGCAGTTGTATTCCCAACGGCGGTGACCCACAAACTTCCTGTAGTACGTTGCTTTCTCACCGACACCGGTGGTCCTCAACTGACCTGCTGTTCTCAAGCCCTGGATCCTAGCGTGATCGCCACCGGCTTCCAACAAGACGGCCAGGAAACGCCAGCCGCTGGCCAGGTCGCTTCATTGACCTCCGCCAACAACTTCATCAACTTTTGCGCTACCGTCAAGAAGCCGATCACGAACGGCCAACAGATCAAGGCCGGTTCGTGCAACCCAGCCCCGATGGGCGTGATCGCGAGCAGCTCGAACATGCCCTCGTCCAAATTCGTACAACCGGCCAACCTCGACACCGTGAAAGCCAACACGGCGTTCACGGTCCAAATGGCGCTCAACAACCTCGAGGCGGGCAACTTCGTGAACGCGGTGCAGAACTACTATTCCGCGCCGCAGCAGGTCAACGGCCAGGGCAACATCATCGGCCACACCCACTTTGTCATCCAGGCGATCGATTCCCTCACGTCCACCAAGGTCTTGGACGCTCAAACCTTTGCCTTCTTCAAGGGCGTGGACACCGGGGCCGGCGCGGACGGCACCGTGTCGGTTCAGGTGGCGAATGGTCTTCCAGCGGGCACGTACAGGCTCGCGTCCATCAACACCGCGGCGAACCACCAGCCTTGTCTTGTTGCGGTCGCGCAGCACGGCTCGCTGGATGACCAAGTCTACGTGAGTTGTCGGCGGAATTCCGATCAACTGAATGGGTGATCTGACTCACACTTTCTTTATCGCAGTTCACCGTGACTAACGACGGCAACCCGGGTGCTTCTTCCTCTGGCTCCGGGAACAACAACAACAACAGCAAGAATTCTGGCAATTCGGCATCCAACCCTGCCGCTTCGACCACCCCTCCTGCGAACGGCAACGGCAACAAAGGTAACAAGGGCTCCAATACTGCGTCCCCTGCTCCCTCTTCATCAGCCCCGCCGTCCGGGAACAAGTCTGGAACAGGGAAAGGAAAACAAGCTGGCAACCCGTCCTCGTCGTCTGCCCCAGGACGTGCTACTAACCGTGCCTTCGAAGTCCGACGGGACCTGAACTAGCCGCCCACCTGCTTTTTGACGCTGCGCCACCAACCCCCTTTCGTCAATACCGACTCTTTAAGATCTAATCTACTACCAATAATTTATCAAAAGTCTATCGTACCTCGACTGTGCTGTCATCTCTCGTCGCGTGTAGAACGGGTACACTGCGCGACTGGTCGTTGCTCTGTTGTTATATTTTTTTGGGGTAATTTCGTGTGCGAGGCGCGGAGACATAGTGTTGTACAATGTACAAGATATAAGACTAATACAGAAACATTTCAAGCAGTACTGTATGGAATGAAACATACCGTACCGTATCTCGTTTATTCGCACGGATATGAGACCCGCGAGCGAGGCGTCCTGGGGTCCTGCCCGGCCAGCTTTCAACAGTACAGCAGGATGTGATGATCTTGTCCCTTGTCCTTGTCATGGAGAGTGACGGGTTTGTAAGGTCTGTACGCGCTGTACGGCTTGAGGACGGAAATTCGAGGGCCATCAGTAGCATTACGGTACTGTAACTGCACTAAAGTATTCCGGGCATCCCGATTTTCTCGCCCCTTTGTTACGTGCGCTTACGTGCACTTACGTTCGGTCTTTCTCAAGAGCATTTGAACTATCAGACACCGCCACGGACGTTTTTTTTTTTCAAAAAAAAATTGCACATTTGCCACTAATGTACATACTATACTGTAGTAAGCGTAGGAGGGCCATCCATACCATCTACGGTATACGGTACTGTATTCTAGCCTTTAAATGATTTTTTGTGCATTCAGGTCGCCCGAGTCCGAGTCCGAGTCCACCCTCTTTGGATGGTGATGATGGTGATGGTGATGGTAGTGCCTCGGCGGCACCACCGATCCTCGCATCAAGGCCTCTCCGACCGACGCGATCCCAGCGGAAAACACGAGGAGCAACGACGTGATGCAAAAGTGCGATATCGACTGGCCTATCTGCAGCCACGAGCCTTTAAAAAACAAAAAAGTCAAGTCTCGATTGAACACTGTGTGTGCGCAAACGGATTGGACTCTTCGAACTTACCGGTGTCTGTGACGTTGAAGAAGAACGTCATCGTCATCACTGTGTAGTGGGCGGGGCGGAAGGGATAAACAGTTTAGTTAGTGGAACGCGGACTCTTTCGAGAGGCGACGCGCGCACCATCGGTGAGGCAGAGCGCTACCAAGAAGAGCGCGAAAGGCGGCATGCCCAAGCGCGCGTTCAGCGTTGCAAAGGCAGCTGAGAGAAACACGAAGGGTGCGACGATCTTGAAAATCTGGGGTTTGGGAAACAGTGACTGCGTTCAGCAGACGAGGCGGCGGTAGTAAGCCCGAAAGAGAAGACGAGGCTGATGCTCACGAGGAGGGCTGCCATCAAGAAGGGGCTGAATATCGGGACCAGGCGGTACACCGGCTCTAAATAGAACGACCTGAAAATACGAGCAAGGATAGGTGGAATTAGAAGCATAACGTGTAGGGGAGGACGAGATTCGAACGCACGATATGGAGGCGACGCTACGCATCATCGTGATCAGACGACATCCGTCCAATCTGGGACAACAAGCAAGCAGGTGCCACTCACTTTCCGGTGCCAAAGAAGCCGACCTGGACGAAGAATAAGAAGAACAAGGCAATTCTGACATCATCGCGGCTCAAGCGTCGAGGGTTCCATCCGGATCCGTACTCGCCCCCACTCACAGTCGTGCTCCGATAAATTGCCATCTTGGAGCGCCGCGCATCCTCCTCGACTAGGGTCCACAGATACAGAGTCGTGCAATACGACAGGTAGAACAGACCCTCGGCGCGGATGGAGAGGATGACGAAGCACGGGCAGAAGGACAGAAAATAGCTCAGCAGGCGCCCCTCGGCCGTCCGCGGCGCCGTAATAAAGAATGGGAAAAGCGAGGCGAGCGCTGGGGACCGACACGGGTTGTTTTGTCAGAGCGAGGAACGAGGGAATGAAGGCTGCAGTGGGTTGGACACACACCAAAGATTGTCCACCCCGCTACTTGACTTGGAAGTGGGAGGCCAAGCCTGGCTTGGAGGCTCCGCACCGAAGCTGCGGTGTTCAGCATGCTGAGCGCGGTAAGTAGCAACTGATGGTGGAGCAGGTCGAGCCATGAATACGCTAACGCAGGGCAGGCACTGCTCACCTGTGTCCGAGAAGAGAATTTGAAATTGGATTTTGTCGCCGAGGCTGTAGCCTCGATCTCCGCAACCCAACGCACAGCTAACTCACCCGCAATCAGCATACACATGCCCCCTGCCATTCTAATGCGCACCATTAGCAAAAGGAATGGCGAATGAACTTAGATCCTTAACATGGTACCCAAGCTCTCGGAGGGATCCACGGAAAGCAGCGGGAACACTGCTGTGATGACGCACGAGGCGGCCCACGGCCAGAAAAGCTTTCCTCTACCTTCAGGCCAAGATGTCAAAGGCCAGACAACACCCATAACGACGAAGCCAACGCTCCAAACAGCTCGGTCGCTGTACCCAAACTGCATGTCTCTCGCTGAGGATCCCATAAAGGCGAGAGGTGGGTGTTTGAAAAACGTACCACCATGTTCTGCAACACGGCAACCGCCATAAAAAGCCCAAGCAGTGTGCTCGCGATCCTCTTCGCATCAAAATTGCTATCGCGGACGGCCGACCAGTTCGCATGTACTTTCCTCGTCACGTCCTGCCAGAAGAAAAACGGAAACAGGATGTAGACGTGGAGTGTCCACGGCAACTGCTGCACGGCAAATAGCACACAGGATCCGACAGTTGCAAGACCAAAAGGGATCCATAATGGTGCGCGGTAGCTGGCGGCAGGAGGTGGCCGAGAGGGTGCTAGGATGAACGAGGCGCTGAAGGCTATCCAGCCGGTGTAGGCGAAGGTGACGATCGTACGAATGAGTGTGCGGTCGTACGTCTCGAGGTATTGGAGTCCACTAAGCGTCGTCTTAATGAGTTGATGAGACTGGTAACGTGCCTCCCGAAACTCTCCAGCTGCGATCAGGCCCTCTATGAAGGATATCTGCCGTGACCCTGGATATTCCGAGGCCGACGGCGGGTGATCGAGGAATTCATAGGGCCGGTATAGGATCGCATGAGCCCTCCTTAGCTCTGTGTTTCTGTGAGTATCGTAACGGAGGGTTGTAGAGAAATGACATTACCGTGCTTAACACGATAATGCTCCAGCATCACCTGGTTCAATGTCAGGCTACGTGCCCAAAGGGCGGCTCAAGAACTTCACCTTAGCGTTCACGACAGCAGCCTCCGCGACCTCTCTTTCCCCACCACGCATACTGAGGTATCCGTCCTTATGCGGGTCTACATCCGGAAGGACGCCCACCGAATTGACAGGCCAATGCGTGCCTAGCAAGGCCGACATGAGCGCGGTTACATCCGCCTGCTCGACATCACGCCGCACGAGGTGGGAGAGTTCCCATGGGGCGGAATAGTCGTCTGGTATCTGTGAAGAGGCAGTGTTCCGGATCGGGCCGCGAATGCCAGCACCCCAAGCAACGAGGGGTGTACGGGTATTGTCGGGATCTGAAGAGCCCGAAGTGAGCACGCGAGGTGTGTGTCAAGCGGAGAGCTAATACCCCCATCGCCGTGGTTCCCGATCTTGGACATGCCATGGTCAGCCGTGAATATATAGCTCGTTTCTTGGTCTTGGTAGAACTCGGACATAAGTAGCTCCGTTTCGCGAACGATATCATCGACAACGCGGATGTTGTTCATGTATTCCTATTCCGGGATTGAGGGCCCAGTTGTGTACCATAGATGGCGTGGACATACGATACCTTTGAATGCGGCCGGCATGAGTGGCCCGTCGTGTCCAGGCCGAGAAGGTGGAGGAAGAAAATCACTTGAGGTGCGCGAAGCTGGACATCTAGTGCCTTGTCCGTTGTTGCGTTACGAAACAGTGTCTTGAGCTGGTCGAGGACCCAAATATCGAGCGCCGTGGCGTCTAACGATAGGCCAGTGAGGCCTGATATGTGCGCTGCGGAATGCACGTACCTTTGGTAAAGTCTTCGTCATCCTCGTGATACGACCATCCCTCAACCCTTCCCGGAGTGGCACCCTGAACGAACATGGGAAGTATGTCGGGCGATCCGAACGAATACGTGTGACTGGACTGGTTGAAAACGGAATCAAAGTCGACCTAGAGAATTCCTTGAGCCACGCGGCTCGAGCGTTCACGAGGGTGGGAGAAATAGCGCACGGGGTTGGTCTTCCATCCCTTGTTTTCGCGACAGGTGAACCAGGCGCGCGGTATTACGGTAGCGCTGGAGGCTCACCTTCGTCACTGCAGAGACGTCCTCGTACATCCCGCCTATAGGGTACTAGTCAGCATGTCGCGCTAAGGCTCGGGCTGAACTTCACTACCAATGATGGCTACGTGTCCCGGCCTGCTTTCCGTCGGGACACGCGTGTGCGAGACGCCATACGCGCCCCTATTTTCAACGATACTCCTCAGATAGGGGGCGACGCGCTCCGGCGCCGCCGGGACGATTCGGGAAGCGTTCGCGGCGAAGGCAAAGTCGGCGCGAAGGCCGTCACCTGACATATGCGATGCGCGACGTCAGCTTTCGAGAGGCTTTTCGGATTGTGGGTCTGCACGCACCGACTATGAGTACGAGGCGCCTGGCCCGTGCTTGTGATAAGTTGAACTGGCGCATGCCATGGACGACGGGGCTTGTGAAATAGCAGTCGAAAACGGTGCCTATGTAAACCAAGTGAAAGATGATCCCGAGGACAAGAAGGCGGGCTATTGAGCCCGAGCTTGTTGTCATGATTGTGGATGAAGTTGGGTGTGGAAGGCCAATAGCATCAGTAGAGTATGTGGTGAAGCAGAAGCCGGCTGAGGCCGTGAGTGGATGTCCGCCGGTCCGCCCGGGCCGGTGCCATCTGGACGATGGATCGGGCATACCATTCAAGAGTTGTACCGTACAAGGCAAGACGCACATTAAAAGCTCGAAACCACTCTCCCTACAAAGTTTCAATACCCCTCAAAGTAGAATTATACCCCGTGGACATGCAACCCCCTGTGTTAACCCCCCCGCCGGCTCCTCGGATAGTCAGGTATGCTGTGCGAAGGTAAGTCTCAACCTCTGAAGATCTGAATCAAAGAGAACGTACGTACGCACCAAATCGTTTGTCAGCTCGGACGTTTTGTCCCAAAATAGGGTCAACGTTTCCGAGGAAAAGAGCGAGCGTGTCATTTGGTACAAGGTGCGCGCAATACTATGTTCAGTCCACGTATCACGCTAAGCCCGTCGGTGGCAGGAGAGATTCCTGACGGATAGTGAAATCGTAGAGCATATCGTCGTGCGTCTATCCAGACGGCAAGGCATCACCGTCCCGTTGTTGACCATCGTCATTTGCAGGACAACGCGAACTCCACCGTGCTGTGGGAGATACATCGGCCTTTGCGCGGGTGGTACATCCGACTGCGGTCTCCTCGATTCCCACCGAACGTCTTCGTCCCCCTCATCCCCGTGCCCCCAACCTCGCCATACCACCGTCCCGGCTCGCTCAAGTTCTCGTGCCGCACCAGCGTCTCCTCACCAGCGTCCCCTCCACTCGCACCGGTCGGGTCCCCGTCGCCTCACCTACCCGGCGCATCCCACCACGCCGCGACGGATTCAGAAACGACGCTCACGGATGCATCCCCAAACGCACAATTCTCGCCGACGCACACCTACCCGCCTGCGCCGACGCCGCCCCGCTCGGCCGTCTCACCGCCGTCTCCAAGCGTCGTGCACGCGAAGCTCAACCAACTTGCCCAACCGTGTCTCGCGATCTCCCAGTTCATATTGTCGCCACACACTCAGGCTGCCCCGCCGCCCGCCTCCGAGGGGCTGTTCTCAAGAGCGCTTCGTGCTCTGCGGAACAACGCGCCGACGAGCACGAACTCGTTTTCGCTGAGCCCGCTCCCGGACGGCCCGCCTCTGACACCCGTTCATGAAGGCAAGGTTCATCATGATTTGGAGTGTTCGCAGGCCTGGGCTGGCCCGACGCCACTGCTCATCTTTGAGGACACCACACCCGTGTTTTCTGTGAGCTCATCGACGGGCGCGTTAGAGGTACACCTGGATGAGATCGGGAAGCTCGGAGTTGATCTTGCATTTTGGATTGCCGTCGCGCTGGCCTATTGCGAATTCCTGGGAGACAGAGAGGTGAGTAGGACAATCACTCATGTCAGTTGCGCACCATCTACGGTACTGAACCCTTATTTCTCAGGGATATTTAGCAGCGGTGGCAGATTAGGGGTGCTTTCATTGTGTTGTCTCGCCCATCCATATCGGATTCTGGGAATTCGACCATGCTCGTGCTCAATGTCGATGAGCTCACATTCTTCGATTAAATAGAACGAGTTGGACTGTGGTGAGAACTCAGCCGCGAAGCATTCCTCAAGTTTCCGCGGAGAACTCGAGCTTAAATCGTACCACCACTTCAGCGCCCGAGACAGCTGACAGTACCATCTTTGCGATGCACCAGCAAGACTGACTTGCGAAATATGCGCGCCTTGAGGACTTGAATTCAGGGCGAGAGCTTGACTTCCTAGTCTGATGGAAGACATAAATGATTGGTATGATCAACGCCACAGCGTCTACATACAGTCGCGGAGGGCACAAGTCTTATCTCATGGTAAATCTTCTGAGTATATGTATGTCACATAAGCTGCCGATTAAGTGCTACTTGGGGAGTATATGTGGAAGATAAAAACTGTATGCATGTGTACGAAAAGAATAACCTACGTAGCCTAATTTGGGGGCTTTACGATAGTATCTATAACCGATATTGCACAGTAAGGGAGCCTGATGCTGACAGCTCACGTAGTGGCTCTGCCGGCCTGTCGACTCGAACTCATGGTGGTATACACTGAAAGTCCCCTATATCGATAAATCTTTGGTCCCAGGGGTATTTGCACCATCCCCAACACTGTCATGCCATGTCAGTGAACAAAGTCAAATCAACAAACAGAGAATCATGCTTATCATTCGATTAGATTCACAGTGGTATGTGAAAGGGCTCTTCGTCATTGGACTAGGGATCGGAACCTGCGTGGGTTAGCGCGCCAGCAGCGGGTGCAATCGGATTGTTTTTGCTAGCGGCGACTTCAGGCTCTGTCTGCATGCCAGTATCACTCTCAGAATCATCATCCGATATGGACGATTCGGGAGGGGAACGCTTGTGCGGAATGGTTGGGCGCGTCACAAAGAAGGTATCAAGCCTTTTCTGACCTTTCCACGCCTTGCTATAACGCCGCTCTGTCCGCTCGGACTTGGACATGACATCAGGACCCCTCCCGTAGGGTGCTCGGGCTGGTATTTTCCAGTCAGTGAAGGGCGTCATCATCCAAGGACAGAAACTTACTCGTCGGACCATCGGTCTTGCCCCTTAATTTTTTCGCCATGCGTGGCAGAAGCCAGTCTGCGTCTTTGCTATCATCTGCAGCCAGGTACAGCAGTGCGCTCTCCGATGTCTCGCAACCAAGTTTATTCAGCTCCGATTTTTCTTCTGCAACCGTGAAATCACCATCCTCAACAGGATTGATCCCTGGAATGGCTAACCCAGTCCTTGTGTTGCCGTCGAAATTGTGTCCAAGGGCCTGAGAAAGGTCGCCGTTTGCAGTCCCAAAGCTCGATGTCACGGTTTTCTGTGATGGTGGAGGGCCTGGTTCTTCGGTGATACGCCTTTTGCGTTGTGGGCGGGACATGAGAAGTTTGTTAAGCGTGATTTTTTGTTTCTGAAAGAGATTAGGATTCCTTTCTTGGCGTGTGAAACAGACGCGTTACTCAAAAACGCGAGCCTAACGAACGCGGCGTCTCGACCCATTGCGCCTCAGCTCTTTTCTCACTCCAGCGACGATGGCTGACCCGGGCCCCTCAAAATCGCGGATCCTTGCAGCACTCGATCTCACAGATGATGATCCTTCACCCTTGCCACTCCCACTCCCGACCCAGATACTGTCCCGGCATGTCGGTGAGAAGCGCAAGCGAGGCACGGAATACACCGGTGCCGTGGTCACCCCTCTGAACAAGCGCCAGACGTACGGAACGTCGCGCGTGGTGGTTAATAGGCTGCCTGCGGGCCTCCTCGCGAACACGCAGTCCCCAGGTGTGCTGCACACCTTTCCTATTTTTTCATGGGTAGATTATCGCTGAACATTCTCGCAAATGGCGATACGCTTTATTAAGATGTTACGGTTACGGACTCGACGCTCACGCCAGAGGAACGCTCGGCGCGTGAAACACACTCTGTGATTACGGCCGCCTTCCGACGCCCCTCCGCGCTGGATGATCCGCTGAGCGGCGAGTTTCGACTCGGAATGGGGTACGATGTTGACAGCCCTCTGACCAGCATCGATTTTGCTGGGGACGACCAAGAGCAGCGGTATGTGCAATTGTGTTATTTTCGATTTTCGATACTAGTTGTTGATGTCTACTCAGGTTGGCGGAGTTCGTGTCCAAGTCGATCGATAATCTAGCTCAGGACATGCAGGTCCAGGATGGGATGAAGTACTTGGGCCTAAGAGAGTCAGTTTTGCTCACTTTGACGTGCTATTTTCATTCACACTGCGCCTACACAGTGCCAAGGACATTATCCCCGGAATGGAAGTTCGCCTTATCCCACATCAGACCATCGGCGTCAGCTGGTAAGACCCCCTATTGTACTCACAGGGGAAAGCTAGATTGCCTCTAGGATGCTAATGCAGGAGAAAGAGACGAATTACAGAGGCGGAATCATGGCGTTCGTACCTTCACCTTTCCTACTGGTCGGTCTCCCTAACCTGTGGTCCAAAGAGACGAAATGGGACTTGGTTCGTTGTAGCGCCTTGCGTGGGACACGTGCATCTCCTGATGGCGATCATCTTCTAGGAAAAACGGTGCAGATGATCGCCACGATGGCCATGAACATGCCTGACCCCGACGAAAATAACCGTACAACTCTCGTGGTCGTTCCCGCCGCCCTGCTCCATCAGGTACGCCCATACCGCCCGATGATGCACGTCTATTTGCTTATCCAGTTCGTATAGTGGAAGGACGAACTGGAATCCAAAACAAACAACGTCTTCAGCGTACATATTCATCATGGTAAGACGAAGTTGAAGAGCTTGTCTGCGCTCCGAGAGAAAGATGTACTGCGCCCCCTTTCTGTGGCTGCTTCCATCTCAAATCATGCATGAACAGGTCATCATCACAACGTACCAGACGCTCTGTCTTGACTTTGTGATCAAAGACCCCGTTGACCCCGAAGACGAAGCTAGATGGCTGACAGAGTATGGGTAAATAAACTTCTCATTGCTGGTTCGTTCACTCGTGGCCCGAGTTAATGCTGCCCTTGTAGCGGCCCCATGGCGCGTATGAAATGGTACCGTGTCGTGCTTGACGAGGCGCAATTCATCCGGAATCGGTGTGTCATTCAACTTTAATGTTAGGCCATCGAACTCATGTCGCACTTTAGGAACACCCGGGCTAGCAAAGTCGTCGCCCAACTCCGCGCTAAATACCGGTGGATGTTGACCGGCACACCTGTCACGAATACTCTGTAAGCATCCCTATTCCTGCGTCCGAAAGGATGATCGAAAGTAAATTCATGGTGACAGAGCCGATATCTACGGGCTGATTCGCTTCGGACACTTTCGTCCATGGAACGACTGGCCGTCGTTCCACGACCACGTTGTATGTTTGTCCCATTAGTCGTATAGCCGTGATCTGATGCTGTCTGGGTGTCGCGCAGACCAAGATTCAGGCTCAAGATGCGCCGCTAGCAGGCGCACGTGCTCAGGGAATTTTGAAGCCCATCTTGCTACGACGGACTAAAGACTCGAAACTCGAAGGCAAACCGCTTCTTACGCTTCCGCCGAAAACGATAGAGCTAGATGTACTGCGATTCTCTCCCGAGGAACGCGAGGTGCGCTCTCCAATTCCAGGGCTACCGCCGAACTCCAACCTGATCTGCTCCGTAGATATACGATGATTTTGAGAAGCAAGCGAAGATTCGCGTCAATAAATTCATCCGCGAAAGGACCATCATGAAGAAGTGCGTCT
>Ga0137394_10002993_pt1 | contig 12635 bp, 12 predicted proteins | sample czobulk116metaG_FD_108278 | JGI IMG/M metagenome (GOLD analysis project Ga0137394, IMG submission 108278) | Vadose zone soil microbial communities from Angelo Coast Range Reserve, California, USA - czobulk1.16 metaG | ecosystem: Environmental > Terrestrial > Soil > Vadose zone | place: USA... | reverse complement strand
TGCCTGAGAGCGAGAGAAGTTTCCTCTCTCCGGCGCGCCAAGGGGCAGAGTTCCGATTGTCTTCGAACGGAAGACAGGCTTGTCTTTGCCTCGTCGCTTCGCCGCACAAAGACCGCCGGCCCAATTACCCATAGCTGAAAAAAAGCCGCCCCCGCTTAGCGGAACCGGCCCGAAAAAACTGCCTTGATCTTGATTAGGACTTCTTTTTCTTCAAATTGACTTTGGTGTCGATGCCCGGAGCCATCAACTGGAGCTGTTCGAGTCCCTGCTTGGCCTGTTGGCCCCATGTTCCGCTAGGGTCGAGCTCGACCGCCTTTTGGTAGGCTTCAATGGTTCCCGGCGCGAACTGCACCTCTTCTTTATCGCCAACTTTCTTCGTCGTCATCTTGTAAACCAGCGAAGCTCCCAGCAGATACCAGGTCTGGGCGTTCTTTGGATCGAGTTCCGCGGATTTCTTTAGCGGTTCGACAGCATCGCCCAGGCGATTCGCGTTGTACAAGCTGATCCCAAAGTTGCGCCACGCCGTCGCGGCATTGGGTGGGTCAAGTTCCGCGCTCTTGGTATACGCAGCCTTGCCTTCGTCGATTTTTCCCGCGCGTGCCAGCACGTTGCCCAGATTATTGTAATACCCCGGCACATCGGGCTTGGCGGCGATGGCCTGTTGGTACGCTTGAGCGGCATCGTCGTTACGCCCCGCGGTGTCGTAAGCTTCTCCGAGCTTGAACCAAACTAGATGCGCGTTGGGATCTTTCTCCACGAGGCTCTTCGAAGCCTCCTGGAATTCTTTGACTGCCTGATCCGAAAGTTCATTCAACTTTTGCTTGAGCGCGTCGCGCTGGTCCGCGGGCGCCTTCTGCAGATCAATCTTCGCCTGCTTTTCTTGATCGATGAGCGCGTTGCCTGCCGTAAAGTGCGCTTTGAGCCCCTCAAGTTTGTTTTTCGCCTCTTCCGCCTTCTTCACCTGTTCTTGTGCCTCGGCCCCCTGCTTGGAGACGATGTCCTTGAAGTTGAGATCGACTTTCGCATCCTCGCCGCTCTGCACTCTGGTCTTGGCCTCGAATGGCGCTTGTTTGTCATTTGGCGGCGGGAAGACAATAAATACGCTGTAAATGCCAGAGCGCAAGTTAGGCAAGCTAAATTTGCCTCCGCTATCCGTCTTGGTCTCCTGCTTTGCGCCCTGGTCGCTTACCGCTCGAATCACAACTTCGGCCCACGGCTTCCCGTTCACATCCAAAATTGTGCCGCTAATCGATCCCGTCTGGGCCCCGGCACGCGGTGCCAGCAGGCATAGCAGCGCGGCCACAAGAATTGCGGCCAGCGCTCCTGACTTTTTGAAACTCTTCATGCTCCATTCTCCTTTTTCACGGGGGAGCCCCACCCGGAGTTTCCGGGCTATGTGCGCCCCATTATCTCTCATTCGGGCCAGATTCCAAGTTCAGCGCCCGGCAGAAACGGTTCGCCGGTAGGGGATGGGATCCGGCACGCCGGCCTCTGCAAAGGCGCGCAGCCGCAGCAGGCAGCTATCGCATATGCCGCAGGCGGTATCTTCGTTCTGGTAGCACGACCAAGTTAGATGCAGAGGCGCGCCCAGTTCGATGCCCCGCCGTATGATCGCGCTCTTCTTCAGCGTGATGACCGGCGTTGCGATTTCGATTTGTGTTTCGGGCCGCGTTCCCACGCGGATCAATTCCTGGAACGCGCGGTAATACTCGGGCCGGCAATCCGGATAACCTGAACTGTCTTGCGCCACTGCTCCGATGTAAATTGCTTCCGCGCCGATCGCTTCTGCCCAGCTCACTGCCACGGAAAGAAAATGTGCATTCCGAAACGGAACGTACGTCACGGGAATCGCGCTGCCCTGCGGGCCGGGCGCACCCAATTCATTTTCCGGAACGGAAATGCTCTTGTCGGTGAGCGCCGATCCGCCGATCGCGCGAAAGTGATCGAGTTGCACGGCAAGCCGTTCACGCACGCCGTAGAAATTCGCAATGTCATCGAAAGCGCGCCGTTCGCGCTCCTGAGTGAGCTGGCCGTAGCTGGCGTGCAGCAAGGCAATGTTGGACGCGCCGTGGCCTTCGCGCGCAATCGCCGTGCTCACGCAGGAATCCATCCCGCCGCTCAAAAGCACCACGGCTTTGCGTGAATCGTTCTTCAAATCTCTCTTCAATTCCACCGCCCCTGCTTTCGGCATTCTTCTCTGCGAAATCTCTGCGCCCGCTGCGTCTCCGCGTTGTCTTTTTCTTTCCTTCTTTTTTTCACGCGCAAGTCAAACGCCCTTGGTTGCCGGGTCCCACACGAACTTGTGCAGTTGCAGCCCCAGCCGCACCGGCAGTCCGTCAGCCAGAATCCACTCCACCAGCATGCGCGGCTCGAGGCCCGCCCATTTCCCTTGCGGATCCTCGAACACCGGCGAGAACAAAACCTGCTTCACCCTCTGTGCCAAGCCGTGCTGCAACGTAAACTCGCGCGCAAACTCATAATCGCGCCGCGTGGACAGCACGAACTTCACTTCATCGTTTTCCGACAGCGCCTCGAGATTGCGCATCTCGAAGGTATCCGGCTCGCCCGAATCGGGACACTTCACGTCCACAATCTTGATGACTTCTCGCGGCAGCCCTCCGATGAAGCGCTCCCCGCTGGTTTCGATCATGACGGCGTACTTCGCAGCGAGCAGCTTCTCCGCGAGCGGATAAATTTCTTCCTGCAACAAAGGCTCCCCGCCCGTCAATTCGACTAGCGGAACGGAAGCTTGTGAGCCCGGCATTTCCTCGCGGCGTCCCGCCAGCTCATCCACGCGCCCCAAAACTTCTTGGACGTTCATCTTCTTCCCACCGTGGAACGCGTACGCGGTATCGCACCAGGTGCATCGCAGATTGCAACCCGTCAAGCGCACGAATATGCACGGCAGGCCCGCGCGCGTGCCTTCGCCTTGAATCGACTTGAAAATTTCCGTTATAACCATGACTTTGGAAAGCGGCAACTCCGGCCTTTGCAACCTACGCCCGGTTGGAATTCGCCTTGCGCCCGCTCCGGCGCGACAACCAGTAAATCATTCCGAAAAAAAGAACCATCGCGACAATCAGCCGCGCATAGCCTGGCGCTATTCCTATAAACCGCAGGACAACAATGTAGCCCGCCGCCACAAGCAGCGCAGGAATCATAATGATAAAAAACGATCGATTCATCGGCTCACCCGTTTCCCAAACAACTACGCTCCGGGCCGGTACTGCGCCCGGTTCGTATCCGTTTCCCACAAAATGACGTCCGTAACCCGCGCGCCCGGCGGCAGCTCCTTCAATTGCCGCGTGACCTCATCGTAAAAATACTTCGCCACGTTTTCCGCCGAAGGATTCACGGTCTTGAAGGGTTCGAGATCGTTCATGAACTGGTGGTCGAGCCTGCCCATGATCTCGCGGATCACCTGCTTGAGCCGCGTGAAGTCCACCAAAAGCCCGATGGAATCAAGTTGCGCCCCTTCGAGCGTCACGCGCACGCGATAATTGTGGCCATGCACGTTCTCGCACTTGCCTCGGTAACCGCGCAGGGCATGTCCTGCCGAAAAGGTCTCTTCTACGCTGACTTGAAACATTGCTCTCCAAAATGGCGCCACCCGCTTGCGGCGGATCTCCCGGGATCGTGGCCCTTCAGAAGGGACTTGCCGACTGGGCCCCCAGCCGCTTGTGCGTACCTTTCACGTCGAGAAACCGGGCGACATCGGCGAGTTCGTGCGTCACTTCGTATCGTGGCAGCGACTCCAGGAAAATTTTACCATAGGGCATGCGCTGGAGGCGCGTATCCAGCAGCGCAAGCACGCCGCGGTCCATCTTCGTTCGAATCAAGCGCCCAAAACCTTGCTTCAGGGCCAGGACCGCCTGCGGCACCTGAAATTCCGCGAACGGGTTGCGCCCGTCTTCCTGTAAAGCGCGCACTCGCGCCGCCACGATCGGGTCGCTCGGCACCGCAAACGGCAGCCGGTCGACGATCACGCAAGATAGCTGTTCGCCGGGCACATCCACGCCCTGCCAGAAGCTGGCCGTCGCAAACAACACCGCCGCCTCGGTGTTTTTGAATCGTTCCAGCAGCACAGAACGCGGCGCCGTGCCTTGCAACAACAGCGGAAACGCCACGCGCGAACGCACTCGTTCGAACAAATCATTCATCTGCGAATAACTTGTGAACAGGCAAAACGCCCGGCCATGGCTCAGCTCCAGCAATCGCACGATTTCATCCGCGGCTTTCGCCGGAAATCCCGCGTCGCGGACGTCCGGCATCCTGCGCGGCAGGTAGAGCAGCGCCTGCTTGGGAAAATCAAACTCCGGCGGCAGCGCGCGATCCTTTGCGTGATCGATTCCCAGGCGCTGGCGAATGAAATCGAAACGCCCTCCGACCGTGAGTGTCGCGGAGGTCAGGATCACCGTGTCGAATTTTTCGAAGAGCCGTTCCCGCAGAATCTGGCTGACGTCGATCGGCGTCGCCGCCAGGAATACTCCTTTATTCCTCCGCTCGTACCAATAGACGAAATTCCGCTCGTTCGATTCGAACAAAAATGAGAGCTCCTGGCGCAGCTCGAAGCTTCGCCGCGAGATGCGCGTCAGCTCTTCCGGCTTTGCCGTAAGCGCCGCAAATTCCGTCTCCATGCTTTTCAGCGACGTCACCAGCGCATCGTAGGCTTCGCGGTTCTGCTCCAGAAACGCTTCGCGTTCGCTCCTCAGGAACGAAAACCGCCCGTCGCGCGGCGGAAACAATTCGAAGAAGCCGCGGCTGCGTTCGCGGATTCTTTGCGTCTTTCGCAGCAGCGATGGCGTCCCAAGATGCAGCAAGCGCAGCGTTTGATCGGCATCGCGGGCCAGCTCTTCGAACCGGAAATTCGAAATCTGCCGTCCGAAATAGTCGCTGGCCACGTCTTCCATCTCGTGCGCTTCGTCGAAAACCACCGCCGAGTATTCCGGCAGAATGCTGCCGAAATCGTCCTGCTTCAGCGCGAGGTCCGCAAAGAACAGATGATGATTTACGATGATCAGGTCGGCTTCCTGCGCGCGCCGGTGCATGCCCGTCACAAAACAGGGATTAAACGACGGGCAATTCTTGCCCGTGCAGGTGTCCCTTCTCGCGTCCAGCCTCCCCCAAAGCTCCGAATCGTCCGGCAGGAACGTCAGCTCCGCGCGGTCGCCCGTCTCCGTCAATTTCGCCCAATCCTTGATCTGCCGAAAGGCGTCCAGCTCCTCCATGCCCTGCAATAGCGTTTGATCCTGCATATGATGGAGCTTCGAGATACACAGAAAATTGGCGCGCCCCTTCATCACCGCCACTTTCAGGTTCGGCGCAAAGTGTTTCTGCAGAAAAGGAATATCCTTCTGGTAGAGCTGTTCTTGCAGCGATTTCGTCGCCGTTGAAATCACCACGCGCCGTCCGCTGCAAATCGCCGGCAGCAGGTAGGCCAGTGTTTTGCCCGTGCCCGTGCCGGCCTCCACGATGGCGTGATGATGCGTTTCGAACGCATCGTGTACCAATTCCGCCATCTCCAGTTGCGCCGGCCGGTATTCGTAGTCGGAGCCGACCGCCGTGCGGTCAAAGCCCGCCAGCATGCACTTTTCGAGGAATCCTCCCGGGCCAAACACCTCCTGCATCGAAGGTTTCGCCGATTCCTTGGCGGCCGCCTCGGCGGCGCCTTCCGGCGCGCTTCCGGCTGCCGTGGGGTCATCCTCGATAGGAACATGCCCGCGCTCGGCTGTCATTGCTGCACGCTTGACCTTCGCTCCCACGGAATCCGCTGCCGAATTGGATGCGCGCTTTGCCAGAAATCCGCCTTTACTCTCACCTATCGAAACAGAGAGAGCAGTTACGATAACACACCCTTCGCTTCACTCCGTCACCGGCCAGCCCGCACCCGGATGGACATTGTATCTCTCTTGATTCAGGGCATTTAAAAACTGAACAAGCGGGCTTCTTTTACAGTGCCCTCCCGCTCTCCCACTGCGTTACACTCGGCAGCGGAGATTTTGAGCGTTTTCCTTTCTAAGGGGGCGAGCGCAAACTAACTTGTTATGGGGTGCTACATGAATCGCAGCAAAGCTCTTTCGTTTCTTCCTGTTCTCCTATTGCTCGCTGCTTTGTCCCTGGCTGCCTGCAGCGGCCCCAAAGGACCCTGCATCGTCAACTGCGGCGGCTCCGGAACGGCCACCGTGAGCCTCACTCTAGTCGCTGACACGCTCCCGCCGAATCCATCGATTCTTTCTTTCAAGGTCACTACCGGTGCCATCACGCTCACGCCCACCAGCGGCACAGCCCTGACTTTTCAACCCCCCTCACCTTTCGTCATCGACTTGATGCGTCTGCAATCCGATGCAGCTTTGCTCGGAAGCCTGACCAATGTGCCGTCCGGAAGCTATACCGTTCAGGTTTCTCTCTCCAGCCCGGAAATCACATTTTTGAATGACACGCCTTCAACCATCACTGCAAACGGCGTGACGTGCCTGAGCAACCAGGTCTGCACTGCTACTTTCACGTCCGTTGGCACTCCCACGATCGGTTCATTCACACTCAACGCAACCTCGGGCGGCAAGCAAGGCATCGAGTTCGACTTCAACCTGAATAACGCCATCTCACTCTCGAGCGGAACTCTAGCAATCAATTTCAATCCCTCCTCTCCCAGCCCCGGGGTCCTCACGGCCTTCACTTTGCCACGGGCGAACGCCAATCTCGGGACAAATCAGCTCGAGCTCGCCGAGGATTTCACCGGCGTCGTGAGTATCAGCGGTAGCAACGTAACGATTACCTCGCCCACGCGTGGCACGTTGACTGCAACTAGCACCTCAAATTCGTTCTTTGACCCGAGCCCCGATGGCCTTATTTGTCCGACACCATCCACGATTTCCTGCGTCGTTGCCGGCCAGATCGCCAGCGTGGACGCTTTCCTCAAATCGGATGGCACCCTCGAACTAAAGGAATTCGAACCCCTGAATGCAACCCAGCAGGACTTCGTCGAAGGTACCGTCTACGCCGTCAACAGTCCTACCCAATTTGCCATCGCAGTCACGGATAAAGTTCAGCGCGCCACCAACTCCCTCATCGGCGGACTCAACACTGGGGATCTCCTCACCGTAAATATCACTACGCCCATTTCCAAAACCTTCCTCGTCGACACCAAAGGCCTCGCCGTACTTGCCGGCGACCTCGGCCTATTTCAAGGGCGGAGCGACACCAGCGCAGTACATCCCGGCCAGACCATCGCCGTTCATGTCACCGTGTTCGTTGCAGCGAATGGCACTACCATCGCGGCAGCGACCGCAGATACGGTTATCCTGCGCTGGTCGCGCCTCATCGCCACACCCACCACAGCCTCTGCCACCACCTTCAGCGTCAGCGCCGTTCCCTCGTACTTTAAGATTACGCCCGCGTCCGTTTTTCCAACCCAAGTCTTCTCAGGCACCCTTGGTGCTCAGGGCGTTACGAATCTCGATGGCATTACCACTGCGGCGAACGTGATCATCGGTGTGCCTGTGGGGCTTCGCGTTCTTTATTTGGAAAATACGACGAACTCCGCGCAGTTCCCATTTATGGCCGCGAAGATTCGGCAACATTAACTCGAAGCCGTAAGCGATGCCAAAAAAACAAACGGCTTGCGCGTTTGTTTTCCGGACCGCCCCGATTCATCCGGAGCGAGGGATCTCTTTTAATCAAGAAACAACTTCCGTCCTCCCTGCCCACTTTTTATCAGGGACAAAGGAGCGGTGCTTCGCGGGGAAGACGCCGGAACGGCTCTTGTTCTTTAGACTTAATACTAAAAACTAAGAACTGAAAACTCTTCTCATGCCGGCAGTGGCCCGCCCACCGTCGTGTTCGGCGGTATCGGCGGCGAGTACGGCACAGAAGGCATGCTCGGCGCAATCACCGGCTGGAAGCGCCGGTAAAGTGCCAGCGAAATCGCGCCGATACCCCAGAGAATCGCGGCAAACTTCACCCAGCCGCCCACGTGCGGAATCGTGGTGCACAGCCGCAAGATGATCAGCCCTACAGCCATTCGCCCGATCAGCGGCCAAAGCTCGCTCGTCCGGCCCATCAACCATTGCCCGATCACCGCGCCCACGATGACCTGCGCGAAATAGAGCGAGGCATACCAGAGGAAGAACGTCGAGACACCGATGAACAGGCCCACTACCGTGACGCAGGCAATGCACGCTGCGATGGGCACTCCAAACAGCACCAGCACGCCCAACCCCGCGCTCGCGCCGTAATGTTCCGCCGATTTCACCGCATCCTGCGAAAACTTCGGCATCAACGCGATCAACACCAGCCCAAACAAAATAAACGCCGCCGCCCAGATTACTTGCCAAACGTAGTAGCCGCCCTCCCGGTAGTGCTGCTTCTTCTCCATCTGCTTGAACTCCACCGGCGAAGCCAGCTTCGCTCCCGGCGAAACAGTCGCCGGCCGGTCGCCCTCAAAATGAATCGGTCCGTCCACCTGCGCACCCGATCCGATAATCATCGTGTGCCCTTTTTGCCGGATGCCGCCGCCCACGCCGCCGTTGACGTTCACTTCATCCCCAAAAAAGAGAATGTCTCGGCCCAGGCGCCCGTCAATCGCCAGCGTGCCCCCAAACATTGTGATTCCGCCGCCGACTTTTCCCGTCGCATCCACCGTCACGGCATCGCCGAACCAGGTAATGTTTTTCCCAAGCGTCCCGGAGATGACCGCGGTGTTCCCGGCGGAGCGTATATTGCCGTCAACCGTCCCGCGAATCCGCAAGTACCGCCCCGCGCTGATCACGTCTCCGCTCACGTGCCCGTCGATATCAATATCTTTCCCCACGGCAAAAACATCGCCCTCCACCGTGCCCTCCACGCGCACCCGCTCGCCCGAGAGGTAAACATCCCCCTTGATCGTTTCATCCTTGCTCACCGTAGGGTTTTGTCCTCTGCGATGCTCTGTCGCCGAAGCAGGCGCCGGCATCGCCAGCACCGTGCAGAACCCCGCGAAGACCAGCGCCAGCGCCGAACCGCGCCGGATCCGCCGACGGAAGAACATTGCTCCCAGTCCTGCGAGCGTCACCATCGCCAGCACCTCGAGGAGTGTGATCATGGATTGCCATCCTTTCCACATTGCGCCCTGAAAAATCAGCAGGCCCAGCAGGTTCGATCCGCCGAATCCCGCTTGTTCCAATTGCAGCTGCCAGGGCTGGATATATGTCGTATAAAGTGCGTAGGCGCCCGTCGCCGCCAGTCCGAAAGCCACTCCCCAAATCCATTGCATCGACTTGCGCGCGCGTTCCTGAAATTGCGCCAGCCGCGAAGGCAGCGGTTCGTCTTCTTCCAGCATCGCCCGCGTCAGCAGCCGCGATTCCCGTTCCATAGCGCGGAGCAGCGTGCGGCAGGAGTCGCATTCCTGTGTGTGCGCGGAAACTTCCAGCCCGCGCGCGCGATCCAGTTGCCGCTCGATGTACAGCAGGAGCGTCATTTCGTCCAGATGCTTCATCTTCTCTTCCGGCGTGTTGCTCATGAAGCCCTCCCCGCCGCCAGCGCCGCGTTGCCTTCCAGCGCTTGCCGCAGCTCGTGCCGGGCACGCAGCAGCACCACGCCGACAAAGGCGCGCCGCACTCCCAGCGCATCCGCAATTTCGTCGTAGCTCATGTCCGAGTAATAGCGCATCACCAGCGCCATCCGTGCTCGCCCGCCCAGTTTGTCCAGCGCCTTGCGCACTTCTGCGCTGGTGCGCTGCTCGATCAGCTGTTCCAGCTGGCCGGGGTCCGGATGCTCCAGCGGCACGTTTTCCAAATCGTCCGTTTCCTTGTCTTGACGAATCTTGCGCCGCCGCAGCATATCCCAGCAGTGGTTCGCCGCCACCTTGTAAAGCCAAGCGGAGAACGACCTCGTCGCGTCGTACTGCACCAGCTTGACCTTCAGTTTCATGAAAATTTCCATCGTAGCGTCTTCGGCATCTTCCCGCGTCGGCAAGGCACGCCTGCAGAACCGGAATATGGCGGGCGCGTAATCCCGGTAAAGCTCGCCCCAAGCCTCGGGGTCGCCCGCCCTGGCACGGGCAATCGCCTCCGTCGGTTCGGTTATTCCCGGCGCGTTCATCCGGCCTGGTCTCGGCGTTCCCATAGACTAGTACGCGCGGGGACCTGCAAATATTACACATTGCAAATCCCGTCCCGCTACCGCTCCAGCTCCTAAACTACTTGTATTCCAGCCTTTAGGCGTGCTGCTCAACGCCCCGACGCTGCGATCTATGCCTCCGCACCCTGTTCCAGCAATATTGCTGCAGGATCAACCCGCCTAACGACTCTGTCCGGCACTCACCGCGAACTGGCTGATCGGGTTGACGGCTCACGCCTTGTGCGCAGCACTCTATCAGAAATGGAGGGCAAGGCTAAGCCTCTACCCCACACCTTGGTCGCTCCTCCCGGCTTCGCTTACTCACTTCCTTCGAGAAGTTCTTCTCAATCTGAAACAAGGCGTTGAGACGGCTCTGGCTCGGGGTGAGTTCCCCCCGCAAATCAACATCCACGATCGCACTCCTTCCAAGGAACAAGTCCAAACAATCCAACAAATTAACCATGACGTTGCGCCACTATTGTCGAACTCGAAAACGCGCTTCAAACAAGTTGCGACATGGGCCGCCGTGTGCAGCATAAAGCACTGGGAGTTGCTTGCTCCATGGGTGCTCGCACCGAATTCAAGTCTTGACCGGCTTTGTGAAGGTGAAAACGTGACCAGACTCCATCCTTACAGAAAGATATGCGGCCTTCTGGTCATGCTCTCTTGCATGACGGCTGGCTACGGACAGGATGCCGCCCGCAAAATTGTCAAGAAAGTGCCAGTGCAATACCCCCTGGTCCTCAAAATGAAAGGCATCGGTGGGACCGTTCGCCTGAAGGTTTTCATCAAGCCGGACGGATCGGTCAGGGATACGGAAGTCCTCGGCGGCAGCGCGATTCTGGCTGAAAGCGCCCAAAAATCAGTCAGTCAATGGAAGTTTTCTCCGGGCAACTCCGAAACAATCATGGAAATCTCCGTGGTCTTCGACCCAGCGGCCAAATCTGAAAACTAGATTCCGCCGCAGAAGATTGGCTTGGCTGGCGCTCTTCGGCCTTCAACCACTGCCTGATGGCCCAGGGCTCTTTTCCTTAGTGAACACGAAGAGTCAGCAGCCACCCCTCAGTGTTCAGGCGCATAGAAATAGTAATCGGCCGAGTAGGCGCTCCTCGACTCTTTGCCGTTCGCGGACGCATCGCACGTATTCGCATTCGGTGGCAGGCCACCCTCGGTATGGATTCGCTGGATGCTCGTGACACGGCTGAGAATCCCTTCACCCGAGCGACTTGCCGCCGCCAGCAGCAGCCATGGGATTGCCTCCGGCTTTGGCGCGTCTTGCTTGGCAATCACTTTGCCGCTTACTTCACTTCCGTCGACATGCTTCCAGGTTGGCCCTGCAAAATGATGCACAATCTTCTTTCCTGTCGCGTCCGTCAGATCTGCTTCTGGAGCCTTGAACACCCAGCCAAACTTTTGGTCTGCTGCGGCTTGGCAAACATAGATTTGCATTCCGGTTGCGTGTGCCGCCAGAATCACTTCCTCGTCTGCTGGCGCTTTCAAACTTTCCGGCACTTCCGGCCGCCCTGGTCTTTGACCCTGCGCGGCAAGCAACATTCCGATCGCACCTGCCAACGACATCCGTCTGTTCATCTTCGCCCCCTACGGAGTGTATACAATACGCGCCACCACTTTGCCAGCAAGAGAAGAGTGGTCGAACACTGCGTGGTGCGAAACGGGAATGGAATCCGAAGCGCAGGTTAACTAGCGCCGATGCGATTGATTTCTTTTTGGATCGCAAGTTTGCCGAGACTGGAAAGAGGCAGGCTGAGGAACAGACTGATCCGTCGTTCGAGAATCAGGTACGCATCACGAAAAGCACGTTCGATTTGCTCTGGCGTACCTTTTGCCAGAGCGGGATCAGGAACGCCCCAATGTGCGGTCATGGGCTGGCCGGGCCAGACGGGACACATTTCCTGGGCCGCGTTGTCGCAGACGGTAAACACAAAATTCATCTTTGGCGCTCCAGGCTTTGCGAACTCCTCCCAGCTCTTGCTCCGCAATATCTCGGTAGGCAGGCGTGCCAGGCCAACGAGCTTCAGCGCCTCGGGACGCACAACTCCCGACGGGTGACTTCCCGCGCTGTAGGCTGTGAAAAGAGGTCTGCCCTTTGCGTTTAGAATTGCTTCGGCCATGATGGAACGAACCGAATTTCCCGTGCACAGGAATAGAACGCTGTAGTGCGCTTGCATGCCCGTCATGCTTTAGCCCAAATGGCCGGATCCCGGCCTTCAGTTGCAACACGACGGAGCGCAACAGGCTTCTATCGTCTTGGCGGACTTTGACTTTGTCGCCCGCACGAAGGCGCTCATGAATTTTCCATCGACTTGCGGTGCAAGCGCGTCCACATCGAGGCCCTTTCCGGAGAGAAACTCGCGCGCGTCCGCAACTAGGTACATTCGTGTCGGCTCAATCTCCACCTGTTCGAATCCCGCGGATACCAGCTTGTCTCGATATTCACCTTCCTCCAGGGCTCCGGCCACGCAACCCACCCAGAGAAGTATGTTTTGGCGGATTTGTGCATCCATTTCGCCGCGTGTCAC
>Ga0137394_10002991_pt1 | contig 12638 bp, 13 predicted proteins | sample czobulk116metaG_FD_108278 | JGI IMG/M metagenome (GOLD analysis project Ga0137394, IMG submission 108278) | Vadose zone soil microbial communities from Angelo Coast Range Reserve, California, USA - czobulk1.16 metaG | ecosystem: Environmental > Terrestrial > Soil > Vadose zone | place: USA... | reverse complement strand
CTACACCCTCGAGATCACCGGCGAGGAGTCCAAGATCGAGGGCATCATCGATCTCCTGCGGCCCTTCGGCATCCAGGAGATCGTCCGCACCGGCAAGGTGGCCATCGCCAGAGGCCCCAAGACCCGGCTGCGCAAGCTGGAGGAGCGGCTCGGCAAGTCCCGCGAGACCCCCCGTCCGCCGACCGACGATCCGAAGGTGGTCGGGTTCGCGGACTGATTTCCAACGAAGGAAACCGAAAGAAAGGCACGAGGAACCATGCCGGCCAAGATCTTCTACGACCAGGACGCTGACCTGGGCCTGCTGCGCGGCAAGACCATCGCCATCATCGGCTACGGCAGCCAGGGGCACGCCCATGCCTTGAACCTGAAGGACTCCGGCCAGAACGTGGTGGTCGGGCTCTACAAGGGCTCGAAGAGCTGGGCCCGCGCCGAGAAGGACGGGCTCAAGGTCACCACGGTGAACGACGCGGCCGCCGCGGGCGACATCGTCATGATCCTGCTGCCCGACCAGACGCAGCGGCAGGTCTTCGAGGAGTCCATCAAGGGCGTGATGACGAAGGGCAAGATGCTGATGTTCGCCCACGGGTTCAACATCCACTTCAACCAGGTGGTGCCGCCCGCGGACGTGGACGTCTCGATGATCGCCCCCAAGGCGCCCGGACACGTGATGCGCGATCTCTTCACTCAGGGCCCCGGGGTGCCGGCGCTGGTCGCGGTCTATCAGGACGTGTCGGGCAAGGCCCGCGACCTGGCCCTGGCCTACGGGAGGGGCGTGGGCTGCACCCGGGCGGGCGTGATCGAGACCACCTTCAAGGAAGAGACCGAGACCGACCTCTTCGGGGAGCAGACCACCCTCTGCGGCGGCGTGTCGCACTTGATCAAGGCCGCCTACGAGACCCTCGTCGAAGCGGGCTACCAGCCCGAGGTCGCGTACTTCGAGTGCATGCACGAGATGAAGCTGATCGTGGATCTCTTCTACCAGGGCGGCCTCGCCTACATGCGCTACTCGGTCTCTGACACCGCGGAGTACGGTGACTACACGCGCGGGCCGCGGATCATCGACGACCGGACCAAGGCGGAGATGAAGAAGATCCTCTCCGAGATCCAGTCCGGCCAGTTCGCGCGCGAGTGGGTGCTGGAGAACCAGGCCCACCGCGCGGGATTCCTCGCCATGCGCAAGCGGGACGCCGAACATGGGATCGAGGAAGTGGGCGGCCGGCTGCGCAAGATGATGGCGTGGATCAAGCCCCCGCGCGAGTGATCGAGGCCGCGGCGCCGCGGAGGGTCGCGTGCGCGTTCCGGTAGCCGCGGAGGGCTGGCCGTTCATCCTGCCCCCCGCGGCCGCCGCATGTATCATGGCCGCGATGGGCTGGGTGGGCGCGGCGGCGGGGGTCGCCGTCCTCGCGCTGGCCTTCCTCGCCTTCTTCCGGGATCCGGAGCGGACCGTGCCCGAGCTGCCCGGGGGGGTGCTGGCCCCCGCCGACGGGCGCGTGATGGTGATCACCGAGGCGCTGGACCCGTGGGTCGGCCCGGCGGTCCGGGTGTCCATCTTCCTGTCGCCGCTGGACGTGCACGTCAACCGCGCACCGGTCGGCGGCCTGGTGAAGAACGTGGAGTACGTGGCGGGCCGGTTTCTCGCGGCCTATCGGCCGGAGGCGTCGGAGCAAAACGAGCGCTGTGCGGTGAGCCTCGACGGTGACCGGGCCCGCGTGACGGTGACGCAGATCTCCGGTGTCCTCGCGCGCCGAATCGTCTGCCGGGTGCGGCCGGGCGATACGCTGCGGGCCGGCCAGCGGTACGGGCTGATCCGCTTCGGATCGCGGACGGATCTGGTGCTGCCACGGGGCACGGAGCTGCGGGTGCGGGTGGGGGATCGAGTGCGGGGCGGGGAATCGGTGATGGGGGTGCTGCGATGAGACGGAGACACGCACCCGACGCGGGTCGCAGCCCGCGTCGGAGGAAGTGGCAGGAGCTGCGCCAGCAGCCGCGGCGGGGAATCTTCCTGCTGCCAAGCCTGCTGACCACCGGCAACCTGTTCTGCGGGTTCCTGGCCCTGGTGCTGGCCTCGCAGCAGCGCTACACGGACGCGGCGATCTCCATCTTCGTGGGCATGCTCATGGACATGCTGGACGGCAAAGTGGCGCGGATGACCAAGACCACCAGCCAGTTCGGCGTCGAGCTGGATTCGCTCGCCGACGTGGTGTCCTTCGGGGTCGCGCCCGCCTTCGTCCTCTACTCGATGGCCCTGGCCCCACTGGGGCGCGCGGCGTGGCTCGGCGCGTTTCTCTTCGTGATCTGTGGCGCGCTCCGCCTCGCCCGCTTCAACGTCTACGCGGGGGTGACCGACAAGCGGTACTTCGTCGGGCTGCCGATTCCCGCCGCCGCCGGCGTGGTGGCCTCGGTGGTGCTGCTGCTCGGCACCGACGACATCCCGCGCTGGCTCGGGGCCGCGATCGCGGCCGGGACCTACCTGGTGGCGATCCTGATGGTCACCACGTTCCGCTACTACAGCTTCAAGGAGATCGATTTCGCCCGCCGCCGGCCCGCCGGGGTGCTGGTGCTCGTCGTCCTCGGGGTGCTGATCGTCGCCACTCATCCCCAGTGGTTCCTGTTCCTGCTCTTCTTCGCTTACGCCCTGAGCGGCCCGACGCGTCCGCTGTGGGCGCGGCGTCGTGACGCGGCCCCCGCGGCGGCTCCCGCCGGCTCACCCCCCGCGCTGCCTGGGAACCGGGAGCCGAGAGACCCGACCGAGCGGGACCGGAGGATCTGACATGGCGACCTACCAGATCGCGGTGCTGCCCGGAGACGGGATCGGGCAAGAGGTGACGCCGCAGGCGCAGCGGATCCTCGAGCTCGTCGGCCGGGCCGCCGGTATCGGGTTCGAGTTCGAGACCGGGCTGGTGGGCGGCTCCGCCATCGACGCGGCCGGCACTCCGCTGCCGCCCGCGACCCTGGCCCTCTGCCGGCAGGCTCACGCCATCCTCTTCGGGGCGGTGGGCGGCCCCAAGTGGGACACGCTGCCCCAGGAGCAGCGTCCCGAGCGGGGGCTGCTGGGCATCCGCAAGGAGCTCGATCTCTTCGCCAACCTGCGCCCGGCGACGTGCTTCCCGATGCTGGTGGACGCCTCCCCGCTCAAGCGGTCGGTGGTCGAGGGCACCGACATCATGGTGATCCGCGAGCTGACCGGCGGGCTCTACTTCGGCGAGCCCCGCGGGCGCGAGGAGTTCGCGGACGGCGGCGCGCGCGCGGTCAACACCATGGCCTACACCTCGCGCGAGATCGAGCGGGTGGCCCGCGCCGCGTTCGACGTGGCGATGAAGCGCAAGAAGCGCCTGGCCTCCGTGGACAAGGCCAACGTGCTGGTGGTCTCGCAGCTGTGGCGGGAAGTGGTGACACGGGTCGGGAAGGACTATCCGCAGGTGCAGCTCGAGCACGTGCTCGTGGACAACTGCGCGATGGCGCTGGTCCACAAGCCCACCCACTTCGACACGATCGTGACCGAGAACACCTTCGGCGACATCCTCTCGGACGAGGCGGCCATCCTGGCCGGCTCCATGGGCATGCTGCCGTCGGCCAGCCTCGGCGGCAAGGGGGGGCGCATGGGACTTTTCGAGCCCGTTCACGGCACCGCGCCCGATATCGCGGGCCAGGGGGTGGCCAATCCGATCGCGGCGATCCTGTCCGCGTCCATGCTGCTGCGCTATTCGCTCGAGCGGGGCACCGACGCGGACCGGGTGGACGCGGCGGTCCTGCGCGTGCTGGAGCGGGGGCACCGGACCCGGGACATTCACTCGGCCGGCACCAAGCTGGTGGGCACGTCCGAGATGGGAGATCTCATCAGATCCGAAGTAGAAAAATCGTACTGAAATAACAAGATAGATCGGAGACTCTGATCAATGGCTTCAGGATTCGTGGTGGCGGTGGTGGGCGCGACGGGTGCGGTGGGGCAGACCACGCTCAAGATCCTCGAGGAGCGCAAGTTCCCGGTCCGGGAGCTGCGGGCCTTCGCGTCCGCGCGCTCGGCGGGGAAGACCGTCACGTTCAAGGGCGAGCCGGTGCGGGTCGAGGAAGTCGGACCCGGCGCCTTCAAGGGCGTGGAGATCGCGCTCTTCTCGGCGGGTTCCGCCCAGTCCAGGGAGTACGCCCCCCAGGCCGTGAAGGCCGGCGCGGTGGTGGTGGACAAGTCGAACGCGTTCCGGATGGATCCGCAGGTGCCGCTGGTCGTACCGGAGATCAATGCCCACGCGGTGCGCGGGCATCGAGGCATCGTGGCCTGCCCGAACTGCACCAGCATCGTCACCGTGATGCCCCTCAAGCCGCTCCACGACATGGGCCGGCTGCGCCGGGTGGTCGCGACCAGTTTCCAGGCGGTCTCGGGGGCCGGCGTCAACGGGGTGGAGGAGCTGCGCACCCAGACGCTCGCGTGGGCCCGGGGCGAGGCGGTCACGCCGCGGTTCTTCCAGCACCAGATCGCGTTCAACGTCATCCCGCACATCGACACGTTCGGGGCCGACGGCTACACCGGCGAGGAGATGAAGCTGGTCAACGAGGTCCGCAAGATCCTCGAAGTCCCCGACCTGCTGATCTCGCCCACCACGGTGCGGGTACCGGTCTTCACCGCCCACTCGGTGGCGATCAACGCGGAGACCGAGGTCCAGATCGGTCGCGATCGGGCGCGCGAGGTCTTCGCGAGTTTCCCCGGGCTCAAGCTCTGGGACGAGCCCGCCGAGAATCGTTATCCGATGCCCGTCGTCGTGGAGGGCCAGGACGACTGTTACGTGGGCCGCGTCCGCGAGGACCTGACGCGGCCGAACGGGCTCAACTTCTGGGTGGTTGGCGATCAGCTGCGGAAGGGCGCCGCTCTGAACGGCATCCAGATCGCGGAGCTGTTGATCCGCTGACGACCGTAACCGTTCGGCTCACGCTCGCCTATGAGGGCACGGAGCTGCACGGCTGGCAGGTGCAGCCCGGGCTCGCGACGGTGCAGGGGCTGCTGATGGCGGCCGCGGCCCGGGTGCTCGGTGGGCCCGTGAAGATCACCGGGGCGAGCCGCACCGATGCGGGCGTGCACGCCCTCCGCCAGGTGGCCAGCCTCTCCACGTCCTCCGGGATCGGGCTCCCCACGCTCCATAGGGCCCTCAACGCCCTGCTGCCTCCCTCGGTGCGCGTGCTCGACGCGCGTGAGGCGCCGCCGGGCTTCGACGCGCGCCGCTGGGCCCGCGGCAAGCGCTACGCGTTTCTGATCGATCGCGGCCCGCAGGCGGATCCGTTCCTGCGCCGCTACGCCTGGCACGCCCCGTTTCCGCTCGACGCGGCCGCGATGGCGGCCGGGCTCATGACCCTGCGCGGCAAGCACGACTTCACCGCGTTCTGCGCAGCGGCAGGCCGCGAGCGGACGCCCACCTGCACGATCACATCGGCCCGTGTGGTGGCTCGGCGCGAGCGCCTGGTGATCTGCCTCTCGGCCGACAGCTTCCTGCATCACATGGTCCGCAACATCGTGGGCAGCCTCGTCGAGGTCGGCCGGGGCGCGCGGCCCCCCGGATGGATCGGCGAGGTCGTGGACGGACGCGATCGGAAGCGGGCCGGACCCACCGCGCCGGCCCAGGGGCTCGTCCTGGTGCGCGTCCGGTACGGGCCGGAGGCGAAGGCCCGGACGGAGGGGGCGCCATGACGCCCGGAGAGGGGCCGCCGCCGGCCGAGGAAAGCGAGGAGCCGGGCCGCGGCGGGAAGGGCTTCAAGGCGCGGAAGCGCGAGGATCACGCGCTGGTCCTGATCCGCGAGCTCCTGGCCAGCCTGGGGAACCCCTCACAGGCCCGGCGCCTCCTGCTCGAGCTGGGCCGCTACTATGATCCCATCCTGGGAGGTGCCATCGTGGAGGTCCGGCACAAGCGGGAGATCATGGAGGCGATCGAGGCTGGCCGGACCGGGGAAGCCGAAGCGCTGATCCAGGCTCGCTACACTCTGTACATCAAAGATCGGGCGCATCTGGGTCGCGGCGAGGAAGGGTGACCCGGTAAGGATTCCCTTGACACTGGTCTGACCGCCCCCTAGACTCCTCCGTAACTAGCGGCCGATGCAAGAGAAAGCCCTTCACGAGCCCCTAGACAAGAGCCCACACAACGAGGTGTCGCCATGAGCCTATCGCGGCGTGATTTCCTCAAGTACGCGGGTTCGACCGGCGCGGGCGTGGCCGTCGGGACCGCGGCCCTCGACCTCAAGCCGGTCCAGGCGGCCGCCACCACGCTCAAGCTCAAGGAAGCCAAGGTCCATTCCGGAGTCTGTCCGTACTGCGCGGTCGGCTGTATCCAGCTCGTGTACTCGAAGGGCGACAAGATCATCGACATCGAGGGGCACCCGGATACACCCCACACGCTCGGCCGGCTCTGCCCGAAGGGCGCGGCGACCATCCAGCTCTCCAACAACCCGCTGCGGCCGACCAAGGCGATGTACCGCGCGCCCGGGTCGGACAAGTGGGAGGAGAAGCCGCTCGACTGGATGTACGAGCAGATCGCCAAGCGCTACTACGACGCCCGCGAGAAGTACTTCGTCGAGAAGGAAAAGAACAAGGACGGCCAGGACGTGGTGGTGAACCGGCTCGATGCCATCGCCTCCCTCGGCTCGGCCTGCATCGACAACGAGGAGTGCTATCTCCTCAGCAAGCTCAACCGCACCCTCGGCATCGTCTACCACGAGCATCAGGCCCGAGTCTGACACTCCGCCACGGTCCCAGCTCTGGGGACCACGTTCGGGCGGGGCGCCATGACGACGAACCTGATCGACATCCAGAACTCGGATGTCATCATGGCGACCAGCAACTTCGCGGAGAATCACCCGGTCGGCTTCCAGTGGGTGATGAAGGCGAAGGAGCGGGGAGCCAAGTTCATCCACGTCGATCCGCGCTTCACGCGCACCAGCGCGGTGGCCGACGTCCACGTGCCGCTGCGCTCCGGCACGAACATCGCCTTCTTCGGCGGGCTGATCAGCTACGCTATCCAGAACGACCTCTACTTCAAGGACTACGTCGTCCACTACACCAACGCCTCCTTCCTGATCGACCCGGCCTTCAAGACCGCGACCGACGGAGGCGGCCTCTTCACCGGGCTCGAGCAGACCGGTAAGGGCGGGGTGGACCCGCACGTGGCCACGACCTACAAGAAGGACACGTGGAAGTACCAGCTCGACGGCGAGGGCAATCCCAAGCGGGACCTGACCCTGCGCGATCCCAACAGCGTGTTCCAGCTCATGAAGCGGCACTACAGCCGCTACACCCCCGAGATGGTGGAGCGGGTGTGCGGCATCCCCAAGGAGAAGTTCGTCCAGGTCGCCAAGCTGTTCTGCGAGAACAGCGGACCCGAGAAGACGGGCTCCATCACCTACGCGCTGAACCTGACCCAGCACACCAACGGCGTCCAGAACATCCGGGCGCTCTGCATGCTGCAGACCCTGCTCGGCAATATCGGCCGGCCGGGCGGCGGCGTGGTGGCCCTGCGCGGCCACGCCAATGTCCAGGGGGCCACCGACCTGGAGCTGCTCTACCACGAGCTGCCGGGCTACCTCCCGATGCCGCTGCGCGACGCGCATCCCGACCTCAAGACCTGGCTCGACAAGGAGACGCCGAAGGGCGGCTTCTGGGTCAACCGGCCCAAGTTCATGGTGAGCCTGCTCAAGGCCTGGTTCGAGGACCGGGCCACCGCCGAGAACGAGTACGGCTACCAGTGGCTACCCAAGCGGGCCTCCGCGGATGCCTACAGCCATCAGCACATGTTCGTGGACATGTACAAGGGCATCATCAAGGGCTTCCTGTCCGACGGGCAGAATCCGGCGGTGGGCGGGCCCAACGCCAAGCTGGCGCGTGCCGCGCTCGGCAAGCTCGAGTGGCTGGTGGTGAAGGACATCTTCCTCACCGAGACCGCGGAGTTCTGGAAGGCTCCCGGGATCAGTGCGAAGGACATCAAGACCGAGGTGTTCTTCCTGCCCGCCGCGCCGGCGGCCGAGAAGGACGGTTCGCTGACCAACACCATGCGGCTGATCCAGTGGCACGAGAAGGCGGTCAACCCGCCCGGCGACGTGACCTCGGACGCCGAGTTCTTCGTGAGCCTCGCCAAGCGGCTGCAGAAGCTGTACGCCGGCTCCAAGAAGGATCGCGACCAGGGATTCCTCGCCACCAAGTGGGAGTACGGCGACAACCCCAAAGAGCCGAACATGGAGCTGGTCCTCAAGGAGGTCAACGGCTACGCCACGCAGGAGATCACCGACAAGGACGGCAAGGTGGTCTACAAGAAGGGCCAGGCTCTCAACTCCTTCGCCCACATGACCGACGACGGCAAGACCGCCGGCGGCTGCTGGATCTACACCGGCGTCACCGTCGAGGGCCCCGACGGCAAGCTGATCAACAAGGCCAACCTGCGCAAGCCTGCCGACGACAAGGACTACCTGGCGCACGGCTGGGGGTTCGCATGGCCGGCCAACCGGCGCATCCTTTACAACCGCGCCTCCGCCGATCTCCAGGGCAAGCCGTGGAGCGAGAAGAAGAAGCTCATCTGGTGGGATCCGGAGGCGCCCGGGCAGGAGCCGGAGAAGAAGGGCAAGTGGGTGGGCCTCGACGTTCCCGACTTCAACGCGTTCCTGGCCCCCGACGCCAAGAACGGGGACAAGCCGTTCATCATGCGGGCCGATCTGGTGGCCGCCTTCTTCGGCCCGCTCAACGATGGTCCGTTCCCGGAGCACTACGAGCCGGTGGAGTCGCCCACCAAGAACCTGCTCTCCAAGCAGCAGATGAACCCGGTGGCCAAGATCTGGAACGTGCCGGACCAGAAGAACGATCTGGTCCCGCTTGGCTCGCCCGACTATCCCTACGTGGTCACCACGTACCGGCTCACCGAGCATCATCTCTCGGGCGTCATGTCGCGCTACCTGCCCATGCTCGCCGAGTTGTTCCACTCCCACTTCGCCGAGATCAGCAACGAGCTCGCGGCGGAGCTGGGTATCAAGAACGGGGAACGGGTGACCGTCGTGACGCCACGGGGCAAGGTCCACGTGACCGCCATGGTGACCCACCGCCTGAAGCCGTTCATGATCGACGGCAAGAAGACCCACCAGATCGGTATCCCGTGGCACTGGGGCTACAACGGCATCTCCAAGGGCGACATCACCAACGATCTCTCCGCGACGGTGGGGGACCCCACGGTCTACATCCAGGAGACCAAGGCCTTCCTCTGTAACGTGAAGAAGGGGGAGGTGTAGCCATGGCCCGTACCCTCGCGATGTTCACGGATACGTCACTGTGCATCGGCTGCCGGGCCTGCCAGGTGGCGTGCAAGCAGTGGAACGAGCTCCCGATGGAGGAGCCCGAGTGGACCGGCAGCTACCAGAATCATGCCCACTTCACCGACAAGACCTATCGCCTGGTGCGCTTCATCGAGAAGCCGCAGCCGAACGGGGAGCTCCAGTGGCTCCTGATGTCGGACGTCTGCAAGCACTGCGCGCAGGCGGGATGCCTCCAGGCCTGCCCCACCGGGGCGATCCACCGGACCGAGTACGGTACCGTCAATATCAACCAGGACGTCTGCAACGGCTGCCGGTACTGCGTCAGCTCGTGCCCGTTCGGGGTGGTGGCCTTCAACGCCGACACCGGGCGCGCCAACAAGTGCACCTTCTGCAACGACCGCATCCACAACGGGCTCGGGCCGGCCTGCGCCAAGGCCTGCCCCACCGAATCCATCCAGTTCGGCTTCCGCGACGAGCTGGCCGCGAAGGCCGAGAAGCGCGTGGCCAAGCTCAAGGAGATGGGCTACACCGGCGCCCAGCTCTACGGTGTGGATAGCAACGGGCCCCTCGGCGGGCTCAACGCGTTCTTCCTCCTGCTGGACAAGCCGTCCACCTACAACCTGCCCGAGAAGCCGCTGCTGCCGCAGCGCAACGTCCTGGTGGACTCGGTACTGTCCGTGGGCGCCGCGCTCCTGGTCGGGGTGACCGCGGTCGTGGCGTTCCGTGAGCGGGGCGGCAAGGGGGCCGGCGATGCTTAAGACCCCCGGTTGGCACCTGCTGATCGTCTGGTATTTCTTCCTGGGGGGCATCGCGGGCGGCGCCTACTTCACGGCGGCCATCGCCGACAATTTCGGTGGCTCCCGTGACCGCGGCGTCGTGCGCACCGGCTACATCCTCTCGCTGCTCATGATCGGCGTGTGCGGCATCCTCCTGATCCTCGATCTGGGGACGCCCAGCCGCTTCCTCAACATGATGATGCACTTCAAGTTCTGGGACCCGATGTCCATCGGGGCCTGGATGCTGGGGGTCTTCGGCTTCTTCGCCTTCGTGTCCTCGGCGCTGTCGCTTTCCGCCGACGAGGGGCGGGCCCCGCTGCGGCGGAAGTTCAGCCTGGTGGGCACCATCTTCGGCTTCTTCCTCGCCAGCTACACCGGCGTGCTCCTGAGCGCGACCGCGCTCCCGTTCTGGAGCGACGCTCGCCTGATGGGGGCGCTCTTCCTGGCCTCGGGCGCATCAACCGGCATGGCGGCCATCTCGCTGTTGCTCTACCTGAGCGGGGACTCGGCGGGGGAAGGATTCAAGAAGGTCAAGCGGGCGGACCGCTTCGCCATCGTGTTCGAGATGGCGGTGCTGGTGCTGTTCCTGGTCCTCCTGGGATCCGCCGCCGCGCCGCTCACCTCCGGACACCTGGCCCCGCTCTTCTGGGGCGGCCTCGTCGTACTTGGGCTGGTGATCCCACTGCTGGTCGACGTCCTGGGGGCGCGGTGGGTGCCCGCGGTGATCCCGGCGGTGCTGGTCCTGGTCGGCGGCTTCATCCTGCGCTACGTCGTGGTGATGACGCACGCCTGAGAGCGCTCCACCGGTCCGGCCGCACAAGGGGCCCCGAGCGGGGCCCCTTCCTTTATACTGAGGCCGGCAGCCACCAGCATGCGGACCTACTTCCACGTCAAGGGCGGCCGGCTCGAAGAGGTCAAGGGCGAGGTCGTCCGGGAACAGCCGTTGACGGTCTACGTCAACGAGGAGCGGTTTCTCACCCTGCTCTGCTCCCCCTTCCAGCTCGACGCCCTCGTGGTCGGCTACCTCTGGATGGAGAAGGTCGTGGAGGATCCCGCCGAGATCACGCGGCTCGACATCTCGGAGGTGGACGGGCGCGCGGACGTGACGCTGTCGCATCCCGTGACGCTGCCCACCGAGCGCATACTCACGTCGGGCTGTGGCGGCGGCATCACCTTCCACATCGACCCGCGGCTCTTCCCGCGGCTGCACTCCCCACTCCGGGTGACGCCGCTCGAGCTCGCGGGGCGGATCAAGGATCTCTACGGGCAGGCCGCGCGGTACCAGGCCTCCCGGGGCATCCACGGCGCGGCGCTGGCCGACGCGGAGCGGATCCTGGTGATGGCGGAGGACGTGGGGCGCCACAACGCGGTGGACAAGGTGAAGGGCGAGGCCTTGCTCAAGGGTATCCCGACCGTTGACCGCATCCTCCTGTCCACGGGCCGGGTGTCGTCGGAGATGCTGCTCAAGGCCGCGCGCATGGGCGTGCCGGTGGTCGCCTCGCGAACGTCGCCCACCGAGATGGCGGTGGGGCTGGCCGAGCAGCTCGGCATCACCGTGATCGGCTACCTGCGGCCGGACGGTCTCAATCTCTACGCGGGCGACGCGCTCATCGCCGATTGACGCCATGCCCGACTACTCCGCGTTGATGACCGACTGGCAGGCGCTGCTCACCCGGCGCGCCGCGCTGGCCGAGCCCCTCCGCTTCTGGACCGCCATCCTCGAGGGCTGGGCGGCCTGGAAGCCGCCCGCCGCGCTCGTGCCGCTCGTGTTCTCCGCGGAGGAATGTCGGGGGCGATGGCAGGCCGGTCGTTCCTTGCTGGCCGACGTCACCCCGGAGATTCCCGCCGCGTCGGTCGAGGATCTGGTGGGGCCGGTGATGGAGCGGCTGGCCGCCGACGGGCCGGAGTCCGCCGCCGCCCTGAGCCGGTTCGCTCAGGCGTGGGACGACGGGCAGGTGGACCCGACGGCCCTGCTGCCCGCGCTGGATCGTGACCCGGCCACCACGCTCCAGGAGCGCTTCGGACTCGGCTCCCACCTGGGCGCGTTCCTGCCGGTGGCGGCGCTGCGCCCCGCGCTCGAGACCTATTTCGAGTCCGTGCGCGACCTCCCGGACGGCGTGTGGACGCGCGGCGGCTGCCCGTGGTGTGGCGGCGCGCCGTCGTACGGCGATCTCGGGGAGGACGGCCGGCGCCGGCTCTCCTGCCACGTCTGCGGCGGCGCATGGATCGCGGCGCGCCTCCGGTGCCCCTTCTGCGAGAGCTGGAACTCGCGGGATCTCGTCCGGCTCGTGGCCGAAGAACTCGACGAGGGCTACTTCATCGAGGCCTGTCGCGCTTGCCACGGGTATCTCAAGGGTGTGGATCGCCGCCAGCGCTGGAACGCGGGTGTGCCGCTCGTGGAGGACTGGGGCTCGCCCCACCTCGATCTCTACGCGGCCCGCGAGGGCTACTGGCGCTCCACGCCATCCCTCGCGCACCTGCTGCCCCCCGAGGCGCCCCAGGAGGAGGACCGCGCGTGAACGCGGTTCTCTACGACGTGGCGCTGACCGCCTACATCCTGGCCGCGGCCGCCGCGATCGGCTCGCTCTTCGG
>Ga0137394_10002990_pt1 | contig 12639 bp, 13 predicted proteins | sample czobulk116metaG_FD_108278 | JGI IMG/M metagenome (GOLD analysis project Ga0137394, IMG submission 108278) | Vadose zone soil microbial communities from Angelo Coast Range Reserve, California, USA - czobulk1.16 metaG | ecosystem: Environmental > Terrestrial > Soil > Vadose zone | place: USA... | reverse complement strand
TCGAGGCCTGCTTCCTCGAGCAGCACGCGCAGCGGGATGCCGGTCCACTCGCTGCAGGCCGCGTTGCCGTGGATCGCGCCCGCCGGCACCTGCGCCGGCTGCGGCAGGAGCGCGCGGCCGCTGTTGCCCGAGCATTCGAGGAAGTGCGTGCGCGTCGTCATCGGGTAGCGCAGCAGCGAGTCGACGGTGAACATCAGCGGCCGCGCGACCAGGCCGTGGATCAGGAGCCGGTGCTCCTTCGGATCGATGTCCGGCGTGCCGCTGTGGCTGCGGATGTTGTGGAGCGAGCTCGGCGTGATGATGCCTTCGAGCGATTCGATCGGCGAGAACGCCACGCCCGATCCCGGCGCGAGATCGCCATACGGGCGTGCGATGTGCCGCACCACCGGCGCTTCGAATTTGGAGGGCTGGCCGTAGCCGGTGAACGCCGCGCCGTAGACGCGCTCCCACGGCTGTCCCGCGAGTTCCTGCGCCGCGCCGGATGGCGAAAGCGTTGCGGACGTGGCGCCGCCGACCAGGGCAGCGCTTTGCGCGAGGAAACGGCGGCGGCCGTCGTTCTTTTCTTTCATAGAGCCTCCCTATTTCGCAAGATGCCGGTCGAAGAACTGCGCGATCTCGGTGAAGGCCTCCTTGGTCTCGGGCGCGCTGACGTCGCGGTAGTAGTGCGCGTGCGACTGGCCTTCGTAGACTTGAAGCACTGCTTCGACCCCGGCCTGCCTGAGCTTGCGATGCACCCGCACCGTGCTGCTGAGCAGGAGGTCGCGCGTCCCGGTGGTCAGAATGGCCGGCGGAAAGCCGCGCAGGTCGCCGTAGACCGGCGAGAGCAGCGGATCCTTCGGATCGCGGCCGGCGGTGTAGAGCGCGGCGCGCTTGTCGCAGCTCGCACCGGAGGCGACGAGCACGTTGTCCAGGATCGCGTTGGTCTGGAACGAGTCGCCGGCATTGGTCAGGTCCGACATCGGCGTGCCGGGCGCGATCGCCGCCGGCAGAGGAAGCTTGTCCTGCTTCGCGCGCAGCACCATCGCCAGCGTGAGGTTGCCGCCGGCCGAGGAGCCGAAGATCGCCATGTTTTTCGGCGACGCCATTCGCGTGGCCGCCTTCCACGCGGTGATCGCGTCGTCGAGCGCGGCGGGGTAAGGATGGTCCGGCGGCATGCGGTAGTCGACCGAGATCACCCTGAAGCCGCCGATTCCTGCCATGTAGATCGCCTCGGCGGTCCCCGATTCACCGGGGAAGCTCACGAAGCAGCCGCCGTGCACATGAACGAGGAGACGATTGCGGTTCTGCGGCGGGATGGACGAGGGCGTCACCATGTACGCCTTCACGCCGTCGAGCGTGATCGGCTCGACCTTCACGCCGAGCGCTTCGCGCAGCGCGGGCAGCGACTTCATCGTCGCCTCGTAGCCGGCGTTCACCTGCGCCTTCCACTCCTCGGCGGTCTTCGGAATCACGTTCCACGTCGGCGTGAGCGGCGCGCCGATCAGCTTCTGCATCTGCGGGCTGACGGTGTCGGGCACCGGCACCGAGCGTGCGGGCAGCTCGCGCGAGCCTTGCGGGGACGTCTGCGCGCCGGCGAGCGGCGCAAGAAGCGCGAGCACTGCGGCCGCGCAAATGCGCTGTTTCATGGCTTCCTCCTCGGGCAGGGGAGGGCCAGTGTACCGCTAGGCGCTTCCCGCGGTGCCGAGGACCGCTTCCAGCATGACGCTGCAGCCCGCGGCGAGGTCCCCGGGGCGCGCGTTCTCGATCTCGTTGTGGCTGATGCCGCCCTCGCAGGGGACGAACACCATCGCGGTCGGCGCGACGCGCGCGAGGTAGACCGCGTCGTGCGCCGCGCCGCTCACGATGTCGCGGTGGCTGAAGCCGAGGCGCTTCGCCGCGGCGCGCACGCGCTCCACCAATTCGGGCGCGAATTCGCTCGGCGGGAAGTAGACGACTTCCTTCATGTCGATGTCCACGCGCCGCTCTCGCGCAATCGCCTTCACGGATTCGGTGAGTTGATTTTTCATTGAGAGGAGCGTCGTGTCGCGGGCGTTGCGCAGGTCCACGGTCATGCGCACCTCGCCCGGGATGACGTTGCGCGAATTGGGCTTGACCTGCATGTGCCCGACCGTGCCGCGCGCGCAGTCCGGGAAGCTCGTCGCGATGCGATTCACTTCCAGCGTGAGCTGGGCCGCGGCGAGCATGGCGTCCTTGCGCAGGTGCATCGGCGTCGGGCCGGCGTGCGCGTCCTGGCCGGTGACCAGGACGTCGAACCAGCGCTGGCCGAGGGCACCCTGCACCACGCCGATGGTGGTGCGTGTGTCCTCGAGCACCGGCCCCTGCTCGATATGCGCCTCGAAGTAGGCGCCGACCCCGTGCGGCTCGGCCTCGCCGCGATACCCGATCGTTTCGAGCGCCTCGCGCACGCTGACGCCGTCGGTGTCCTTGTTCTTCAGGACGTCTTCCAGGGGATAGACCCCGGTAAAGACGCCCGAGCCCATCATGGTGGGGACGAAGCGCGAGCCCTCCTCGTTGGTCCAGCACGCCACTTCGAGCGGCGCGCGCGTCGTGATCCCCGCATCGTTCAGCGCCCGCACCACCTCGAGCCCCGCCATGACGCCGTAGGCGCCGTCGAACCGGCCGCCGTTCGGCTGAGTGTCGAGATGGCTTCCCATGACTACGGGCGCGGCGCCGGCGTCCTTCCCGGCGCGGCGCGCGAACATGTTGCCGATGGCGTCCACGCGCAGCTCGAGGCCGGCCTCGCGGCACCAGAGGGCGAAGCGCTCGCGCCCCTCGCGGTCGGCGGGAGTCAGCGTGACGCGGCGCACGCCGCCTTTCGGCGTGGCGCCGATCTTCGCCAGCTCCATGAGCGAGGACCAGAGCCGCTGGGCGTCGATGCTCGGCCCGGACATCCTCCTATTCTAGAACCGCCGCTCGAGCAGCGCCCCGATGCCCGCGTCGGGGCTCGCGTCGGCGAAGCCGACCACGCCGTAGAGCTGCAGCTTCCATTCGGGCGACATGCGCTGCGACCAGAACGCGGTCAGCTCGCTCACCTTCGCGCCCCCGTCCACGATGTGCGGCCGATAGTCGTAGGCCACGCCGACGCTTTGCTGCTGCGACATGCGGTACGAGGCGCCGATGGAGGCGTAGGGCACGTCGCGCAGAGTGATGCCGGGCGGGTTGCCGTAGACGCGGTAGCCGATCGAGCCGAAAAGCGTCGTCGCGTCGACCGGCTTGAAGAAATCGAGCTGTACCGCGTAGTCGAGCTCGCCGGTGCCGAGGCCCTTCTGCTCGTCCGCCGTGGGCAGCTTGATCTTCCCCCCGAGGTCGAGGCCGAGGCCGCCCTTGCGCTCGTCCAGGAGATTGTAGAAGCCGCTCAGCACGACGTCGCCGATGCCCGATTCGGTGCGGCGCGCGTTGTTCACGCCGGGAACGACCACGCGGTCGGCGCCCGCGCCGATGACGTTGCCCGGCCCGGTGATGCGCAGCCACGGCACGGTCGCCTTGAGCACCCAGGGGCCGGTCTCGTGCCGCACGACGAAGGGAATGTAGAGCGTCTCGGTCTTTTCCGGCGCGCCGTAGTTGCCGGTGGTGTACTCCGCGCCTACGGACAAGCTCGTCTGCGCTGCTGCGTTGCCCGCGAGCAAGAGGGACGCTGCCGCGGCCGCGAGGCCGCGCTGAATCCGATGCATGAGCACAATCTCCGTTGGTTGGTTGAACTCGTGTTTATCTTCTTCCGCTGCGGTCGACGCGCTCCGTACGATCGCCGCCGCCGCGGCCGCTGCGGTCGCCCGAATCCCTGCCGCTGCGATCGCCTTCGCCGCCGCCGCGCCGGTCGTCGCCGGAGCGCGGCCCGAGCGGCTCCATGCGCAGCGAACGCTGCGGCCGCACGTCGAAGGGCCCGCTCAGAAAGTCTGCCCGCTCCACGATGCGATTGCCACCTTCGCTGCGGCCCGAAAGTCGAACCAGTTGCCCGGGCGCGAGCTGCGCGCGCAGCTCCGGCGTGACGCCGAAACCCATCGCGCCGACGCGCAGGGCCTGCGGCTGTACGTCGGAAACATACCCTTCGACCAGGAACCGGCCGAGCCCGGGCGCGTCGAGTTCCGTGACGGCCGCGGCATCGTGAAGAACGAAGGCCGTGCCGAGCGCAACGCTGCGCGCGGAGACACTCGCGGCAATGCCCGCAACGAGCGCGTTGCGCGCATGGAGCGCGCCGAGCGGCCGGAGCGCATGGAGCGTGTCGAGCGCCCCGAGCGCGCGGAGCGCGCCGAACGGGTCGAGCGCGTCGAGCGCGTCGAGCGGCCGGACCGCTCGGGACGCCACTGAAGCGGCGTCGCTTATGATGTAGGAATGAATTCGCGCCGACGCAGCGTCCTCCTTGTCGTGGGGATGCTGCTCGGCGCGCCGACTTTCGCACAGCAGTACCCGGCGCGCCCGATCCGTTTCATCGCGCCGTTCCCGCCGGGCGGCGGCGTCGACATCGTCGCGCGCGCGGTCGGGGAAAAGCTTTCGCTGCGCCTGGGCCAGCCGGTGATCGTGGAGAACAAGCCCGGCGCCGGCACTACCATCGGCACCGAGGCGGCGGCGAAGAGCGCGCCCGACGGCTACACGCTGCTCGTCGGCCCGATCGGCAGCCAGGCGATCGTGCACCACATGCACCCGAAGCGCGGCTTCGACATCCAGCGCGACTTCGCGCCGGTGCTGCGCATCGGCTACGGGACCATCGTGTTCGTCGTGCCCGCGTCCTCGCGCGCCGGCTCGGTGAAGGACTTCGTCGCGCTGGCGAAGCCGAGCCCGGGCAAGTACACCTTCGCCTCATCCGGCGTCGGCGCGCTGATCCATCTCACCGGCGAGATGTTCCAGCAGGCGGCGGCGATCGAGCTGACGCACGTGCCCTACAAAGGCACTACGCAGATCCTGCCCGACCTCCTCGACGGCCGCGTCGACATGGCCCTCGACAGCCTGCCCGCGTATATCCCGCACCTCAAGTCGGGGAAGCTGCGCGCGCTCGCGGTCGCCTCGCGCGGCCGCTCTTCGCTCATGCCCGAGCTGCCGACGATGGCGGAAGCCGGCGTCCCGGGCGTGATGTCGCAGACCGACTACGCGCTCTACGCGCCCGCTGCCACGCCGCGGGACATCGTCGTGCTCCTCAATCGCGAGACGAACGCGGTGCTGCAGCTCGCCGACCTCCGCGCCAAGCTTGCGGCCCAGGGTATCGAAGTGACGGGCGGCACGCCCGAATCGCTGCAGGCCGAGCTCGCCGAGGAAGTGGCGAAGTGGGGCCGCGTCATCGCCCAGGCGAATATCAAGCCCGAATGAAGCTCTAGAATTCGCGCCCGAGGTGCCGGTCGATGGAATAGCGCCCGGCGCCGGTAAAGCGGCGCCACGAACGGGATGATCGGCGCGGCGCGGCGGGCCTGGACACTCGACATGGTTTCCCCTCTATCAACGCTTCATGTTAGCTTCTTCGCCGGGAGGGCGGACGATGCATTCGAGTGTTCTTCTCGTCGCAGCCATGCTGTTTGCGGCCGGCGCGCAGGCGCAGCCGCTCGAGCTCAAGTTCAGCCATTTCCTCGGACCGGCGAGCTTCTTCCAGCAGGACGTGGCGGAGCCGTTCGCCAAAGAGCTCGAGGCGAAGAGCGGCGGGCGCGCGAAGGTCGCGATCTTCAACGCTTCGTCGCCGCTCGGCAAGCCGACCGAGCAGGCGAGCCAGGCGAAGGCGGGGACGGTCGACATCGCGCTCGGCCTGCGCGGCGCCGAAGGCGACAAGTTTCCCGGCAGCTCGATCATCGAGCTGCCCTTCGTGGTGCCCAGCGCGGCGCAGGGCTCGCGGGTGCTGTGGGAGCTCTACAGGGACGGCACGCTCGCGAACGAGTACCGCGACTACAAGGTGCTCGCGCTCTTCGTGCACAACCCGGGCCTCATTCATACCGCCTCGAAGCGCGTGGTGAACCTGTCGGACCTCAAGGGCCTGCGGCTGCGCTCGCCAAACCGCACCGTATCGGCGGCGCTCGAGCACGTAGGGGCCGTGCCGGCAGTGCTGCAGGTGAACGAGGTGATGGACGCGGTCAAGGCCGGCAGGATCGAGGGCATCGTCACCAACTGGGGCAATCCGCTCCAGGGCTTCAACGACCACATGAAGTTCCACACCGACACGCAGTTCTACACTTCGGCGTTCTTCATCGTCATGAATGGCGGACGCTACGAATCCCTCCCTGGCGACGTGAAGAAGGCGCTGGACTCGATCTGCTGCGAGGCCTGGGTGGCCAAGTTCGGCCCGCTCTGGGACAAGTGGGACGCGCCGGTGCGCGAAGGCGCCCGGGCGCCCGGGCACGAAGTGATCGTTCCCGACGCCGCCACCATGGCGCAATGGCGCGAAGGCCTGCGCCCAGTGAGCGAGCGCTATCTCGACGAGCTTGCGGGCAAAGGCTTCCCGAACGCCCGCGCCGCCTACGGCAGGATGCTCAAGCTGCTCGGCCGGTAGATTACGCCACGCCCTCGACCAGGCGCATATCGCGCTCGGCGCCGTTGCCGAGCGCGCGCAGTGCCACCTGGTAGTCCGGGCTCTCGTGCGCCGCGCTCGCCTTCTCCACGCTGTCGAACTCTACGATCACCACGCGCTGGTTCATGCCTTTCTCGTAAGTCTTCGCCGGCATGCCGCGGACGATGAAGCGCCCGCCCATTTTCTGGAACGCGGGAACGGCGAGCTTCGCGTAGGCTGACCACTTCTCCTGATCGTTGATTGCGCGGTAGGTGACGACGAGATAACCCTTGGCCATTTGTGTCCGCTCCTTCAGTTCGGTTGTCCGGGGAGCTGCTTCGAGCCGGGGTCGATGTACGACCATGGCCGGGCGCTCTTGGTCCAGATGTGGGTAGTGAGCTTCATGTCGCCCGCGTTGTCGAGCGTGCCGGCGCGCACCGTGGCCATCGCCGGGTTGCTCTCGCGCTGGCTGTAGATCGGCGAGCCGCAGTCGGCGCAGAAAAAACGGTACAGCGTACGTCCGCTGTCGGCCTTCGCGGCGTAGCGCTTCGGCGTGCCCTGGGTGATCTTGAATGCATCGCTTGCGATCGGCAGGTTGACGCTGCCGCCGGCGCCGGAAGTCTTCTGGCAGTGCGTGCAGTGGCAGGCGCGCAGCTCCATCACGGGCGCGTTGATGGTGTAGCGGATCGCGCCGCAGAGGCAGCTGCCGGAGAGCGGGGCGGGCATAAGTTCATTCCTTTCAGGCCGTTTGCAGGCGGCTACTTTAGCCCCAACATGGGGGGCATGGCTGCAGAACGCGTGGAACTGGCTGTCCTTTTCGAGCACCCCGAGTGGCAGAAGCCGCTCTTCGAGGCGCTCGAGCGCCGCAACGTGCGCTACGCCGCGGTCGACCTGAAGAAGGCCGCGTTCTCGGATTTGGATGCGCCGCTCGCGGCGCTTTACTTCAACCAGGCGAGCCCGTCGGCCTATGTGCGCGGGAACACGCGCGCCGTGCCATACGCGCTCGCGTACATGCGCGCGCTCCAGATCCGCGGCGTGCGGGTACTGAACGGCGCCGACGCATTCGCGCTCGAGCTCTCCAAGACCGCGCAGGCGGCGCTGCTGCGCGACCTGGGCGTGCCCACGCCGCGCATCTGGACCTTCAACGATATCGAGGCGATCCGCAGGCGCGTTGCGGAGATCGCGTTCCCGGCGCTGCTCAAGCCCGAGCAGGGCGGAAGCGGCGCGCGCATGATGCTGGTCGAGAGCTTCGCCCATCTGGAGGCGCTCCTCGCCCAGCGTCCGGAGCACTGGCTGCCCGACAACCTGCTCCTGCTGCAGGAATACTTCCCCACCGACCCTGCGCGCGGCATCGTGCGCATGGAATTCCTGGGCGGCGAGCTCCTGTACGCGATGAGGGTTGTTTCACACGGCCGCTTCAACCTGTGCCCGGCGCCGGCGTGCAATCCGGAGGGCGGTGAAACGGGCGTCTGTGAAATTGAGGTAGAGGAAAAAACCGCTCCACCGGCCGAGTTTTTTCCGTACAAGGAAGTACCGGCGCAGGCCGTCGCATGGGGCAAGCGCATCATTGCCGCGGGGAAGCTCGACGTCGGCGGCATCGAGTACCTCGAGACCGCCGACGGCAGGCTCGTGTTCTACGACGTCAACGCGAACTCGAACCTGCGGCCTTCGGTCGCCCAGGCGTTCGGCTTCGACCCGTTCGAGCGGGTCGTCGACTACCTGGTGCGCGAGATCAGGCGCAGCGCGAGGCCTGTCCCGCGCACCGCGGCGCTCTGATCAGGTGCCGCGTCCCCACAGGGCGCAGTAGCGCCGCGCGATGAACGGCAGGTTGTTCGCATAGCCCGGCCAGTCCTTGTATTTCGGCAGCTGCAGCTCCTTCTCCACGGGTTCCCAGCACTTGCCTTCCCGGGCGCTCGCTTTGACCGTCTCGGACGCTTCGGTGAGCAGCGCGAGCTGGTCCTTCGCGTCCTGCTTGGTGCCGAGGCGGTCGCCCGGCCCGGGATGGCCGGGGATCAGGCGCTCCCAGTCCATCGCGATGATGCGCTTGATCGACTGCTCGGCCTCGAGCGGGTAGAAGTCGATCATGCCGCGCCCCGGGACACTGCCCACCGGCAGCAGGTCGACGACGAAGATCAGCTTCTCCTTCGGCAGGCGCATGACGAGCGTGCTGTCGGAGTGGTTCAGGCCGACGTAGCGCAGCTCGAGCGTGGTGCCGCCGAGCTTGAGGGTGCGGCCCTTGTCGTCGACGGTCTCGTCCGGCAGCGGCGTCGCCGGATCGCCCAGCTTCTCGAGGCGCTGCTTGGCGCGGCGGTGCGCGATGATGGTGGCGCCGGCGTCCTTGAACGCCTTGCCGCCGGCGATGTGGTCGTAGTGGTGGTGGCTGTAGACCAGGTACTTGATCGGCGCCTGGGTCACCTTCTTGATCTCGGCCACGTACTGCTCGCCGCCCTGCGGCCGGCCGTAGGCGACCGGGTCGGTGGCGATCACCCCCTCCTTCGTCACGACGAAGATCGACTGGTGGTTGCCGTTCCTGAAGATGTAGACGTTGTCGGTGCCTTCCACCTTGCGGGTTTCGATCTGGGGCCGTGTCGGCGCCTGCGCCTGGGACCAGGCGGGCAGGGCGGCGGCAAGGCAGGCGAGAATAGCCAGGCTGCGGATCATTGGGGTCCTCCTCCTAGGGTTGGGCTGCGGATTGTACAAACAGCGCATCCCCGGCGGGAATTCCCCTTGAAACCGCAGTGGGCCGCTCCTAACTGTCCGGGGCCGGCAAACCACGACCCGGGAATCCAGACTCATGAGTGCACAAAAAGAGACGCTAGGCTTCCAGGCCGAGGTGAAGCAGCTGCTGCACCTCATGATCCACTCCTTGTACAGCAACAAGGAGATCTTCCTGCGCGAGCTGATCTCGAACGCGGCGGATGCCGCCGACAAGCTGCGCTTCGAGGCGCTCGCGGACAACGCCCTGTACGAGTCCGATCCGGACCTGAAGATCCGGATTTCGTTCGACCAGGCCGCCCGCAGCGTCACGATCTGCGACAACGGCGTGGGCATGTCGCGCGACGAGGTGGTGCAGAACATCGGCACCATCGCCAAGTCCGGCACGCGCGAGTTCTTCGAGTCGCTCACCGGCGATCAGGCGAAAGACGCGCGCCTCATCGGCCAGTTCGGGGTCGGCTTCTACTCGTCGTTCATCGTCGCCGACCGCGTCACGCTCATCACGCGCCGTGCCGGTTCAAAAGAAGCCGTGCGATGGGAATGCGACATGACCAAGGGCGCGGGCGAGTACACGGTCGAACCGACCGAGAAGGGCGGGCGCGGCACCGACGTGATCCTGCACCTGCGCGAGGGCGAGGACGAGCTCCTCGAAGAGCACCGCCTGAAGAGCATCGTGCGCAAGTATTCGGACCACATCGCGGTCCCGGTGCTGATGGGAGGCGAGACCGTCAACCAGGCGAGCGCGCTGTGGGCGCGGCCGAAGAGCGAGATCGGCGACGAGCAGTACGTCGAGTTCTACAAGCACATCGGCCACGACTTCGAGGCGCCGCTCGCCTGGACGCACAACCGTGTCGAGGGCCGGCAGGAATACACGCAGCTCCTCTACATTCCGGCGCGCGCGCCGTTCGATCTCTGGGATCGGCACCAGCGCCACGGGCTCAAGCTCTACGTGCGGCGCGTGTTCATCATGGACGACGCCGAGCACCTGCTGCCGGCGTACCTGCGCTTCGTGCGCGGCGTGGTCGACTCGGCCGACCTGCCGCTCAACGTCTCGCGCGAGATCCTGCAGCAGAGCAAGGACGTCGATGCGATCCGCGCCGGCTGCGCGAAGCGCGTGCTCGCGCTGCTCGGCGATCTCGCGCAAAAGGACAAGGAGAAGTACGCCGCCTTCTGGAAGGAGTTCGGCCGGGTGCTGAAGGAGGGCGTGGGCGAGGATCCGTCCAACTGCGACGACATCGCGAAGCTGCTGCGCTTTGCCAGCACGCACGTCGGCACCGAGGCCGAAGACGTCTCGCTCGCCGGCTACCTCGGACGGATGAAGGAAGGCCAGGACCGGATCTACTACGTCACTGCCGAGAGCTTCCTTGCCGCGAAGGGCAGCCCGCACCTCGAGATCTTCAGGAAGCGCGGCATCGAAGTGCTGCTGCTCTCGGACCGGGTCGACGAATGGCTGGTCACCAGCCTGCGCGAATTCGAGGGCAAGCCGCTCGTGTCGGTGGCGCGCGGCGAGCTGGGGCTCGACAAGATCAAGGGCGAAGACGCGACGAAGGATCACGAGGTCGGGCGCTACAAGGATCTCCTCGTCGGACTGAAGCGCGCCCTGGGCGACAAGGTGAAGGATGTGCGCGTCTCGCAGCGCCTCACCGAGTCGCCTTCGTGCCTGATTGCGGACGACCACGACATCGGCGGCAACCTCGCGCGCATCCTCAAGGCGGCCGGGCAGAAGGCCCCAGCGTCGAAGCCGATCCTCGAGGTGAATCCCGAGCACGCGATCGTCGCGCGCCTTGAGCCCGGCGATGCGCGCTTCGGCGCCTGGGCGGAGCTGCTGTTCGACCAGGCGCTGCTCGCCGAAGGCGGACAGCTCGAGGACCCGGCAGAGTTCGTGCGCAGGAGCAACGACCTTATGCTGTCGCTAGCGCCAGAAAGAGGAGAGAAGGCGCCATAGCGTGTCGGACAGAAGCTGCCAGATGCCGATGACGATCGCGACGCAGACCAGGAGCTCGCGCGTCAGGCGATTGAGCGCCTTGCGCAGCTCGTGAAGGTTGGAACCGAGGGCGGACAAGCGACGCGCCTCCACGCCGACCTTGCGGCTCAGGGCTTCGATCAGGCTGCGTCTGCGGTGAGGCACGTTTCATCCCACTTGCCCCCCGCGGGGTTTGACAGCGTAGCCGCTCGGAAGATGCGTCCGTGGGAGATGCACGTCGGGTTCTAGAACGCCGGCGTGCGGCCCCGCGTCAATCGAAGCTGACGATCTCCACCCAGTTCGAGCCCTTGCCGGTCGGGTACTGCTTCAGCAGCAGCAGCGCGCCGTTGTCCCCGATCGAATAGACCGAGATGGTCTCCGACTTCTCGCCCGTCACCACCATGTACTTCCCGCTCGGGTCGATCTGGAAGCCGCGCGGCTGCTTCTCGGTCGGCGTGGTGGAGAGGTAGGTCAGCTTGCCGGTGGCGGCATCCACGCTCATCGCGCCGATCTGGTTGCCGGTGCGCTCGAGCGCATAGAGGAACTTACCGGTCGGTGTGAGGTGCAGGTCCGAGGCCCAGATGTCGTTGGACACATCGCGCGGCGGCGGCGCGTTGGTGCCGGGACCGCTGATGGCGCCGCGCGGCGCGCCGGCCACGAGCTTCGAGTCAGGCGCAAGGAACGAGGCGACGCTCGTTTCCTTCAGCTGGCCGTTCTTCGGGTCGAGCGACAACGTGGTGACGGTCGCCACCAGCTCGGAGAGCAGGTAGGCGAACTTGTTGTCGGCTGAGACGATGATGTGGCGCGGGCCGGTGCCGGAGCGCATCTGCACCACCGGCGGCGTGTTCGCCGTCAGCTTGCCGCTCTTGTCGTCGAAGCGGAACTGGAAGATTTGGTCGGTGCCGAGGTGCGGCACGAACACGAATTTGTTCGTCCGGTCGGTGACGATCGAGTGCGCGTTGCGCGCGGTCGCAATCACCTGCAGCGGCTCGCCCACCTTGCCGTCCTGGCCGATCGGGTTGACGCTCACCAGATTCGCGCCGTAGGAGGCGCCGAGCAGGAACTTGCCGGTCTTGTCGGCCCAGATGTAGGGCAAGCTCTCGGCGAGCGGCCCGCGGCCGACCTGCTGCAGCTTGCCGCTCTTGCGGTCAATGCTGTAGGTGACTGCGGTGAAGGGCTTCGCGCGCACCGCGGCGAAGAGGTACTTCTTGTCCGGGCTAACGCTCATCGGCATCACCGGCTTGCCGCCGGCGTCGAACTTGTCGCCCGGCTTGAGCGTGCCGTCGCTTTCCAGCGTGTAGAGGCCGATGTCGCCATCGTCGGCGTTCGACACATAGACGTAGGTCGCAGCGGACACGGATTCAACAGAAACAAGAGAAACAGAAATAAGCGATAACGCGGCGATGACCGTCTTTAAGGCGCGCATTGAAAGTTCCTTCCCTGTGCAAGTTTAATGGCCGAACCATCGAGCGCGCCCGGGCCAGCGCTCGACGAGATCGAT
>Ga0137394_10002989_pt1 | contig 12640 bp, 12 predicted proteins | sample czobulk116metaG_FD_108278 | JGI IMG/M metagenome (GOLD analysis project Ga0137394, IMG submission 108278) | Vadose zone soil microbial communities from Angelo Coast Range Reserve, California, USA - czobulk1.16 metaG | ecosystem: Environmental > Terrestrial > Soil > Vadose zone | place: USA... | reverse complement strand
GCGCTCGACACTGAGTCCGAGCGCCTCGTGCAGGAAGCGATCGAGCGGCTGATGGCGCATCGTACGGTGTTCGTGATCGCCCACCGGCTCGCGACGGTGCAGCACGCCGATTTCATCGTCGTCCTGGCGGAGGGGAGGATCGTGGAGCGCGGGTCGCATGGCGACTTGCTCTCGGCGGACGGCTTGTATCGCCGGCTGTACAATCTGCAGTTCCGGACCTGAGTTGCTGTCTGGGTTCACGCTGGTCCGCAACGCGGTCCAGCTCAATTTTCCCATCGTGGCGGCGATTGCCTCGGTGCTCGAGGTCTGCGACGAAGTCGTCGTCAACGTCGGGAGGTCGGACGACGAGACGCGGCAGCTCGTGGCGGGGATCGGGGACTCACGCGTCCGGATCATCGATAGCGAATGGGACTTGCGCAAAGGCGACGACATGCTCGCCCTCGAGACACAGCGGGCGATGGACGCGTGCCGTGGCTCGTGGGGCATCTATATCCAGGCCGATGAAGTCCTCCACGAGCGCGGAGCGAACATCCTGAGACACAAGGTCACCGAGTGGGACCGGGACGAGCAGGTCGAGGGGATGCTGGTCGACTATCTGCATTTCTATGGGGGCTTCGATCGCGTGGCGACGAATCGCCAGTGGTATCGTCGCGAGGTCCGCTGCATCCGTTTGGGCCGGGACATCCGGCCATACCAGGGCGCTCAAGGGTTCCGCGTGGGAGCGGAATATCGAAAAATCCGGGCACGTCCCACCGGCGCTCGGATGTTTCACTACGGTTGGGCTCGACCCGCCCACACGATGCGGGAGAAGCTCGAGCTGACGAAGCGGATGTACCCGTGGGCTACAGAGCGCCTGGATCGCGAGCTGAAACGCGGCACCCTGAAGTGGATTCCCTTGCTGCGGCCCTTTACAGGCAGCCATCCGACTGCGGCGAGGGGCTGGATCGCCGCGAACGCGCACGAGCCGCCCCCCGCGATGGAACCGACGCGGTTCAAACTGGAGCACCTGCGCCTCTATGCCTCGGATTGGATCGAACGGCTGACGGGCGCACGGCCGTTCGAGTTTCGCAACTACGAGGTCGTGTAAATAACCGCCGTGTGGGCCCTGTTGTGGCGCGGATTGATCGCATGTGCCAGCCGGTCCGTGAGACTCGGCTGGATCACCGTGAGTAATGTGAGACTGCGTTGTAACGCTCCCGCCAGAAACACGCGATCGGCCTCCGGCGTGTCGCTGTAAACGATCACGTAGTTGATCGGCAATCCCCGCGTCGAGTCCTTCACGTCTTGTCCTCGTTCCACCACGACCAGCGGTGGCCGCGGTTTTCCCAGGTAGTACTCCGGCACACCGAACGTCTGGTTGTATTGCGCGACCAGCACCCCTGTCGCGTCGTGACGGCGATACACGATCAGCAGCGGCTCAACGCGATCCTTTTTGGAGAAGCTGAACGTCACGATCACCAGGAGAGCGGTGTTCACGATCCAGAAGTACCACAACATGCCGCGATACGCGCGCGGAGGCACGATGCGCGTGGCGAGCCACGGCAGCCCGGCGACGATCAGGATGAACAACGCCGGGAGAATCGGCAGCAAGAACCGCTCCTGCTTGTTCGCGATGAGGCTGTGGCTCACGAGGAACGCGAGCGTCGCGATCCCCAGGAGCGGGAACTGCCGCCCGCCCTTTGCCGCCGCCGCCAGCAGCAGAATCGAAACGGGAGGAATCAACGCGGCCAGCAGCGTCAACACATAGTGCCACGGCGGACTGCTGGGATATCCCTCGGCGTCCACGGCCATGTGCTGGGGGTGCAGCATGGGGCCGAGCCGGTGGATGAATGAGTACCACCATTGGTGATTCACGACAGCATTGCTGTAACCCTGGAGCACCACGACCAGCGCGAGCCCGGCCAGGAACGCGAGTTTGTCGCCGATCATGACGGGATACGGGCGCAGCAGGACCAGCACCACGAACGCCAGCACGAAGCCTATCAAAGGAAGGCGCAGGATCAGCGCCGTTCCGAGCGCCGCTCCCGCGAGCGCGCCCCACGCGGCCGACGGCTGATGACGGTCCTCAGCGCGCTGCCACCACCAACACGCTGCGAGCAACGGCACGACGCACACCGACTCCTCGAGCTGATGCACGGCGGTCACGGGCATGGCGTAAAAGGCGGCCGCGAGCAGGCCGGCCAGCATCGCGCTGTCCGGGCCCAGCAACCGTTCGACGAGACGATAGACGAAGTAGACGACGAGCAGCGAGTAGGCCGCCTGGAACAGCCGCACCAGCAGCATCACGCGGCCGGGATCGTGGATCCCGATGTGCTGCGCCAGCGTCATGATCGCGGCGATGACGCCGGGGAACAGCGCCGTGCGTTCGAACGTCACGGGGAGCCCCACGCCGCTGGCGATTCGCTCCGCCGCGCCGATGACGACGTGATGATCGTCACTCGCGAGGAATCCGCCGCTGAAGACCGCCGCGAGCAGTCGCAGCAGCCCTCCGAAGACGAGCAGCCGAATCAGCGGCCGGTTTACTTGACGCTCGCGGGCAGATCGCCCGTCCGCAGCACGTGTTCGTACATGCGGACGTAGTTCTCCGCCATCACCAGGTGTGTGAACTGGCGCTCCGCGCGCTCGCGGCAGGCTCTGGGGTCGAGTGTGGAGACCTTGTCGCCGGCGAGGATCAGCTCGTCGAGCGTATCGCGTAACACGCCCACGGCGGGCGTGACGATCTCGGGCAGCGCACCGCGCCGTGTGCCGATCACGGGAGTGCCGGAGAACAGCGCCTCGATCGTCGGCAGGCCGAACGGCTCGTCCCACTGCGCCGGCATCCACAGGCAGCGCGCGCGCGCGAGCAGCACCGCCTTGCGGTTGCCGCCGACTTCGCCGACGTACCTCACGGCGCCCGTGAAGCTCGGTCGCCAGCCGCCCGCGATGATGAGCCGGCGGCCGGTGCGCTTCGCGGCGTCCACGGCCCAGTGGTAGCCGCGGTCGCTGTGCAGCCTGCCGAGAAACAAGTCCCACTGCTCTTTGCGGCGGCGGAAGATGTATTCGGCGGGATCGAGCCCGTTGTAGACGAAGATCGTGCTACCGTGGCGTTTGGCGTGATCGCGAGAAAGACAAATCGTGTTCGGTGGGAGCGGCGTGTCGGGCTTCCAGTTGCCGTGTAGCGTCTGCACGAACGGCACGCCCTTCGGTCCCTGCTTCAGGGGAAAGTGCGCGTGCAGGATGTCGGCGCCTTCGGGGATGAATTTCTTGAGATCGACGCCAGAATCTCTCAACAGTCGCGGAGCGACCTCCACGGTTTTCGCGGCTTCGGGGACCTTCGTTCCTGGTTGCGCGAGCAGCGTCACGCGATGGCCGAGCGCCGCGAGCCCGCGAACCAGCGCGATGACGACGCGCTGCGGTCCGCCGTAGCCCTCGACCGGGAGCCGGTGATGGGATGCCACCACGACGTGCATCGAGGTCCCAGTATAACTAGCTTCGGCACATGCTGGAGAATCCCGCGCGTCTCACGATTCTGCAGCTCACGCATCAGGGTGAGGGCGCCGGCTCCACGCAGTCCATCTTCAGTTTGAGTCGCGAGCTGGCGCAGCGCGGCCACCGGATACTGGTCGGCTGCCCCGCCGGAACGCTGCTCGCCCGCAACGCCGCCGAGACTGCATCGCTCGAACACGTCCCGCTCGAGTTCTCGAGCTTCCGTGACGTCGCTGACCGCATCGCCCGCGTGATTGACGACAATCGCGTGGACGTCGTGAACAGTCACGCCACTGGCGACCGTCGCGCGCTCACGTGGCTGCGCTGGCGTCGCCGCTTGCCGAGAGCCTTCGTCGTCACGCGACGGACGATGCCACTCACCATGCCGCCGGAGCTGATCGCCGTCGGATTCACGGCCGACCGCACGATCGCCGTGAGCGCGGCGGTCGCGCGCGCGCTGCGCCGGCGGCTGCATCCCCTGGGTCGGCTGCGTGTCGTTCCGAACGGCATCGACCTGGCCCGCGTCGAGGCCCCGCCATCCGCGCAGGAGCTGGCGCTCGCGCAGTCGGCGCTCGGCGATGGCGGGCGACCGGTGGTCGCCGTCGTCGCGCGGCGCAAGGACCAGCAGATCCTGTTGCGCGCGCTGCCCGCGCTCGAGCGTCCCGTGGTTGTGGCCTTCGTCGGAATCGGGCCCGATGACGAGCTCGCCGCGGCGCAGGCCGCGGTGCCCGAGCGGCACCGCGTGGTGTTCGTGCCGTTCACAGAACGGCCGCTGGCGTTCTACCGCTTCGCGACGATTGCCGCCCTCCCGTCGCGGATCGAGGGCTTGTCGCAGTCGCTGCTCGAGGCGATGTCGCTCGGCGTCCCCGTGATCGCGTCGGCCGCGGGCGGCAATGCGGAGCTCGTGCATCCGGGCGAGACGGGACTGCTCGTCCCGCCGCTCGATCCCGCGGCCTGGACCCGAGCCCTCGACCGGATGCTCGGCGACGACGAGTTTCGGGCGCGCGTGGCGCGCGCGGGTCAAACGCTGGCGCGGAGCGAGTTCACCATGTCGCGCACCGCCGACCGAACCGAAGTCGTCTACCGCGAAGCCATCGCCTCTCGTTAACATTCGGGACATGCCGTCCAGAGCGCCGCTCACGGTGGTCATCCCCACGCTCAACGAAGCGAGTCAGATTGGCGATTGCGTCCACGGATTATCGTGGGCCGGTGAGGTGATCGTCGTGGATGCAGGCTCGCAGGACGGCACGGCTGCCGCCGCGACGGCGGCCGGGGCGCGGGTCCTCGATGGCATCGCGCCGGGCATCGCCGCCCAGCGCAATGCGGGCATCGCTGCGGCGCAAAACGAATGGGTCTTTGCGCTCGACGCCGACGAGCGCATAGGACCGGAGCTGGCGGCGGAATTGGCGCAGGTGGTTCTGGCGCCGCGGCACGAGGCGTATCGCGTGAAGCGGCGGAATTCTTTTCACGGCCGTGTGCTCCGGCGCGGGCACTGGGGTCGGGACTGGGTCGTGCGGTTGTTTCGCCGCGGTCGGCGATTCGGCGGCAAGACGGCGCATCCCGGGCTCGAGATCCCTGAAAGCGAGCAAGGCGAGCTCACCAACGAGCTGGACCATACGCCCTACAAGGATCTGGGACATCATTTGGGCAAGATCATCGCCTATAGCCGGATGAGCGCCGCCGATCTCGACGCCGGAGGACGGCGCGCGTCTTTCAGCGACGTCGCGCTCCGGCCCGCCTTTCGGTTTTGGCGTGATTACGTGCTCCACGGCAGCATTTTCGACGGCCGGCTTGGCGTGATTCACGCCGGAATGAGTGCGGCGTCGGTGTTCTTTAAGTATGCTTTCTTGTGGGAACGACGGCGCCGTGGCTAAGACTTTTCTCCTGACCGGCGAATTTCCGCCGATGCAGACCGGCATCGCCCGGATGATGGGCGAGGTCACGCGCCGCTATCCGCGCGGCGAGCTGCTCGTCTCCACGGGCCAGCATCGCGACTCGCAGGATTCCGATGTGCGTTTCAGCGGCGCCGTCGTGGACCGGTTGCCGGTGCCAAGCAAGGCGTTGCGCAATCTCGCCGGCCTCCTGTTCTGGTCGCGCCGCGTCGCCAGCCTCGCGCGCCAGCACAAGCCGCGCTTCGCCTGGTGCGATTCGATCCGGCCCTGCACCTATCCGGCGAAATGGATGCACGAGCGCGTCGGGACCAAGTACGGCGTGTTCGTCCACGGCGGCGACCTGCTGAAAGAGCTGCACGCCATCCATCACTCGCGCTTCGCCCGGAAGACGGCGAAGGCGTTGCTCGGCTCCGCGGTCGCCGTCGTCGCCAACAGCCAGTGGACGCGCGAGCAGGCGCAGAAGGTGCTGCGCGAGCTGGGCCTCGATCCGCTCGCCGAGATGGTGCGGGTGGTGCCGCTCGGCACCGACCCCGAGCAATTCCGCCCCGGGATCGACACGCACGCCGTGCGCGACCGCTATCACCTCAATGGGCACGCGCCGTGGGTGCTCACGGTCGCGCGGCTCGAGGCATACAAAGGTGTGGACATGACGCTGCGTGCGGTGGCGCAGTGCCGGCAGGATGGCGTGGATGTGAACTATCTCGTCGTGGGTAGTGGCAAGAACCGGAAAGCCTATCAGCGGCTGGCGGAAGATCTGAAGATCGCCGACCATGTCCGTTTCGTTGGCAATGTGCCCGAAGCAGAACTCCCCGCCGTCTTCAATATCGCGAACGCGTACGTCGGCGTGTCGCGCCGCGCCGACGGCTCACGGGTCGAGGGGTTCGGTGTCGCGCTCGCGGAAGCGAGCGCCTGCGGCCTGCCGGTCATCGCCGGCCAATCGGGCGGGCTCGCCGAGGCAGTGCATGACGGCGAGACGGGGCTGGTGGTGAATCCCGACGATCCGGAAGCGGTCGCCGCGGCACTCAAGCGCCTGCTCGGCGATCAGCTGCTTGCCCGCCGGCTCGGCCAGGCGGGCCGCAAGGCGATCGAGACCTACTACAACTGGGACCGTGTCATCCGCGACCTGCGGGACATCGAATCACAAGTCTCCTCCTAGCGTTCAATTTTCCGCCGCACGGCGGCGGGATCGCCCGCATGATGGGCGAGATGGCGCTCCGGTATCCGCGCAACACCCTCGTCGTTTCGACCGGCACGTACGAAAACAGCGCCGCGAGCGACGCGCGCTTTCCCCAACCCATTGATCGCATCGGCCTTCGCGCCGCGCGGCTGCGCACGGTGCAAGGGCTGGCGCGGTGGACGTGGCGGTCGGGCGCGCTCGCAAAGAAATGGCAGCCGGGCTTCACGTGGTGCGCCGAGCTGAAGCCGGCCGGCTATCCGGCGCGCTGGCTCGCGTCGCGGCACGGCATTCCCTATGGCGTCATTGTGTATGGCACCGAGCTGCTCTTGATCGATGCCAAGATTCGACGCAGTCGTTTCAAGCGACGCACCGCTGCCGGCATCCTCGGCAAGGCCGCGGTCGTCGTGGCGATCAGCCGCTGGACGGCGGGTTTGGCGCGCGACGTCCTGGGCACGCTGGATCTGCACGTTCCCGTTGAGACGGTGCCACTCGGCACGACGCCCTCGCACTTCCGTCCCGGCGTCGATCCAAGCGCGGTGCGGGCGAAGTACGGATTGACCGACGGCCCGTGGCTTCTGACCGTCGCGCGCCTGCAATGGCACAAGGGCATCGACACCGTGATGAAAGCGCTCGCCGCCATCCGCGCCCGGCATCCCAACGCCCGGTACGCCATCGTTGGGACCGGCGAGCAGCTACCGCAGTTCGAGCGCTTGGCGCGAGAACTCGGCGTCGGAGAGACGGTGCGGTTTCTCGGTGCGGTATCTGACGCGGAGTTGCCCGCGCTCTACAACGCGGCCGATCTCTATGTCGGCGCGTCGCGGCGTGTCGAGCTGCTGGCGGAAGGATTCGGGATCTCGCTGGTCGAGGCGTCGGCCTGCGGCCTTGCGGTCGTCGGGGGCCGCTCGGGCGGCGTGCCGGACGCCGTGCGTGATGGGGAGACGGGGGTTCTCGTGGATCCCGACGATCCAGCGGCGGTGGCGGCAGGGATCAACGAGCTGCTGGCGGATCCGGAACGGCGAAGGCGATTGGGTGCAGCGGGAAGAGAAGCGGTGGAGCGCTTCTACAACTGGGACAGGGTGGTGAAGGATCTCAGCCGGATCGACGCAGCGTACCGGCTGCCTGATCTGCCGGCCGCGCGATGATCGCGTAGGTCGGGCAGTGCCGGATGTAGCCGCCGTCCATCGGCGACCACTCCTGATCCGGCTGCGTCACGACGGCCTTCCGCTCCGAGTCGAGCACGAACATCCCCTGCGGTCCGTGGACCAGACACGTGCCGCAGCCGATGCAGCGCTCGCGCTCCACGCGCACCAGCACGCGCCGCTTGGGATAGATGCCGACGTCTCCCGCCTCCGGCCATTCGTCGGCGCGGTCGAGCGCCGCGGCGGTTGCGCGATAGCCTTCCTCAACTTCTTCGCGCAGATGATCGAACGAGAACATGGTGACGTGCTCGACGCGCGGCTGGATATAGTAGACCGGCGGCGTCGTCCAGGTGCGCACGCGCTGCTCCAGCAGCGTCGTCATGAGGATTTCGGTCGCGCGTGCGAACACCCCCGCGAAGCCTTCATCCTGGGCGTCGGCGGTGAGGACGCTCGACGCCGACACGTCCACCGCCACGATCAGCTCGGGGCCGAGCGCGCGCGCCGCGTCGAAGGGCACGTTGGAGACCACGGCCCCGTCCACATAGAAGCGGCCGCCGATGTCGTGCGGCGGGAAGTACCCCGGAAGGGCGCAGGACGCGAAGACCGCGTCGGCGACGCGAATGTCGTCGAGCCCCGGCAGACCCCAGAACACCTGCATCCCCGAGTTCAGGTCCACGGTGTTGACGACCACGGGGGGGTCGAGCTGCTGGAATGTGAGATCGCCGCAGGTGCGCGCGATGAGATGCTCGAGGGGCTCGCGCTTGAACAGCGCGGGCGAGCGCATGCGCTTGAACGCCATGTCGGCGTGCGCGACGGCGAAGACGTCCTTGCGCTTCAGGTCGAGTGCGATCTCACGCAGCTTGGCGATGCCCATGCCGCCCGCCCAGGCGGCGCCCACGAGCGCGCCGACGCTCGACCCGATGATTCGGGTCGGCCGGTGGCCGCGCTCGAGCAGCGCCTGGAGCACGCCCACGTGGGCGAGCCCCTTCATGCCGCCGCCGCCCAGCACGAGGGTGAACGGTGTATCGCGTTTCACGGCGCTATCCGCTTGCCCGGGGGGTTGAGTCCCGAGTAACGTAGTCGAGACCCCCATGGCGGCGCCACTCTTTTGGACACGACTCGCCCGTGATCCCTGGGCCCGCTTCGGCTTGGGATTAGTCGCTGGTTTAGCGCTCCTGGCCTTGCTCGCCCCATGGCTCGCCCCCGGTGATCCATTGCGCGGTGATCTCGCTGCAAGTTTGCGTCCACCTTCTGGCGCCTTTTTGCTGGGCAGCGACGCCCAGGGCCGCGACGTGCTGTCGCGCGTGCTGTACGGCGCCCGCCTCTCGCTCGCCGTCGGCCTGATCAGTCAGAGCGTCGCGCTGGCGCTCGGCGTGACGTTAGGACTCGTGTCCGGTTACTACGGCCGCTGGATGGACGGCGTGATCATGCGCATCGCCGACGTGACACTCGCGTTTCCGTCGTTGCTGCTGCTCATCGCCATTGCCGCCGCCGTGAAGCCGTCGCTGCCCCTCGTGTTCGTCGTGATCGGCATCGTCGGCTGGGCGGGAATGGCGCGCATCGTGCGCGGCCAGGTCCTGCTCGCCCGCGGGCTCGAATACGTACAAGCGGCGCGCGCGCTCGGCGCGTCGGATGTGCGCATTATCGCGCGTCATCTCCTGCCCAACGTGATCGCTCCCGTGATTGTTGCGGCGACGCTCGGCATCGGCGGCGCGATCATGGCCGAAGCGGCGCTGTCGTTCATCGGACTCGGCGTGCAGCCACCCACGCCATCGTGGGGCGCGATGGTCGCCGAGGGGCGAGACCTGTTGCGCGTCGCGCCGTGGGTTTCGATCGCGCCCGGCATGGCGATCGGCCTCGCCGTCCTCGGTCTCAACCTGCTGGGTGACGGCCTGCGTGATGCGCTGGATGTGCGCGGCGTGGGACGCGTGGCATGACGGAAATCGCATATCATCCCACCCACGTGCGCGCGCTGCGCGAGACGTTCAAGGCGCTGCGCACGGCCGAGTTTCCATGGACCGCCGACACGATCTATCTGAACAACGCCTCCATCGGACCCATACCCGAGCGCACGCGCCGAGCGCTCGACGAATTCACCGCCAAACGCACCGCGCCGCACCTCTTGCCCGATCGGGAGCTGTTCGCCGGTCTCGCCGCCGCCCGCCTCGGGATCGCGCACCTGATCAACGCAGACCCGTCGGAGATCGCGCTCGCCACCAACACCGGTTTCGGCTTGAATCTGGCCGCGCGCGCACTCCCGCTGAAGCGCGGCGACGTGGTGTTGCTCTCCGACAAGGAATTCCCGGCGAACGTATATCCGTGGCTGATGCTGCGGGATCAGGGGATCACCGTCGAGATGGCGCGCTGCCGTCCCGAAGGATGGCCCGACGAAGAGCATCTGCTGCAGCGGCTGCGCGACCCCAAGGTGCGTGTGCTCGCCGTGTCGTTCGTCCAGTTCTCGAACGGCTATCGCGCCGATCTGCAGAAACTCGGCGCTGCCTGTCGCGCCAACGGGACCTATCTCGTCGTGGACGGCATTCAGGGTATCGGCAACTCGGTGCTCGACGTAACCGAGACGCCGGTAGACATCCTGGCGTGTGGCGGTCAGAAGTGGCTGCTGTCGCCGTGGGGCTCGGGCTTCGTCTACGTGCGCAAAGAGCTGGTTCCGACGCTCGAGCCGGCGATCACGAGCTGGATGGCGTTTGAAGGTACGGACGACTTCTCGCGGCTCACGGAATACAACCCGACGTTCCGCGCCGACGCCCGCCGCTTCGAGATGATCACGCTGCCGTATCAGGATTTCGTCGGGATGACGACGTCACTCGGATTGTTGCTCGAGATCGGCGTGCGCGACATCGCCGAGGTCACGCGGGCGGCGCACGAGCCGGTGGTGCGGTGGGCACAGGAGAACGGCGTGCGCATCAGCTCGCCGCTCGATGAGCGGCATCGCTCGGCGATTCTTTGCATCGCGCCGGCGAAGCCAGCCGAGGCGTATCATGGGATGAAGCGGGCGCGCGTCGTGTGCAGCCTGCGCGAGGGCTCCATTCGGCTATCGCCCCACTGCTACAACACGGTCGAGGAGATGGAGAAGGTCATAGAGGTGTTGGATGATTTGATGTGACCAGGGTGGAAAACCAAGTCTAGCCTTGCTTCATCAGTCTTTTAAGCATCTGAATCTGTCCCGCGTGGTACAAATCGTGTGAGGCAATTCCATAGATCTCGGCTTTGATGCGCCACTTCGAGCGCCAGCCGCGCCGGCCCAGGTCGGCGGGTTTCAGCCGGGCAATCGCGTTGCGCAGGAGCCGGTGCTGTTCGTCGAGCAGCTCGCGGTCGCGTTTCCACGCCGCGTCGTTGGGCCGGTCCGGAAGTGTCAGCCAGTTCGCGCCGTCGCGCGGGAACGCAATGTCGGGATCGCGCAGCAGCCGGCGACGGACCATGCATTTCCAATAGGCGGTGTGCAGGACGAGATCCCAGATGCAGTGACGCTTGGCGCCGGGCGGAGGGCGCCACAACGCGGCGCGTGCGCTGAGCCCCCGCAGTGTGCCCCTGAGCGGCGTGCCGTGCCACGATGGCGCGGTGTAGGCTTGATCGAAGACTTCCAGCAATAGCCCGACGCGAGGGTCCACGTCAGCCGGCTCGCCTCAGTAGCGCGTACTCCTTCTTTCCCTTGCGCAGGAGGAGATTCCGGCCGCCGATCCAGTCCTCCGCTGCGATGGTGCGGGCGACATCGTCGATGCGCTGCTGATTCACGTAAATCCCGCCCTGCTCGATGCTACGGCGCGCCTCGCTCTTCGACTTGGCGAGACCTGACCGAGCCACGAGATCGACCAGTGTCACGCTGTCTGAGCCGCCCTCGACCACAATCGTCGGAATCTCGCCCGCCAGGATGTCGAACACCTGCGGATGCACCTCGGCCTGTTCGTCGCCAAACAGAATCGCGGAAGCGGCCTGAATGCCTTGCAGGACGTCGGCGTTGTGTACGCGCGTCGTTACATCGGCGGCGAGCGCGCGCTGCGCGGATCTCCCGCCGGGATCGCGCTTCTGGTGCGACACCAACTCCTCGATTTGACCCAGAGTCTTCAGCGTGAAGAGCTTGAGGTACTTCTCCACGTCGCGGTCGTCCACGTTGATCCAGAACTGATAGAACTTGTACGGCGACGTGAGCTTGGGATCGAGGTAGATCGCGCCCGCTTCCGTCTTTCCGAATTTCTGGCCCGACGCCATGGTCACGAGCGGAGCTACGAGCCCGTGCGCCTCCGCGTTCTCGATGCGCCGAATCAGATCGACGCCAGCCGTGATGTTGCCCCACTGGTCGCTGCCGCCCACCTGCAGCGTGCACTGCCGCTCGCGGAACAGGTGCAAGAAGTCGTACGCCTGGAGCAGCATGTAGCTGAACTCGGTGAACGACAGGCCCGCCTCGAGGCGCGCTTTCACCGATTCCTTCTGCAGCATCACGTTGACCGTGAAATGCTTGCCGACATCGCGCAGAAAATCGATGAGGCCCTGCGCGCCCAGCCATTTCGCGTTGTCGAGCAACAGCGCCGCGGTGGGGCCGGCGCCGAACTCGAGGAAGCGCGCCATCTGATCGCGCTGATGCTGCAGGTTCTCGCGAATCTGTTCCTTCGAGAGCAGCGGTCGCTCGCCCGCTTTGCCGGACGGATCGCCGATCAATCCGGTGCCCCCGCCCATCAGCACGATCGGGCGGTGCCCGCCGCGTTGCAGATTGGCGAGCAGCATCAGCGGCATCAGGTTGCCCAGCTGGAGCGACGGTGCGGTGGGGTCGAAGCCGCAGTACGCGGCCACCGGCCCCTTGGCGAAATGCGCGGCGATGCCCGGGGTCGCCTGCTGCACGAAACCCCGCCATTCCAGTTCCTTTAACACGTCGGTCATGGCGGCGAATCTACGCCCTTACTAGGTTTTAGTGCAGATGGCTTCAACGACGCCCCCTTCGCCGCCTTCCGCCGCCG
>Ga0137394_10002987_pt1 | contig 12643 bp, 6 predicted proteins | sample czobulk116metaG_FD_108278 | JGI IMG/M metagenome (GOLD analysis project Ga0137394, IMG submission 108278) | Vadose zone soil microbial communities from Angelo Coast Range Reserve, California, USA - czobulk1.16 metaG | ecosystem: Environmental > Terrestrial > Soil > Vadose zone | place: USA... | reverse complement strand
GCGCCGTCAGGCCGCCGACCGGGATGACGCGATTGTCCGCGCCGCGCACGCCCAGGGGCAGGGCGACGGCGAGCAGGAGCAGGGTCGCGGCGGCCGTACCGCGGCGGAGCGCAGACGCGCTCATCGGGTCGGTTCGGGCAAGGGCTCGAGGGCGACGTCGTCGCCATCGGCGGGCTCGGCAACTTCGGCGGCGCGCACCTCGGCGGCGAAGCGGCCGAGCACGATCGTGACGAACACGGCGAGCCAGAGCATCTTCTCGTACTGGGCGCTGATGAAGCAGCCGGCCACGAGGAACCCGATCAGGCCGCTTCGCAGGCCCTCGGCCCAGCCGGCGAGGCGGCGGCCCTCGGGCGAGACGCCGAGCCGCGCGGCGCGGTTGAGGATCCGGAACGTCGCGACGAGCAGCAGCACGAACACGACGAACACGGGCAGGCCGAACTCGGCGGCGACCTCGAGGAACGAGTTGTGGGCGATGTTGCCCTGCTCGAGGCCCGTGTAGAGCGTGCTGAGCGACTTGAAGTTGAGCGGACCGACCCCGAAGATCGGGTTGTCGGCGATCATGCGCAGGGCCGCGAAGAACAGCGCCAGGTGCGCCTTGTTCGACGCCTCCAGCCCGGCCGGCGCCGCCGTCTCGGTCTCGAACACCGTCCACATCCGCGAACCGAGGTCGGTCGGGACGATGATGAGCCCGAGGAGCAGGATCGCCATCACGCCGACCGCGCCCATGAGACCGCGGCGCCGATAGATGAAGACCATGCCGGCCACGAGCAGGCCGAGGAAGCCGCCGCGCGACGAGGTCAGGAACAGCTCGAGCACGAGGAGGAGGCCGGCCATCGTCCACAGCCATCGGCGCGACGGGATGCTCGCCTGCGAGGCAAAGATGAACGCCAGCGGGATGACCAGCACCAGGATCGTCGCGAAGTAGTTCGTCTCGTACAGGCCGACGCCGAGCCGGTCGTTGAAGCGGACCATCTGGCGCAGCGCGTATGGGAAGACGAGGACCAGGCTGAGGACCATGACCCGCAGCACGCGGCCGAGGTCCTGCTGCGTCTGCACGCTCACGAGCACGAACGGCAGGAACGTGAGAAACGCCAGGTAGCGCGAGATCGCCAGGAAGCCGCTGCCGCTGAACAGGCCGGCGAACAGCACGCCGCAGAAGAACATCAGGAACAGCGCGGCCGGACGCGAGGTGAGCAGCGCCCCGTGCGGATGGCCGCTCGCCAGCCGCACCATGGCCCAGGCGAAGCCCGCGAGTCCCAGTAGCTTGATCACCGTGAAGTCCGGGAAGACGCCGAGGAAGTTCGGGGCGATGTAGAGGTAGGGGTTCGCCTCGAACGGCATGATCAGGATCATGAGGGCGAGGAGCCACATGGCTCCTCTGCCGTCGCAAGACCCGTACCGCGTCCAACCCCCTGACTTTCAAGAAGTCAGCTGCGGCGGGCTGAATCCTCGTCGCCGATGAGGGTAGGCGGTTTCACCCCTCTCGGCCCCGCGGCGGCCCTTCGGGCCGTCGCCACCGCCGTGGTCAGCGTTCGACGATGGTGGAAGCCCCGGCCCAGCGGCCGAGCGCGTCCACCGCCCGCGCGGTCACGGCGTGCCGGCCGGGCGCGAGCCGCCCGGCGGACGCGTCGTAGGCCGCCTCGACGTCGACCCAGGTGTCGGCCAGGTCGCCGTCGACGTACAGGTAGAGCCGGGTCGGCGTGCGGGCGCCGTTCACGCGGAGGCGGATCACGGTCTCCGCCTCTTCGATGGTCACGGTCAGCCGCGAGGGCCGGGGCTGACGCCCCGGCGCCAGGCGGGCGCGATCGCGATCGATCGGGCTGACGGTGCCCATCAGTTCGCCACCCAGACGCTGACGCTGCCGCTTCCGGTGTTACCGCTCGAGTCCTTCACGTTGACCGTCAGCGTGATCGTCCCGTTCGGCCCGGACGCCGTGTTCCACGGCAGGGACGCCGGACGATCGCCGTTTGTCGCGGTCGACACGGTGTTGCCGTTGGCGGTGATCGTGTAGGTCTTGTTGCCGGCGGCGGCGTTGTCGAGCCAGATGACGACCCACTGGGTGCCGCTCACCGTGCCGCCGGTGGGCTGCGTGATGTAGACCTTGATCGTCCCCGTCGTCGGCGGCGGGGTCACCACGTTGTTGACGGTCACGCTGCGCGTGGCCGTCGCGCTGCCGCCCGCGGTGTCGGTCACCGTCAGCGACAGCGTGTGCGAGCCATTCGCGATGCCGGTCGTGTTCCACGCATAGGAGGCGGACGCGCCGCTCACCGTCTGCGTGGAGGCCACGGTGCCGTCGACGCTCAGGCGGTACGTCCGAGAGGTCGCCGTCGCGCCGCCCGTCGTGGACATTCCGACCGTCGAGGTGCCGCTCACCGTGGCGCCCGCGGCGGGGCTGGTGAAGGCGGCGGTGATCGGCACCGTGTTGGCCACCGTCACCGGGAGCGTGGCCGTCGCGCTGCCACCGGCCGAGTCCTGGACCGTCAGCGACAGCGAGTGCGAGCCGTTGGCGACGCCCGCCGTGTTCCACGTATAGGAGGCGGTGGTGCCGCTCACCGTCTGCGTGGACACGACCGTGCCGTCCACGGCCAGCCGGAACGTCTTCGAGACGGCCGTCGAGCCGCTCACCGACATCCCGACCGTGGTGCTGCCGTTGACCGTGGAGCCCGAGGCCGGGCTGGTGAAGGCCGCCGTCAGCACGGGCGTGGGCGGCATGACGATACCGTTCTTCACGGTGACGTTGACGGTGGAGCCGCCCGTGTTGCTGGACGAGTCCTTCACCGTGGCCATGAGCGGCTGGGTGCCGTCCACGACCATCTTCGTGTCATACGGCATCGAGACCGGGCCGTTGCTCGCCGTGGTCGTCGAGCCCATGGCCTTGCCACCGAGCGTCAGCGTGTACGTCTTCGACGCCGCGGTGCTGCCCTCGAGCCACATCACGGCCCAGGCGGTGTTGCTGACCGTGGTGCCGGCCGTGGGCTGCGTGACGAAGACCTTGAGCGTCCCCGTCGGAGGCGGCGGGGGCGTGACGACGTTCGACACCGTCACGGTCTGCGTGGCCGTGCCCGTGCCGCCCACGGGATCGGTCGCGGTCGCCGTCAGCGTGTGGGTGCCGTTGGCGGCCTTCGTCGTGTCCCAGGAGAAGCTCGGGCCCGTGCCGGGCACGGCCGTGCCGTCCACCTTCAGGCCGTACGTGTACGTCGTGCCGAAGCCGACACCGTTGCCGCCGGTCGCGGCGAGCGTCACCGTCGCCATGCCGGTCACGGTGGCGTTGGAGGCCGGCGCCGTGAACGTCACCGTCGGGTTCGGCGACGGCGGCGGCGTGGTCGGGTTGTTGATGTTCACCGCCAGCGTGGCGCTGCCGGTCTTGCTCGCGGAGTCGGTCACCGTCGCCGTCAGCGTGTGCGCGCCGTTGGCGATGGTCGTCGTGTCCCAGGAGAAGGTCGGGCCCGTGCCGGGCACGGCCGTGCCGTCCACCTTGAGGGTGTAGGCGTAGCCGCTGCCCGAGCCGCCGCTACCCGCCACCGTCACCGTGGCGACGGCGCTGACCGTCGCGTTCGGCGCCGGCGCCGTGAAGGCCACCGTCGGGTTGCCCGGGGGCGGAGGCGGCGGGCCGCCGTTGGCGATCACGTACACGTGCGCCGCGTACGGGCCGAACGTGTCCGTGAAGCCGTTGCCGGAGGCGGCCAGCGTGCGGCTCTCGCCGTTGACGGTCACCGTGCCCGGCGCCGCGTTCCAGGTGAGCGTGGCGCTCTGGCTCGTGTTCGTCGAGTTGTACGCGAACACGTAGCCCTTGCCGCCCACCACCTTGACCTTCGTCTTGATGGCGGTGTTGGAGTTCGTGGTCAGGGCGCCGGCCGCGTCGTCGGCGAGCAGCGCGGGCTCGAGCGCGGCGATCTCGTTGACCACGCTCTTGAGGTCGTTCATGTGCTGCGTGCGCTCGGCGCACCAGGTCGAGCCGCACACGGCGAGGAGCGCGTTGTCACCGAGGCTCCACCACCAGAGGCCTTGCGCGCCCTCGACGATGGCCATGTAGGCGTGGCTGCGCATCTCGGCGAGCGTCGGCCAGCGGCCCAGCGAGGTGAACTTGAAGAACTGCAGCACGGTCATGATCGGGCGCGCGTCCTTCACGACGGTGCGCGCGTTGGCGGTCCAGTCGGCGACCTGCTTGTGGTCGTAGCCGCCCGACGGCTCCGCGCCGTACATCGGGTACGGGTCGGTCGCGACGATGTCGGTGGCGTCACGCCACAGGCTGAGGTTGCCGTCGCCGAAGTTCGCCATGAACGTGATCGAGTCCGGGTCCAGGCGGCGCAGGCGGTCGTACTGCGTGAAGGCGCCGGGGACCAGCGACGCGATGCACTCGTCGATCGTGTAGTAGCCGGCGCTGCCCGGATGCGCGCCGATGTCCTGGACGTAGGCATCCGAGTTGTTGATGAAGAAGTTGGTGCCGGCCGCGTACTTGTCGAAGCAGTTGCCCGTCTGTAGATAGGTGACGCCGTGGTTCTGGAGGTTCGTCATCAACGCCTTGACGGCGTCGGCCGGCGTCTCGCCGTACCAGTAGTTCAGGTACATGTTGATGTTCATGCCGCCCATGCGGCGATCGCCGGTGGCCGACCACAGCGCGTTCTCCCAGAACGCCGGGTCGGTGCTGTAGCCCATCCCCGAGTCGTAGACGCCGAGGACGAAGCGCTGCTGGCCCTTGATGAGGATCCGGTTCTTGGCGTCGAACGACACGTTCATGGACTGACGGGCGGCCGCCGACGCCTTGGAGACGCGGTAGGCCGGGTACGACGAGACGACGGCGTTGCCCGCCGACTTGTCGACCAGCGAGAACGTGGCGAGGTAGGCGCGGCCCGCCTGCATGCCGCTGCCGTCGAGGTCGGCCACGAAGTGATCGGCGGCCGCGTAGCTCTGCGTCGCCACCACTGCGCCCGAGGCCTCGTCCTTCAGCGTGGCGGCCACGCCGTAACGGGCGAAGTCGCCGCCGGGCGGCGTCGTCTTCACGTCGAACTTCATCGTGGACGGGCCGTCGTCGAAGAGCATGCCGCGGAAGTTGGGATAGAGGAGGAACACCTCGACCGCGTTGGACTGGATCTGGGTCAGCGTCACGTCGTCGAACCACGCGGTGCCGCCCGGCCCGTTGTACATCTCGAGCATGAGCGCGGCCGTGCGATCGACATCGACGACGATCGGCCCGATCTCGACGAGCCGCCAGTCGTTCGTGCCGCTGACGACGTCCGACGGCGTCCACTGGTTGAGGCCGCCCGGGCGGAAGTCGAGGGTCAGGCGCAGGCCGCTCGACGCGCCGCTGCCGAGGCCTTGCGTCTTCACCCAGGCCGACGCCTTGTAGACGCCGGCCTTGAGCTGGAAGGTCTGCTGGACGGTGCCGCCGGAGTCACGCCGGTAGCTGAACGAGCCGCCGTGCTTCTGCAGCTGGTCCAGCGACCAGCCGCCGCCGGCCGGCCAGCCCGCCGGACCCGCCGTCTCGAACCCAGGATTCTGAACGAGGTTCGGCCCCAGGCTCTGCGTGGGCAGCGCGGTGAGGCCGCCACCGATCAGAGGCGTCGACTGCGCCTGCGCAACCGGCGCGATCGACGAGACCATCAGCACCGTGATGAGGACCCCAGCGATCCAACGTCGCAGCATCTGCACCCTCCACCCTTCTGGTCTCGTGTCGCTCTTACAGACGCTAGGAAACTAATTTCCCAGCGCCCGGCGAGGGGCAAGGGCAGGGCCAACCCCCGGATTCGACTCATATGTGCGTGGGCGCAGACGTTGCACCTTCTACCTTCTCCAACCGGGCGGCGTGGACCTGACACCTGACACTCCTGAGGGGACAGTCGCGCGCGGAGCGAACACTCTCTGACGTCACGGGTGTGCAGGCGGAGCGCGAATCGCGCGAACTCCGTGCGGGCCGACAGCGGCGCGAGTGGCGGATTTGGCGGCCAGCGCGCAGCGGCGGGTCTGGTACGAGGCTTGCGCTTTCCGGACGGCATGTTGACCCTTGTCCGCGATGATTCCGCCGGAAAGCCCTGGGATCGCTTCGTCGAGCAGCACCCCGCCGCCACCGTGGCCCATCTGTCCGCCTGGGGGCGGATCGTGGGCGGCGCCTACGATCACGCGAGCGTCTATCTCTCGATCGAGGACGACGGCGAGAAGCTCGGCGTGCTGCCCCTCGTGCTCGTCAGCAGTCGCATCTTCGGCCGTCGTCTCGTGTCCATGCCGTTCCTCGATTACGGCGGCGTCCTGAGCTCACTCGAGGCGCCGGCGGGCGCCGTCGAGCAGGCGCTGGTGGACGCGGCGCTGAGCGTGGCGCGCGAGCGCCGCGCGCAGGGCGTGGGGCTGCGCCAGCTCCGTCCCGTGCCGTTGCCCTACCCGACGGCCACGGACCGGGTGACGATGCTGCTGACGCTCACCACGCGGGACGCCGTCTGGAAGGCCCTCTCCTCCGAGCGGCGCAACCGCATCCGCAAGGGTGAGAAGAACGGGCTCGTGCCGACCTGGTGCGGGCTCGAGGCGCTCGACGATTTCTACGGCGTGTTCGCCGTCAACATGCGCGACCTCGGCTCGCCGGTCCACAGCCGCGCGTTCTTCCGGCTGATGCTCGAGGAGCTGCCGGGCACGGCGCGCCTGCTGATGGTGCGCGACAGGGACGGCCGCGCGGTCGGAGCCGCCATCTGCCTGTTCTTCCGCGACACGATCATGGTTCCCTGGGTGTCCTCGCTGCGCGAGGCGTTCTCGCTCTGCCCGAACTTCGTCCTGTACTGGGAAGTCATCCGGTACGGCTGCGAGAACGGCTACCGCACGCTCGACCTCGGCCGCTCGTTCAAGAACGCCGGGACGCACGAGTTCAAGCGGCAGTGGGGCGCCGTCGACCATACCCTGCCGTGGATCTCCATCGACACCGCGCCCGGGGCCGCGCCCCCGGTGGACCGCGACGCGAGCCGCTTCGCGCCGATGATCGCCGCCTGGAAGCGACTGCCGATCCCGGTGGCCAACCTCGTCGGGCCCTGGATCCGCGGCCAGGTCCCGAATTGAGCACGCCGGTCACCATCGCGATCCTGAACTACCAGCGCCGCGATGCGCTCCGCGGCGCGCTGGAGGCGGCGCGCGCGCAGCGCTACGCGCCGCTCGAGGTGCTCGCGGTGGACAACGCCTCCACCGACGGCTCGCAGGAGATGGTCCGCGACGAGTTCCCCGACGTGCACCTGGTCGCCCTGCCGGAGAACATCGCGGCGGCCGCCCGGAACGAGGGGGTGCGCGCGGCCAAGGGCGAGATCGTCTTCACGCTCGACAACGACGTGCTCTTCACCACGCCCGACGACGTCGCGCGCGGCGTGGCCGCCTTCGAGCGCCACCCGCGCGCGGCCGTGGTGAACTGCACGATCCTCGGGCCCGACGGCGGGCTCTCGCGCCGCGACTGGTGTCACCCGCGCGATCCCGGCCGCTGGGCCGACGCCGAGTTCCTCACCGACTACGTGCTCGAGGGCGCCTCGGCGTGCCGGCGCGAGGCCTTCCTGGCCGCCGGCGGCTACTGGGCGCCATTCTTCATCGGCCACGAGGGCTGGGACCTCGCCATGCGCCTGCTCGACGCGGGCCACGAGCTCGTCTACTCGCCCACCGTCCGCGTCCGCCACATGGTCGACCAGACCGTACGGCCCTCGAGCCGGATCTACTACACGTTCACGCGCAACGCGATCTGGGTGGCCTTGCGCAACATGCGCCCGGCCGCGGCGCTGGCGTCGGTGGCGAAGGACCTCACCATGATGGGCTTCGCCGCGGCGCGCGCGGGCCAGCTCGGGGCGTTCGCGCGCGGGATCGCGGACGCGGCGCGGGGGGCGGGTCAGGCGCTGGAGACGCGGCGCGCGATGTCGCAAGAGACGGCGCGGCGGCTCGCCGAGATCCGCGCGCTCAAGCCGTCGGTCGCCGCGATGGCCTGGCGCCACCTCCGCGAGCGGCTGATTTAGTACCGACGAACGTCCGCCTTTCTGGATAGAGGAGCGCCACGGCTTTGCCGGGGCGCTCCGAACGCCGGGGGGTCTGGGGGCCATTTCGGGGCCCCCAGTCCTAATGCCCGCTCATCAGCCCGAGCAGGACCGCGAGCGTGCGCACGAGCAGACCCGGGGAGAGCGTGATCAAGAACCCGCGGAAGAAGACGGCAGCGGCCGCGCGCCGCCGGCCGGCGTCGCTGTGGTGCCAGCCGAAGTGCTTCACACGGGTCACGAGGCCGCGCTGCACGGCCGCCCGCGCCTCGTGATCGCCGTTCAGCAGCCGACGCTCGCGCAGCAGGAGCCGGATCATCGCGGCGTCGCCGCGCGCCTGGTCGGTGCGGTGCAGCGAGTCGTCGCCCACGCGCAGCACGGCGAGGGGGAGGTCGAGATAGCCAAAGCGGTGTGCGCGCGCGAAGCGCAGCAGGAACTCCCAGTCCTCGGAGGACGACCACGCCTCGTCGAAGCGACCGGCCTTCTCGAAGGCGCTCCGCCTCAGGGTCAGCGCCGTCGGCTTGATCGGCACTTCTTCGAGGAGCACGAGGAAGACCTCCCGGCGGCTCAGCGCCACGCCGTCCGGGTACTCGCGCTCGCCGAGCAGCCGCGAGAACACCGCCGTCTCGCGCATGAACGAGGGATAGACGCGGCCTCCGTCCTCCTTCTCGAGGTCGCTGAACACGGCGTCGACCTCGCGATGGCGGTCCAGGTACGCGACCTCGTGCGAGAGCTTGTCAGGGCGCCAGAGGTCGTCGGAGTCGAGGAACGCGACCAGCGGCGCCCGCGCGTGAGCCACGCCGAGGTTGCGCGCGGCCGCCACGCCGGCGTGGCGGCCGAGAATCACGCGCAGGCGCGGATCGGTGATCGACGCCAGCAGCCCGGGCGTGGCGTCCGTGGACCCGTCGTCCACGACGATGCACTCGAGGTCGGCCAGGGTCTGGCGCAGCACGCTCGCGATGGCGTCGCCCACCGAGTGGGCACGATTGTAGGTCGGGATCACCACCGAACAGCGGGGCGCGGAGTCCATACCGGACACGCCCGTCGTCTGTGCAGGACCCGTACCAGACCCAGGACAGGCTGGCCTCGGAGGCGACAGCAAGGTCGGCGCGACGTCTCACGGTTTCCATGACTGCGTACTTCTCCTCACACGACAGCACTTCGCCGCTCGCATTCGGCAATGCGCTGCAGAATGAGCCCCCGGAGCGCGCCGTAATACGCGGAAATGGTCTGGCACGGAACGTGGACCCACGGGGAGATCATGCGAAAGATAGTCGCGCTCGCCTGCGTGGTCGCCGTGATGCTCGTCGCCATCGTCGCCCTGGAACCGGCCGCCGCCCAGCCCAACGTGACGGGGCAATGGTCGGTACTTCCTTACACGATGCCGATCAATCCCATCCACGTAGGCCTGATGCGGACGGGCAAGATCCTGGTCGTCGCGGGGTCGGAGAACGATCCGACCGTGACCATCAATCGGGCCGCCGTCTACGACCCGGCGACGGGCCAGATCGTGGTGCAGACGATCCCCTGGGACCTTTTCTGCAACGGCCTCTCGTTCATGCCCGACGGCCGCGCCCTCATCGCGGGCGGCAACCTGCGCTACAACCCGTTCCGCGGCATCAAGACGACGACGGTGTTCGACCCGGTGACGGAGAAGTTCATCCAGGTGCAGGACATGGCGCGCGGGCGCTGGTATCCCACGGTCGTCGGCCTCGCCGACGGGCGTATGGCGACCTTCTCCGGCTGGCTCGAAGGCGGCGGCACCAACAACGCGCTCGAGATCTACACCAATCCCAACGGCTGGAGCCAGGAATACTACGCGCCGTTCACGCCCGACCTCTACCCGTGGCTGCACCTGCTGCCCGACGGGCGGATCTTCATGTCGGGCTCGAACGTGGCGTCGAACATCTTCAACCCGGCCACGAACTCGTGGCAGACCGACGTGGCCGCGACGAACTATCCGTGCAACCCGCCGTTCACCGACTGCTCGCCGCGCGAGCGCGTCTACGGCTCGTCCGTATTGCTGCCGCTGTCGGCCGCCGACAACTGGCGCGCGCGCATCATGGTCGCGGGCGGCGACAACCCGGCCACGGCAACCGCGGAGATCATCGACCTGTCGCAGCCGAATCCGAGCTGGCGCTACACGAATCCGATGTCGGGGCCGCGGATCCAGATGGACGCCGTCATCCTGCCCACGGGCAAGATCCTCGCGCTGGGCGGCTCGGCCCAGGACAAGACCGCGAACACCGCGACCCTGCAGGCGGACCTCTTCGATCCCGCGACGGAGACGTGGATCCCGGCGGGCACGATGAACATGGCGCGCCTCTACCACTCGGTCGCGCTGCTGCTGCCCGACGGCACCGTGTGGTCGGCCGGCAGCAACCCGCAGCAGGGCACGTACGAGAACCGGATGGAGATCTACAAGCCGGCGTACCTGTTCAACGCCAGCGGCGGGCCGGCCGCGCGGCCGTCGATCACCGCCGCCCCGTCGATCATCGGGTACGGCGGCAGCTTCCAGGTGAGCACGCCGAACGCGGCCAACATCGCCTCCGTCGCGCTCATCCGTAACGGCGCCAACACCCACGCCTTCGACATGGACCAGCGGATGATCTCGCTCGCGTTCACGAAGGGCACGGGAAAGCTCACCGTCACGGGGCCGCCGAACGCCAACATCGCGCCGGGCGGCTACTACATGCTGTTCATCGTCGACACCAACGGCGTGCCGTCTGTCGCGCCCTTCGTGCAGGTGTCCTCGAACCCCGGCAACCAGCCGCCGCGCGGCGCCATCGATTCCCCCGCGGGCGACGTCACGGTCTCCGTCGGCCAGCCCGTGAACTTCGCCGGCTCCGGCACCGACGCCGACGGCTCCGTCACCGCCTACCGCTGGATCTTCCCCGGCGGCTCGCCGGCCACCAGCGCCTCGGCCACCCCGGGCAACGTGACCTTCAGCACGCCCGGCACCTACTACGTGTCGCTGACCGTCACCGACAACCAGGGCGTCACGGACCCGAGCCCCCCGACGCGCGTGATCACGGTGCAGAGCGCCACCCTCACCGCGTCGTTCACGAGCCCGGCCGAGGGCGCGACCGTGAACGACACGGTCAACGTCGTCATGGCCGCGAGCGGCGCCAGCGGCAGCTCGAACACGTTCACGCTGACGCTCGACGGCAGCCAGATCTTCTCCAACACGACGCCGAGCACGACGCAGAGCTACGCGTGGGACACCAACGCCGTCGCCAATGGCGTCCACACGCTCGGCCTGACCGTCCGCGACGCCACCGGCGCCACGGCGACGGCCACCCGCACGGTGACCGTCGACAACAACGGGTCGCCGGGCACGCTCCAGATCAGCTTCCCGAACATCTCGCCGGGCCAGAGCGTGCAGGGCACTGTGCCCGTGCAGATCGTCGTGACCGGCGCCAGCGGCACCAACAACCGGTTCACCGTGTTCGTGGACGGCGTCCAGCAGACGGTCATCGCCAGCAACGCGACGACGGTGACCTGGAACTGGGACACGACGACGATCGGCAACGGCTCGCGCACGATCAGCGCGAACGTGCAGGACGCCACCGGCAACACCGGCAGCGGCTTCACCTACGTGCAGGTCCAGAACCCGACGCTGCAGGTGTTCATCACGCAACCGACCAACGGCTCGACGGTCAGCGGCACCGCCGTATGGACCACCCTGTGGGTCAACGGCGCGGCCGCGGGCACCAAGACCTTCACCCTGAGCGTCGGCGCCCAGACGGTCGCCACGGGTACCGACACCTCCAGCGGACCGGTGACGATGCCCTGGGACAGCACGAAGGTGTCGACGGGAATGCAGACACTGAAGGCGACGGTCCGCGACCCGAGCGGCGCGGTCGGCAGCACGACCATCTCGGTGAGCGTACAGAATTCGGGTGGGCTGACGGCGTCGTTCACGAGCCCGGCCGAGGGCGCGACGGTGACCGGCACGGTGACGGTGACGATGACCGCGAGCGCTGGCACCGCGCCCTACACCTACACGCTCACGATCGACGGCACCCAGGTCGCCTCCAGCGGCTCGAACACCTACTCGTGGAACACGACGGCGTACAGCAAAGGCAACCACACGCTTGGCCTCACCGTGCGTGACAACGCCGGCGCCACGGCGACGGCGACCCGTACGGTCACCGTGCAGAACGGCCCGCCGCCGCTCACCGCGTCGTTCACGAGCCCGGCCGAGGGCGCGACCGTGAACGGCACCGTGACGGTGACGATGGCCGCGAGCGGCGGCGTCGCGCCCTACACCTACACGCTGACGATCGACGGCGCGCAGGTCGCCTCCAGCGGGTCGACGACCTATTCGTGGAACACGACGGCGTACAGCAACGGCAGCCACACGCTCGGCCTGACCGTGCGCGACAGCACGGGCACGACGGCCAGCGCCACCCGCGCGGTCACCGTCGGGTCGCCCGGGAGCATCAGCGTCTACATCACGCAGCCGGCGAGCGGCGCGACGGTGACGGGCACCCAGTGGGTCATCATCTGGATCGAGGGCGCGGCGGCGGGCACGAGGACGTTCACGTTGACGGCGGGCGGCCAGACGGTGGCGACCACCAACGACACCTCGAACGGCCCGATCAGCATGCCGTGGATCACGACGGGGACGCCAGACGGCCCCACCACGCTCACAGCGTCGG
>Ga0137394_10002986_pt1 | contig 12646 bp, 14 predicted proteins | sample czobulk116metaG_FD_108278 | JGI IMG/M metagenome (GOLD analysis project Ga0137394, IMG submission 108278) | Vadose zone soil microbial communities from Angelo Coast Range Reserve, California, USA - czobulk1.16 metaG | ecosystem: Environmental > Terrestrial > Soil > Vadose zone | place: USA... | reverse complement strand
TGGGCGATGTGCTCCGTGCTGCTGCCGGTCGAAAGCAGCCGCAGCGTCTCCATTTCCTTCCGCGTGAGGAGCGTCGCCGCGGGCGAAGCCGGCTTTTGCACCGTGCGCGTGCGCTCGAGGTGCGCGCACAGCACCCGGCGCGGCAGCCAGTACTCGCCGTGGAAGATCGCCTCGATGCCCTTGACCAGCGTGTCTTCGGAGCTTTCCGTGAAAAACACGCCTTTCACGCCCGGGCAGGCGACCACGAGCTCGAACGGCAGCTGCTCATCGGCGTTGATCACCGCGATGCTCTGGAAGAGGCCGCTCGCGCAGCGCGCCTGCATGCGGGCTGCGAACTCGGCCGCGTCGATCAGCGCGAGCGACGTGGCCGGTAGTAAGCCGTTCAGCTCGTCCGCCGGCCTAGTGCGGCAGGCGTAGCCCGTCCTCTGCTCGATGAGATTCGCGAGCAGCTTGTTCTGCACGCTGGCCGTACCGACGATGATCACGCTGCGCTCGAGCGCGACCTGCGATCCCTGATCCCCCACTGCTGTGCACCCCCTAAGAGAGGCGAAGCATGCCTGCGCGCAGCTCCAAGTGCGCGCGGCTGACGAAGCTTTACAGATTATCGAAATCCTTTCTCATGCTTTCGTCCGATTGAGGGCGCGGCGACTCCATGCCAGCATCGCGGCGTATTCGTTGAAGGGGAGCTGGGAGGCGGGAGGGGGCCGCGGGCAATGAGCCCGCGGCCCTTTTCTAAAATCGGTTTTCTGAAATCGGGGTCAGAGCCCGATTTGTGAGAGTTTTTCAGGTTCCTCCCTTCGTCCCGGCGCTGGCCCATGATGGGGACCGTGGCCAGAAACGACGACAATGTTCAGGGGAGCGCCGGCATGGGAAAGATCGGGCGCAGCTACTCGCGGTTCGACGAGCCGCTCGCGGAGCCTCGCGACGAGCCGACGAGCGCGCCGCTCGAGGTCATCGTCGGGCTCATCGCCTTGTTCGTCGCGCTCGGCCTGATCGGCCTGCTGCTGACCTTCTGGCCGCATATCGCGGGGGGATAGCAATATCCCGCTGAAAGGCAGTTGACCTCCAGACCGATACTTCACAGACGCACCAGCTGATTCATATCGATGATCGGCAGAAGAATCGCGAGCACGACCAGAAGAACCACGACTCCCATCGCCACAATGATTGCGGGCTCGAGGATGCCGGTAAGCAGCCGGATCCGCGTCTCGTTTTCGAGCCCCTGCTGCCTGGCGGCTTGAGACAGCATATGCGCGAGACGGCCGCTTGCCTCGCCCGACGAAATCAGATGAATGAAGATCGGCGGGAACAGCTTGCTACCGCCCAGAGCGCGGTGCAGGGTGCTTCCCTCGCGCACGAGCTGCACCGCGTTCTCGACCGCCTGCCGCAGCGGAAGATTTTTGACGATCCTGGCACCCGCGGCCAGCCCCTGAAGCAGCGGGACCCCGCTACCCACGAGAATCGCCAAAGTGCTGGCAAGCCGCGCCGTATCGATGCCCTGTATGAGTTGGCCGACCACAGGCAGACGGAGCAGCAAAGCGTGCCACTTCCTTTTCGTGGGCTCGCGGGCATACGCTGCGCGAAGGCCGAGCCCGAGGGCTGCGGCTGCAATTCCGATGAAAAGCAGTTTGCCGTGCAGCGCGTCGCTCATCCATAGCAGGGCGCGCGTGAGAAACGGCAAGGCCTGCCGGCTTTGCTGGAAGACTTGAACGACCTGAGGCACCACGTAGGTAAGCAGGCCGACGACAATCAGCAACGCAACCGTGGCAACGATCGCGGGATAGAGGAGCGCAAGGCCGGCGCTTTGCTGCAGCTGTTGGCGCCGCTCGAGGTGGTCGGCCAGACTGGACATCACGCGTGCGAGCTCCCCGGAGTGCTCGCCGGTGCTGATCAGTGCCCGGTAGAGATCGGGAAAGGAAGACGGGTACCGATCGAGCGCCGCAGCGAGGCCCTGGCCGGACAGCACTTCGGTGCGAACCGCGGCGAGGATGCGCGCGCTGGAGTCGCTTTGCGCTTGCTCGATCAGCGCGTCGAGACAGGCCTCGATCGTCAGGCCCGCCTCGAGCAGCATGGCGAAGCGGCGCGTAATGAGTGCGAGTTCGGTAACTCCCAAATGCCGGCGCCCCGCCAGCAAACGGCCCGGCCTCCGCGCGGCGGCTTCCGGATCGATGGGAGCGAGTTCGACGGGGACCAGTCCGGCGCTGCGAAGTCCCGCACGCGCCTGCCGCGGCGCATCTGCCTCAACGACCCCGCGCCTGGTCCGCCCTTCCGCATCGACGGCGACGTAGCTGAATGCCGGCATGGCTCGGCGCTCAGGCCTCGCGCGTCACGCGGATGACTTCCTCGAGCGACGTCACACCGCTCACAACCCAGCGCAAACCGTCCTGGCGCAGGACGCGCATGCCGCGGCTCGCGGCATGCGCACGCAACCGGCGTTCCGACTCTGCACCATGGATCAGCCGCTTCGCTTCTTCATCGATGGTGAGCAGCTCGTAGATTCCGGTGCGTCCGACATAGCCGGTGCTGTTGCAAGCCACGCAGCCTGCCGGTGCGAACAGCGTCTCACCGGTGAAATGGTCGCCCAGCCCGGCAAGATCCGCCGGGCTGGGTTTGTGCCGCGCCTTGCAAGCCGGACAGAGCTTTCTGACCAAGCGCTGCGCAAGCACGCCCAGCAAGCTCGACGAAAGAAGGTAAGGCTCGACTCCCATGTCGACGAGGCGCGTGGTTGCACTCGCGGCATCGTTCGTATGAAGCGTTGCGAGCACCAGATGCCCCGTGAGGCTTGCCTGCACGGCGATCTCGGCGGTCTCGCTGTCCCGGATTTCCCCCACCATGATGACATCCGGGTCGTGACGCAGGATGGAACGCAGCGCGCGCGCAAAAGTCATCCCGATCTTGGGACTGACGTGCGTTTGCGAAATTCCCTCGAGCTCGTACTCGATCGGATCCTCGACCGTCATGATGTTCAGCCCCAGCGAGTCGATGCGGGAGAGCGCCGCATACAGGGTCGTGGTTTTCCCGGAACCCGTCGGGCCGGTCACCAGAACGATGCCGTGCGGCTGGTGGATGAGGCCATCGATCTCCGCGAGGGTCGATTCATCCATGCCGAGGCTGGCGAGTTCAAGCTTGCTGCCTTCTTTATCGAGCAGGCGGAGGACCGCGCGCTCGCCGAAACCCGTGGGCAAGGTTGCGACACGGACGTCGACCTGGCGCCCGGCGAGCCGAAGCGAAATGCGGCCGTCCTGCGGCAGGCGTTTCTCGGCGATATCGAGGTTCGCCATGATCTTGATCCGCGACAGCATAGCGGCGTGCAGCGCTTTGTGCGGCTCGGCGACGTTCTGCAGCGTACCGTCGAGCCGGAAGCGGACCACCGACCGCGTCTCGTAGGGCTCGATATGGATGTCCGACGCGCTTTGTCGCAACGCCTGCGTGAGCAGTACGTTGATCATGCGGATGATGGGAGCATCGTTTTCCGAATCCAGCGGGTCCTCGATCCTCGGCATCTCCTGCACCAGGCGGGAGAGGTCCATGTCCTGCTCGAGAGCGTTCGCGACATAGGCCGCCGACTGATTCGCCTGCGAGTACGCCTCGGCCAATCGGCGCTCGAACGTTTCAGCGGGCTCCACCGCTGCGACGCGCACCGGCACCCCCAGCACACGCCGTAGCTCGGCCAGCACCTGCACGCGGGCGCCCTGCCTCAGGCACACGACAGCTTGCGCGTCGGAAGCTGCAAGCAGCAGTGCGCCGTGCAGCTTGGCAAACGGGTAGGGCACGAGTCGTACCGGAGCGTCGCGAGCGGCGTCCATCGCCAAGGCTTTTACTGCGCTGCCGGCGCGGAAGGTTCGGGCAAGGGCAGGCGCGGAACCTCGATGTCGGGCAGCACCGGGTGCGGCGGAATTTGAGACTTTTGCTGCTCATCGAGCATCTGCCTGTAGCGATCCGAGGTGACGCTGCCATAGGCCGCACTCTCCCGCACTACCAGCGGACGTAGGAAAACCATGAGATTGGTCTTGGTCTGCTTGCGCGTCTCGTACCGGAAAAGGGCGCCGAGTACTGGCAGGTCACCGAGCAGGGGCACTTTTTCGACGCTGATGCCCGTGCTGTCCTGCACCAGGCCTCCCAGCGCGACGATCTCGCCGTCATCGACAACAACCATCGACTCGATGGACCGCTTGTTGGTAATGACGCCCGCCGGATTGGACTGGTCCTGTACGCTGGACACCTCCTGGTAGATCTGCAGCCTTACCGTGCCTCCCTCCGAAATCTGGGGCTTGATGCGCAGGGTCAAGCCGACGTCCCTTCGCTCGATGGTCTGGAACGGCGTCGCCGTCGTCGCGGCCCCGGTCTGCGCATACTGGCCGGTGATGAATGGCACGTTCTGACCGATCACGATTTTCGCTTCCTCGTTATCGAGGGTGAGAAGGTTGGGCGTGGACAGGATGTTCGCGTTCGCGTCCGTCTCCAGCGCCCGGGCGAGCGCCGACAGATTCGTCACGGTGCCGATGCCTGGGATGGTCACCTGACCCCTCACCAGGCCGATGTTGAGTCCGCGACCGACCGTGCCGAGGTTGGTCGAGGCATCGATGATGTTGACCCCGCTGCCACGGGCGCCGAAATTGGTGCCGCCGATCGGCCGGGTTTGCGTCGACGATAGATTGTTGAGCGACTGCCACTGGATGCCGAATTCTGCGGCCTTGTCCGCGGTGATCTCGACGATCAGCGCCTCCACGTAGACCTGGGCACGGCGCACATCGAGTTTCTCGATCACCGCCTTGAGGTTGGCGAAGATAGCGTCCGGGGCCGAGATAATCACCGCATTGGAAGCGGGGTCGGCCTGGACGATGCTGCCGATGCCTACGGACGCAAGACCTTGGCCAAAACCCGGCGCGGGCGCGGGACCGGGGCCGCCTGCCACAGGCTGACCGGGACCCGCCGCCGTGACAAGCGGCGCCGCGGAAGCCAGCGCGGCCGGCGCCGGTTCCCCCGACAAAATCGCGCGTAACGTCTGCGCCACCCGCAGCGCTTCGGCGTTCTTGAGATAGATCACGTGAATGTTGCCGGCAGTGCCCGTGGGAACATCCAGCTGCTGCACCATCTCTTGCACGCGCGCGACGCGCGCCGGGTTGTCGGAGCGCACGATGACGCTATTCGTGCGCGTGTCGGGCGCGATGATCACGCGCGCCCTCGGCTCGGCCGCGCCACCTTGCCCGGCGAGGCCCTCGGCATACATCCGGTTCACCGTGTTCGCCACATCGGTCGCGGACGCGTAGCGCAGCGGCATGAACACCGGCTCGCCGCCGCCGGGGCGGTCGATGGCGTCGATGATCCGGTCGATGCGGCGCAGGTTGTCGGCGTAGTCGGTGATGACGAGCGAGTTGTTGCTGGCATAGACCGCGATGGTGTTGTTCGGGCTGATGATGGGCCGCAACACCGGCAACATCTGGTTCGCGGACTCGTACTTGAGCACGTAGACCCGCGTCAGCAGGCGGTCTCCTTCAGCTACGTTGCGTGTAGTCACCCCTTTTACGTGGAGCTTGGCGTCCGCTTCGGGCACGATCTTGATGACGCCGTCGCTTTCCACCGCGGTGAAACCCTGCAGCCTGAGAGCGGACAGGAAAATATCGTAGGCGGCGGACTTGGGAACCGGCTTGGAGGACACGATGTTGACCGTGCCCTTCACGCGCGGGTCGAGCAGGAAGTTCCGGTTCAGCATCTGACCGATCGCTGTGGCTACCGCCTCGATGTCGGCGTTGACGAAGTTCAGCGTGACGGTTTCGTCCGCCGCCTTGGCGCTGCCGGCGGTTAAGGCAATGAGGCAGAAATGAAGCACGTACAGCAATATAAAGGGTGAGAGCTTGCGCTCAGCGGCCCGCGGCACGGCGCTCGAGTTTCAGACGTTCAACTGCACCGCCGCGGCTGACGAGCACGTAGTCGGGGTGCACCTCTTTGAGAACCGCTTCGCCCGAGATCGCCTCGCCGACCGCGGCGGTGCGCGACTTGCCGTTCTCCAGGGCGAAGACCGCGCGGACGGGCGCGACGACACCGACCAGCCTCAGGCTCGATGCCGGCGCGGCGTCGGCGCGCGCCACGGAGGAACCGTCGCCGAAGAGATGACGCGCGGCGATCGCGCCCGCCTCCTGAGTCCGCGTTTCAGCGCTCAAGGCCGAAGCGCCGATCACGCGCGGCGTGAAAGCGACCCAGGTCCAGTAAGCAAGGCTGACGGCGAGCGCCGCGATCAGCGCGAGATCGACAAGGAGATGCAGCGCCCCTCCTAGCAGCCAGTTCTTGAGCCGGCTATCCATCGCAATGTATAGTATCTCGCTCGACAATCCACTACAATTTCTAGTATCCGGCTCGAAAAAAGCGGAGGGGTGATGGTCAGCCGTCCGAGCCAAGCTGGGTTCACTCTCATCGAGGTCATGGTGGTGGTCGCCATCCTGGCGATCCTGGCGGCTTTAATCGTGCCGAAAGTGATGAGCCGCCCCGACGAGGCCAGGATCGTCGCCGCCAAACAGGACATCAGCACGATCACCCAGGCCCTGAAGCTCTATCGCCTGGACAACCTGCGATATCCGACCTCGGAGCAGGGACTCGCGTCCCTGGTGACGCGGCCGACGCTCGCGCCCGTACCGGCGAACTGGAAGGCCGGCGGCTATCTCGAACGCCTGCCGAAGGACCCCTGGGGCAATCCTTACCAGTACTTGAACCCCGGCCTCCACGGGGAAATCGACGTTTTCAGTTTCGGCGCGGACGGTATCGCGGGCGGCGAAGGCATTGACGCCGACATCGGCTCGTGGAGCCTCTAGCACCCGAACCGGGCGGCGCCGGCCCCGCCCCGGCCGCGGGATTCACGCTGATTGAAGTGATGGTGGTGGTCTTGATCATCGGCATCCTGGCCACCGTGCTCGTCATCGTCGCCGCGCCGGGAGATGCTGCGACGGCCGACAGGGAAGCGCGCAGGCTGGCCGCGCTGCTCGAGCTGGCGATGGGCGAGTCGCGGGCAAGCGGTCGAAGCATCGCGTGGTCGCCCGAGCGCGACGGCTACTCTTTCTGGCGCAGGACCGATGACGGCGACTGGACGCGCTACCCCGAGAGCAGCGTCTACCGGCAGCGATCGTTGCCGGGAAACACCGCGCTGGGCGAGGTGCGAGTCGACGGACGTGAAGTGCCGCCGGGCGAACGCGTGACCTTCTCGCCCTACGGATTACGCGCCGCCATCCGGGCGACGCTGGGCGCAGGAAATGCCCAGGTGGTTCTTGAAGGGAGTGCTCTTGGCCGCGTCGCGCTGCAGCGGATTCACCCTGATTGAGGTTCTGGTGGGGCTGGCCATCGTGGCGATCGCGCTCGCCGCGGCGAGCCGCTCGGTCGCGCTGTCAAGCTCGTCCGCGGCCGAGATCAAGCTCCGCGCCCTTGCCGGCTTTGTGGCCGAGAACCGCATGAGCGAGCTCGCCGCCCGCCGCGCCTGGCCGGCAGTCGGCGTGTCAGAAGGATCCGAGCGCCAAGCGGGAGTGGACTTTCCGTGGCGCACCGAAATTCTTTCGACCCCGCATCCGATGTTGCGGCGCGTCGAGGTACGGATACTCAACCCGAACGATCCGAGCCAGGTATTGCGCCGACTGGTCGGCGTGCTCCCGAAGGAGGCCTGATTGCACCGTCCCCGCCAGCGCGGCTTTTCCCTTCTGGAGCTGCTGGTCGCGGTCGCAGTGCTTGGAGTGCTGGCGTCGGTGAGCTTTCGCGGACTGAGTTCCATCCTGGACGCGGAAGCGCACGTACGTGCCGAGGCGCGCCGCTGGAACGACGTCGGCCTCCTGATGGCGCAGCTGAGGGAGGATCTCTCCGCGGCCGCAGAGCGCCCTGCCCTCCTCATGAGTAACTCGCCCGCCGACGTGCAGGGCCAGCTCCTCATGACCCGCTTCGGCGACGGCGGCGGTTCCTTCCCCCTGCGCCGCGTCGGATACCGCTTGCGCGACGGGACCGTCGAGTACCTGGTGTGGCCCGCGGCGGACTCGCCGCGCGGGGCCGTCCCTGCCGCGCACGCGGTGCTGGAAAATGTGACCGAGTTGCGGCTGCGCGCACTGCGCGAGGACGGCTCCTGGAGCGCCGTGTGGCCCGTGGAGGGGCAGGCCAGCGCATTGCCGCGCGCGGTGGCGGCCGAAATCGTGCTTGCCGGCGGCGAGCACATCACCCGGCTCTTCCCCCTGCGATGAGCCGATCGCTACGCCAGCGCGGCGCCGTGGTCATCGTTGCCATGCTGATCGTCGCCGTCGCGGCGACCGCCGCCGGCTTCATGCTCGAGCAGCAGGATATGTCGGTGCGGCAGTTCGAGGCCGGCCGGGACTACGAACAGGCGCGCTGGATCCTCAAGGGCGGGACGCACTGGGCGCGCTCGATCCTGGCGGAAGATGCGCGTGCGACCGGCGTTGACCACGGCGGCGAGCTGTGGGCGTCCGGACTTCCGCCTACCGACGTCGAATCGGGGACGCTGTCGGGTGAAATCAGCGACCAGCAGGGCTTGTTCAATCTCAATAACCTGGTGCGAAACGGCAAGCCGAGCCCGAGCGACATCGCGGCGCTAAAGCGCATGCTGCAGGCGATCGGGCTGCGCGCCGAGCTCGCCGATGCCATGGCAGAAGGCATCGATGCGACGCGGCCGCTGCTCGACATCGGCGAGCTGGCCGGACGGCGCGGAGTCGACGCCGAAGCGATTGCACGGCTGCGGCAGTATGCTACGGCGCTGCCGCTGCGTACCCCGGTCAATGTCAATACCGCACCGCCGGAAGTGCTGGTCGCGATCGTCGAGGGGCTGACCCTGCCGGAAGCCCTGGTCCTGGCAAAGAGCCGCTCCGCAGCGCCGATGCGCAACCGGGACGAGTTCCTTGCCAGACTGCGCGGTGACTTGTCCGCGAGTGTCGAAGATATTTCCGTCGAAAGCCGCTTCTTCCTTGTCTCCGGCCGGGCCAAGGTCGGCAAGGCCGATGTGCGCATGCAGGCGCTGCTGCAGCGCGCCGGGGCCGGGCTGCCCGCCATCGTCTGGCAGCGCATGTCATGACGACCTGCCGCATCCGCCTCGGGCGCGACGCGCCGGCCCGCGGAATCTTCGAATGGGCGGTGCTGGACGACAAGGGGTCGGTTCTCGACACGGGAGCATCCAACCTGAGCGCGCCGCCGATCACCGGCAGCTGCGAGCTGGTGATTGCCAGCGACCTCGTGCTCCTGGAGCGGGTTGCCGTGCCTGCGGCGCAGCGCAAGCGCCTTTCCTCTGCCCTGCGCTTCCTCGCGGAAGACAGCGTAGTACCCGATCCTGAGCGCATCCATGTCGCCGTCGAATCGGCGCCGGCGAAGGACTCGTTATGCGTCGGCATCATCGACCGCCAGTGGCTGGCGCAGGCTCTTTCCAGGCTCGAGCGTTCCGGCTTCGCTGCGCGGTGGGCCTGGCCCGAGTGTCTGCTGCCCGAATTAGCGCCTCGCGCCTGGACCGTGGTGTGGGACGGTGCGGGGGGCTTCGCGCGCACCGCAGAGGTGGAAGGTTTCGCGCTCGACATCACCGAGGATGGGAGCGCCCCGGTTTCACTGCTGCTCGCGCTTGAAACCGCGCGCGCTTCCGGCCTGGCACCGGAGCGGATCCTGCTAAGAAGCGCCGGACAGGTCGCTCTCCCGGATACGCAAAGATGGTCCGCGGCGCTCGGCATTCCGGTCGAGCGCGGCGCGCCGTGGCGCTGGATGGAAGCGCGCCAACGGCCGAAGATCGATCTCCTGCAAGGCGAATTCGCGTCGCGCGGCTCGGCGAGCGGCTGGCAGCGAAGACTGCGACGCCCGGCGATCCTCGCCGGCGCGCTGCTCGTGATCGGCTCGTGCGGCATTGCGGCCGACTGGGAAGCGAAAGCGCACGAGCGCAACAGGCTGCTCGCGGAAATGCGAGCGATCTATCGCGAGACGTTCGGCGAAAGCGCCGCAGTCGTCGATCCGCCGCTTCAGATGAGCCGCGCCCTGGCCGAGTTGCGGCTGCGTGCGGGGCAAGGCGGCCCGGCCGATTTTCTCGCGCTCCTCGCGCCACTGGCCGACCGGCTGCTCGACCCGGCCAGGCAGCGGATCGACTCCATCTCCTACGAGAACGGAACCCTCGCGGTGTCGCTGCAGCCGGCGGAGCAGATGCCGCCAGGCAAGCTGGCCGAAGAGTTGCGCGCCAAGGCCTCGATTCAAGGCCTGAGCATCAGGACAGAGGATGTGGGGTCCGGGGGTAAAGCCGCGCTGCGTCTGACCGCGACCGCGGCAGCCGGAAGATGAGCTTCGCCGACCTCCCGGCGCGGTTCTGGAGCGAGCGCTCCCGCAGGGAACGCATGGTGCTCGTGGCCGGTGCGGGAGCAACTCTGCTGGTCGCGCTTTACATGCTCCTCTGGGAGCCGGGGCTTGCGGCGAGCAGCAAACTCTCCGCCACGCTGCCCAGGCTCCGGGCGCAGGTGGAAGATATGCGCCGGCAGCAAAGCGAGATCACCGCCCTGCGCAAGAAGCTCGGTACGGCCTCGCAGTCGCGGGATCTCAAGTCGTTGCTGCAAGCTTCGGTCGCGCGCGCCTCGTTCCTCAAGTCGGTCCAGCGCATGGACGCCCTGGCGTCCGACAGGGTTTTAGTGGTGATAGCTGCGGCGAATTTTGACGACTGGCTCGGATGGATCGGCAACTTGCAGCGGGAATTCGGGGTTCGGCTCGACGCGTGCAAGATCACTGCCCTGGAACAACCCGGACTGGTCCGGGTCGAGGCGACCTTCGTGCTGGCCGGCGCTTCGCGCAAAGCGCCATGACCCGCCGGCGGCTCATTTTGTACATCGTTACCGGCTGCCTGGTGTATGCGGTCGCGCTATTGGCGATGCTGCCAGCGCCCTGGGTTTCGCATGTCATCGAGAGCGCCTCGCATCACAAGCTCCTGCTTCGCGATGCCGCCGGCACCGTCTGGACAGGAAGCGGCCGCCTGTATGCGCGGCAGCGCTCGGGGGATCTGATTGATCTCGGGCCGCTGCGCTGGTCGACTGCGCCCTCCGCCCTCCTGCAGGGCGAGCTCGCCGCCGACGTGGCTCTGAATGACGCCGCCAGCCCTGTGCATCTCGAGTTCTCGCCGGGGAGCGTGACGATCCGCGATGTAAAGCTGGAGCTTCCCGGCAAGCTCCTCGCGATCGTCGCACCGCCGCTGGAGGTGCTGGGCCCCGAAGGCGAGGTGCGCGTCCGTTCGGACAACTTGCGCATCGACGGAAATTCCATCCTCGGCATGGCGGAGATCGAATGGCGGCAGATCCGCCTCGCGCGCGCGAACGGCATCGAGCTCGGGTCGCATGTCGCGAGGCTGCGCGGCGGCGGCAGGAAGGTCGATGTCGAGCTCGCCACCCTCGAGGGCCCCGTGACCCTGGAGGGCGGTGGCACCTGGTCGCAGGCCGCGGGCCTTGCCATTTCCGGCACCGTTGAGCCGCACGCCGCGGCCGTGGTTCCTTTTCTGAAGGGCGTATGCAGCGAGTACCGCGATTCGCGCTGCTTATTCCAAATCAAGTATTAGTCGCCCTTACGCCCTGCCAGCCGGCGCCGGCGCGGGCTGCATGCGAGCAGCTCGACGAATAAGAATTCCCCTGAAGCCTCGCCGCACATCCCATGGATATGGGTTGGTCAGGCTTTCTGCCATTCGGCCGGGGCATGAAGTTGGCGATCGGGCTCTGACCCCGATTTTTCGCTAGCTGCCCGAAAACTCCACCGCCTCGGCGGAGCCGCCGTGCGGATGGCCGAAAGCAATCCAGCCGTGCCTCGCGAGCGCGAGCCCTTCGCCGTTCAGCAGGATTTCGTGCTCGCCCTCGACAGTGACGTAGGTGCCGTTGGTGCTGTGGTCGAGCAGGAAAAATTCGTCGTCGCGCGCTTCGAGCGTGCAGTGCCGCCGCGACGCCAGCTTGTCGCCGATCACCAGGTTGCAGTCCTTCTGCCGGCCGATCACGATGCGCGGGGTCTCGCGTGAGCAGACCACCACCTGATCATCGTAAACGAGCCGCACCATGGTCCTCGCTTTGCCCTCCTGCGCCCGCGCGGCGCCGTCCAGGGAGGTCTTGAGCATTTCGCAGAGCCGGATGGTTTCGGCCTTGTCGATGAGCGCCACGCGCTGCAGGTCGCGCAGGAAAGGCCGCATCCCGGTGCTGAGCTGAGCCGCGGTGTGCTCCGAAGTGAGCGTCTGGCCTTTCTGCGCCTGCTCCACGAGCCTGGCCGCGAGCTTCACCGTGTCGCCCACCACATCCCGGTCGCACCGGACGATCGGCCCGCTGTGGAATCCCACGCGCAGGCCGGGCTCGGCGCCCGCGACCGCGGGCAGAGCCTCGATGCACTGGTGCATTTTGGCGGCCGCTCTGGCGGCGGCATCCGGCGTGGCGAAGAGCACCATCACCTCGTCGCCGATGAGCTTCACGACCCGCCCGCCGGTAGACTCCGCCGCCGTTCGCAACTGCTCGATGCAGTGCGAAATGGCGGTACCGCTCACGTCCGCGAACAGGACCGTTGCATTCATGCGGCTAGCCGCAGGAGAACTGCACCACGTCCGAGCCCGCGTAGCGCACGTCGCTGAAGCTGATCCAGCCGTACCTGCGCAGCGCGAGGTCTTCTCCCTTGAGCAGGATCGACTTCTCGT
>Ga0137394_10002985_pt1 | contig 12647 bp, 10 predicted proteins | sample czobulk116metaG_FD_108278 | JGI IMG/M metagenome (GOLD analysis project Ga0137394, IMG submission 108278) | Vadose zone soil microbial communities from Angelo Coast Range Reserve, California, USA - czobulk1.16 metaG | ecosystem: Environmental > Terrestrial > Soil > Vadose zone | place: USA... | reverse complement strand
GAAAAAACATTCTTACCGATGCGGCGGCCATCGCATCGGCCACGCCCAAGTGAACCTTCAACAATCACGCAATATGAAACAATCAGGGCACCAACACTATGAAAACAACGAGCACATCAACACTAGCCGCCGCGCTACTTTGCGCGATGGCCACAACCACCGTATCCGCGCAGAGCATCGACACCCGCATCGGCAAGCTCGGCTTCGAGCAAGGCGTGCCTACGCCACAGACCGCTGCGAAGCTGTATTACGAAATGGACTTTCAATGACCTGCACTTTGGATCGTCGGTTCGGAGGTCGGTGTGAACATGTACAGCAATTGCAGCGAGGCCCCGGAACTCTTGGGATGGCAAGCGTTTAGGTTGTCTTGGGCGCGGTCATTAACCATCACGTTTTTGGCGCTTGTGCTTGGCGCTCCCGCGCCATCTCAAGCACCACCGCATCCGGCGGAATCGATAGCGGAGGCCGCGCGGAACCTTCGGGAACGCAAATCAAATTCCACCAGCCATCCGAGAATCATCACCAACGACGACTTCGGCATGCAGTATCCGGTGCCGAGTGCTTCAACATCTCCTCTAGTGGCCGAAGTAACAAAACCACGGACTTCGGAATGCGATAATGCTGACGCCGAGAGACTCAAGACGAACCTGCTGGTCGCCCAGGGGGAGCAGGACCAGATTCACCGCGAACTTTTCAATTATTCTAAGGTTATCTCGGACGGCTATGTCGATATGAAGAATTTCAAACCCGGCTATTTGGGGTTTTACGTCGGATCACCGCCGCTACTGGAAACGCAGCCGCCGGTCCCTGCGCGAGTGACGGAAGTCCATCTTGATGAGAAGATTGCGTCCCTGAAGAGAGCTTTACTCATTGCTTGCGACTCTCCTAAGGACGCGAGAATCCAGGCGAAGCTAGATCAGGCAGAACAAGAGCTAGACCTTTTGCAGCGCCAACTAAATCTGGACCAAGACACATACTATTCCAAGCCCAATTATGCCGAGGACGCGGCGGGCAAAGCCAAGCTCGATGTCGAGCTGCAGCAGACCCAGTTCCTGCAGTCAGAGATAGAGCGTTTGAAGGGCGAGCTCGCTGCGTCGAACGCGAATCAACCCCTAAAGTAAGCAATTAATGCCGAACTACGCACTTGCATTGGCTCCCTTTGTTACGTCGGAGCCCCCGTCTCATCGAGCAGGGTCCGGAAAGTGTGCCGAAACGTGTGCACCCGATACGTCCTATGCCGCAACGAATGCCTGCGGGAATGATATGACGCCGCTCCACTCCCCAGGGATACCAGGGTGTCTTGCCTGCCACAAACGGGCTGGCAAATACCCAGTCCTCGAGATTTTTGAACTGCGTCTTGTGTTGCCAACGCAAAAGCACCTCGGCCAGTGCAGGATCAAGCGGGATGCCTGCGTTGGAGTATTTGGTTTTGACGTCGCTTACTATCCCGGTGACGATGCCTCTCCGCACGAGGAGCGTGAGGTCATCCCAGAGCACGTCACACCACTTGAGTCCGAAGAGCTCGCTGCAACGGAGCCCTGTGGCGAGATCGAGGATAACCATCATGCGGAATGGCTCATTGAGCTCTCCGAGCAAGCGATGACATTGAGCAGTGCTCAGAACCATTGGCTCGCGCTGCCGTTTGCTTGTGCCTCTGACTCGCACGAGCTTCATTGGATTCTCGCCGACCTCGGTAAGTTCCCAACGCATCGCGCAATTCAACAGCACTCGCATGAGATTGTGGAGATGCCCTCTGGTCCTCGGAGCCAGGTCTAGCCCTTTCAACCACTGCTCTACCGCAAAGGGTTTTATCTTGGAGATCGGATAATTGCCCCATCGCGGTTTGATCTGATTGTTAAGGTATGACTTGTACGCGCTGGCGGTCGAGTGCCGCAACTCGGGAAGCTCTGTTTCGAGGTACCGGTTCACGATCATTCCGATCGTGACCGCCTGTCCTTGAAAGTGGTCAGAGTTCACGTCAAGTTTGCGATGCTCGATGACCCGCCAGGCATTCGCTTCAGTTTTGAGCATTGAAACGGAACCGCCAACTTGGGATCGTTTTGCATAACCGCCGTCGGGTTTTCGTTCTCGCCAGCGGTAGACAAATACGAGCCCTTCCTTCTTCGACGGCCGGGTTTCAATCCAACCGTGTTGATACGTGTTTCGAGTTAGCCGCACCATCATGCTCTCCTTTTGGGATTAGAGGGCGCTGGTGTTGCATGCTGGCGCGCAGAATGCGAAATCCCCGGCCAACAAAAACCAGGCGGGCCATTCTTTCGCTGAGGATGGCCGGAAAGAGTTCGAATCCGTTTGTGCATCCTGCCACGGGTTGGATGGGCGAGGCGGCGAACGCGGGCCTAACATCGCCACCCGCGCGGCAGTTCAGCAACTGTCCGACGAGGAAACTCTGCACGTCCTGCAGTCGGGAATCCCGGCGACAGGGATGCCCACGTTCCGTGCGCTGGGCGTGCCCAAGATCAAAGCTGTGATGTTCTACTTGAGAATTCTGCAGGGTGGAGGGAAAGCTGCTTCTGTTTCGGGCGACGCGCAACGCGGCAAGCTCCTCTTTTTCGGAAAGGCGGGGTGCGCGAAATGTCACATGATCAACGGTTCCGGTGTATTGGAGCCGACCTGTCTTCCTACGGTTCGAACGGTTCTGTGGAAGAAATTCGAACTGCGATTTTGGATCCCAATAAGGACCTGGACCCGCGGAAAAGAACAGTGCTTGTGACCACACGCGAAGGCCGCCAATTCACCGGTGTCGCTCGCAATGAGGATAATTTTTCCCTCCAATTACAGTCGCTCGATGGAACTTTTTATCTATTCTCGAAAGTGGACCTCGATCGTCTCGAATTTCTCCCGAAATCGCTTATGCCTTCCGATTATGGTTCCACGCTGAGCGGTGGCGAGATAGATGACCTGGTGAGCTATCTCGTTCGCTCCGCACGCACTACCAGGCAAATGCAGGCATCGGGAGCGGAATCGAAGCGCGAAAAAGAGGATGACTGAGAGCTGGCCCGGTTTTGGGCAATTTTTCCGTGGCGACAAGAATACACGTCGCCAGCATCAAATCAGCGATTAGGCCGGCTGCGCACAGCAATGAGGGATACCTGCTCGAGGTCCGGGTAATGGCCTTCTTCATCGGGCTTTCGTTCGGTGGGCGGGATCTGTTGAACCGTCGTCTGTGCCGGCAGGGCTCCGCTAAAATATTTACTGTAGACTTTCTCAAACACCGCCGATTCCGATAAATCGTCCAGGTAAACTGTCGTCGAAACAACTTGATCGAGCTTTATCTCTGCCTCCTCCAAATTGTCGAGCAGGTTTCGCATCGTCTGGCGAACCTGGTCCGCAGTCGTTGCTGCGTACACGCCGCCATTGGGGCCGGGAATGAATCCACTCTTCGCTGAACAATACAACGTGTCCCCAGCGAAGACGCAAGGGCTCGCAGTTGGACTTGGCGGCATATTCTTCGGGCGTATGGCTCGCCGCTGGCCTAGATCGCGCACGGCCACACCCGTGTAGGCAATTTGCGCGCCTTCGGGCAGAGACGACACTTCGATGGTAGCGCGCGCCGGAGTGTTCCCGAATTCGAAGCGCTTGGCGTAAAGCGCATTCATGGTACGCATCGGGATTTCGCGCGTGAGATAAGGATTCACGAAGACCATGTTGCCCAGTTTCAGTCCAGCGGCCTCCACAACGGCCTTCATGCCGTCCAGCGCGAGATCCACTTGAGCGGCGGGATCCGGAGGAACTTTTCCAGTTGACGGGTCAGCGCCCGGCATCGTGGAAACGAATAACCGATCGCGAGTAAGCATTCCGGGAGAAAAAGCCTTGCTTGGTTTGAATGCAAGCGGAGAGACCGGTTGCTTACCCTTGAGATCGCGGACAGCGACAGCATTGATTTGCACAGCACTATCCTGCGGCAACCGTGCAATGCCGAGTACTCCGCGCGCAGGAGGTTCCTGTGGAAAATAAGCGGCAAAGGCTTTGTTCAACTCGGCGTACTGATTCACGTCTTTGAGATAAACCTGCATATAGACAACATAGTCCATGGTGAGTCCCTCAGCTACTACGACACCTTTCACGTTGTCGAGGGATTGGCGGACTTGATCGGCAAAGTTTTCTGGAACGCTGCCGTCAGCGCGGAAAGGCCCCTGGCCAGAGATGTAGACGTAGTCGCCCGCATCGATTCCCGGGGAGCCAAGTGCTGCCGCGAGTGTGTGGTGCGGCTCGACCGCCCGAATTTGCGCTTGCCCGCTCGATGCGAACGACAGCAGCGAGGCAACGGACAAAAAAAACTTCATGCCACGTTTCCTTTCCGCGCCGAAGCTAGAATTGCCCGCAGCCGTTGTCCCACAATCATTTCTTCTCCGGGCTGGATGGTCATAGAAACCAGCTCGAGGTGGTTCTGCTCCTTGAGTTCCTTCGGATTCGGCTTTGGTTTATCGGCGCCTTCCTGCACGGTGGAAACCAAGCTGGGGTTATCAATGCTGAGCACTTCGATCACAGGATCGCCGTCATGCAATTTCCGCACGCATTCGCTCACATTGAAGTTCCAGGCCTGTTGGTCCCACGAAATGCGCAGTGTTGGATAGCGATTACCGTCGTCGGGAATGTAGATCTGAGTCTGCACCCCGGGGATGGTCTCGACCAACTTGGCGATGCGATCGACCCGCGCGTGCCACTCGTCATAGAGTTTCTTGGAATCGACCTTGAGCCAGGTTTCGATGGCTGTCAGGCAGCCGATAACTTCTTCTTTGCCGACTTTCATGGGGCGGCATACCGCACCTTCATAAGGGCAGGAGTTACGCAAGGCGGCCTCGATCAGATCCTTGCGACCCAGCAGGACGCCGCTGCACTGCGGTCCGCGCAGTCCCTTGCCTCCGGAAAAGGTGTAGAGATCGAGTTTCATTTTTGCATAGAGTTTAATGTTGTCAATCGGCGGAATGCCGGCGGCATCATCGAGCAGCAAGGGCACATTTTGATCTTTGGCGATGGCCACTTCGGTCGCCAGTTTGTCGCCGAGATCTGTGGTGTATATCATCGCTGTGTTGCTGGTGATAGCGCTCGCAATTTCTTCCGGCTTCTTGACGATGATCAGCTTGGCCCCGGCTAGCCGGATGGCGTTGTCGAACGCGCTGCGTCCGCCGGCCATAATGACTTCGTGCTTCAGGCCAGTGGTATCCGGAAGCTGCCAGATCTTTTGCGGATCACTACCCGCCATGCAGGCTGCGGTCGCGGCAGCCATGGCACCCGCGGCACCAGACGTAATTAATCCGGATTCGGCGCCGGTCAATTCCGCCAAGCGACGTCCCACGGCCTGGTGCAATTCGACCATGTTCACAAAATGACGGCTCGCTTCGGCCTGAGCGTCTTGCACTTCCGGAAATTGCAGCGAGCCGCTCAGATAGGTCCATGTTCCACGGCAATTGATGACCGTCTTGACCCCCAAGCGCCTGTAGACGTTTCCGCGCGGGTCCAGTCCGATCGCGACAGCAGATTTTTCGTACAAATGCTGGGCCGCAAGCTGGGCTAAGAGCGGCGACGCCGCCAGCATTTTCATGAATCCACGCCGGCTCGATTCCTGAGTGAAGGGCATTTGCTTCCTCCTGATGGATATGCGTCTATTGGGCGAAAATTAAAGTTCCAAAGTGTTCGGGCACGTGGTTGGGGTCCCGGTTGACTACACACGTCGGCTGCCAGCACATGAAGTGGCGCACCGGATCCTCGCCGAGTCCGTCGATGCGGTACAGGTTGGCACGCCATTTAGTCCCGGCTTTCACCGGCTTATCACTGACCGACTTCAGAGGCACCTTCGCCGCCGCGTACCAGATGTGGTTCTTTTCGTCGATGCGCCCCTGCCGCTGCCACCCCGAATTCCAGTCGGCCCCGTAGCTATCTCGAGTCAGGTCGATGGCCAAATCGACCCAATCGCCTGTCGGTGCGATTTCGAATTCGCGATAGTGCTTGATGTCGGTCCAATCGTCGCCAGAAAGAACTCGACCACGTCGCGGTCCCCAGTTTCAGGCGGTCCTTGCTGTTATCCGCAGGCAGCCAGAGGTTCAGCTCGCTGTAAGGAGAGACAAACAGCAGGTACAGATCGGAGTCCGTCCAAAAAGCGCGCACTTCGGTCTTGAGTTTGGGATAGTCGGTCTTCTGCGAACAATCTTTCTCGATCCAGGCGGACGCCGCGTGTAACCAGGTTGCCGAGTTTTGATCAGTATTCATGTCTGGCGCCTGGGCCACATGTGGAATGGAAAAGCTGGCCATTGGGGATGTCACCTCGCACACCTCCCCCGCAAATGCGACCGCCAGCGTTACAAGCGTCAAGACCAGGCTCTTGGTGAACATGATTTATTATGGCCGTGGCGCGTTTCTTAACTCCGGCGCAATTTCATACGCCTTCTCGAACTCTGCCTGCGCCTCCGCCTCCTCTCCTTGCTGATGGAGTGCCAATGCAAGGTTGTAGTGTGCTTCCGCATAGCGCGGCTTCAGGCGCACAGCCTCGATAAACTCCGTTCGCGCTGTCTGGAAGTCGCCCGCCTGCAACAGTACGAGCCCGAGATTGTTGTGCGCTTCCGCGAAATTCGGATCGCGGCGCAGGACTTCCCGGAAGACATTGGCGGCGCCCGCAGTATCATTTTTTTGACCGAAGACCAATCCCAGTTGTATCCGCGCGTCAGTGTACTTGGGTTCGAGGCTGATGGCTTCCTTTAATTCATGAACGGCTTCATCCAGCTGCTCTGACTGCGCCAGCGCGAGGCCGAGGTTGTAATGGGCCTCGGCCAGGTCTGGATCGGACATCACCGCCTGTCGAAATTCCTCAAGTGCACCTTTGCTATCGCCTTGGCGTAGACAGAGCAGTCCGAGGCTCGAGTGGGCTTGGGCGTAGTCCGCTTTCAATTCGATTGCTTTCTCATAGGCCGCAAGGGCACGCAGAGCGTCCCCTTTGCGCTCCCACGCGACGCCCGAAAAGTAATGGCCCGTCGGCAGCTCGGGACTTTGCTCGACCGCCTTCTGAAACAGCGCCAGGGCGTCGTCGAGCTTCTGCTGCTTCAGGGCTTCCACACCTTGGAGGATAAGGTATTTCGCTTGTGCCAGTCGCGCGCGAAACTCTTGCAGTGCGCCTAAATCATTGAGCTCCTTTTGCGCGGCGCCGGTTTCACCCTGAGCACGCAACGCGATACCCAGGTTATAGTGCGCCTGTTCGAAATCAGGCTTCAGCTCAATCGCACGCCGGAACGCTGCGAGCGCGCTGGCGGTGTCGCCGTCGACTTTGAGCTCCTTGCCGAGGTTAAGTTGTGCCTCCGGATCTTTGGGATCGATTCCAACTGCTTTGCGGAACTCGGCGAGGGCGCCCGCGTGATCGCCCTGGCGGCGCAGGGTCACCCCCAGCAGCGAGTGCGCCGGTGCAAATCGTGGATTCAGGCGAAGCGCACGGCGAAATTCGGCTGCAGCGCTGTCCAGTTTGCCCAACTGTCCTTCGGCCAGCCCTAGTTCGAGATGCAGTTCGGCAGAAGGCTTCGATTGTAGCGCCTGCCGTAATTCGCCCTCAGCAGCCAATGGATTGCTTTGCTGCAAATAAATGTGTGCCAGGAGGCGATGTGCCCCGGCGTTCGTTGGATCGAGATCTGCCGCCGTGCGCAGTTCCTTGAGCGCGGCGGCCTGATCGTTCAGATCGTACCAGGTCGCACCCAGCCCGTAGTGCGCATCCGCCCACTTCGGTTTCAGTCGCAGCGCTGCCTCGAACTCTTCAACGGCCTGCTTTGCGTCGCCTTTATACTTCAGCGCGAGAGCCAGGTTGTAATGGGTAAGCGAGTCCTTGGGTTCGAGTTCCAAAGCCCTCCGGTAAGAGGCAATGGCCTCGTCCCATGATTTGGAACGCGCCGATTCGGTAGCCTGCTGGCGAAGGCTCTCGGCCGTTTGGGCACAGGAAAGGTCCGACAGACCAAGACTGAAAACCAAGACAGACAGCATCTTCAGGAACCTGCCAAAGCCGTTCCAAAAATCCGTCGCACTGCGTTTCATCCGAACACCCTAGCACGCGCGCCGAACCCCCGTGAAATGTGGTCCCTGCGGAGAACGAGTGTCGTTGTCAGATCACCAGAAGAATTTGATGCCAAACTGTCCAATCCGCGGTGGACGCGTACTGCTAACAACCCCAAACGACGAGTCGCTTATGTTTCCTCCGGGATTCGTAAATTGCGTGTGGTTGAAGATGTTGAAAAACTCGATGCGAAGATCGAAAGCTAGATTCTCTCTAATCACGGTGTGCTTTAACAGGCCGAAATCCGTGTTGTTGAATCCAGGGCCGTGGAAAAAGCGCCGATTGGCTGTACCAAAAGTTCCTGGAGCGGTGTTGATCTCGAATGCGCTGGGCAGGAAATAGCACCCTGTGCCAGAGCCTGGAGTACCAGGGTCATATGTAGGACAAGCTGTATTCACTTGACGCGGATTCACGATCTGCAGTGGACCAACGCGGTTCGGCATATCCGTGGCCGAGCTACCCCACAGGGTGAAGTCATCGTTGGATTGGTTCATCTGTATAGGAAAGCCGGTTGAGAATCGTGTGATCCCTTGGATCTGCCATCCCTGCGTCAAACGCTTGGGCCCATTTGCAAAAAGCCGGTCGAACGGGAGTGCCCATATGTAGCTGGCCACAAGATTGTGAGTGATGTCGCTCGTGGAAAGGCCGCGGCTCAACTTGGGATTCACGAAGTTCACCAAGTCGTTGAAGGCTGAAGAATCATCCAATGCTTTGCCAAGAGTGTAGGCCACGAGGAATGAAAAATCGCTCGCCTTGCGCTCCGCGCTGATTTGGACGGAGTGGTAGATTGAATTGGCCGTGGTCAGCGTGTTGGTATTGTTGGAGCCAAAACAGACCAGCGTGGATGACTCGGGACAGTAATTCGGACTCAGGAGCCCGCTCCGAGTGCCGTAAACGCACCCCGGGAGTGGTGTCGGACTAACCGTGGTACACGGGACGGTAGCCGTCGGAAGCTGGAAAACGTCGTTCTCATTGTTGGGTTGGCAGCCCGCGACTTGTGAGGTCACGTCGAACGCGCCTTGCGCAGTGAGTTGCTGGCACAATGCGGGATTGCCCGGGTTGGCTTCGTTCTGAGTGATCAAGTGGTGGCCGCCGGTCCCGACGTACGCCACCGTGAGCACAGTAGACTTGGTTAACTCGCGCTGGACCGATACACTGAAGTGCTCCGCATAGGGGAGCACGTTATGAATGTTGTAGCCTGGATAGTAGGTAAAGGGCTCGTAGATATCAAAGCTAAGCGTCTGATTCGACGAGGCGCCCGGAATTGGCGCGGTGAACGGGAAACGCTGGCCGATCGACTGGCCGGTGGTGCGAATGCGGAAGGGCTCGTCAAACATTACGGGTGCCGGCGTCGACCAGTACAAACCGAACGGGGCGTCGGCCACTTCATAGAACAGGTTCAAGTCCTCAACGGAAGTGTAGTACATGCCGAACGAGGCCCGGATGCTGGTCTTGCCAGGGCCGCCAAAGATTTTGCCTAACGCTCCGTCGGTAAAGCCCGGGGAATACGCCAAGCCGAGCCGCGGCCCGAAATTGTCGTACCTGGTGGGAGCCAGTGTCTTCGGTATGCCCTTATCGCCCGGGAAGACCAAGCCTTGGGGAGCAAGTGGAAAGATCGTGGACTGCTGCCCAGAATTATAGGTCTGAATTTTCCCTTGCGTGTCATACCACGGCATGCTCACTTCCCAGCGCAAGCCGAGGTTGAGCGTCAGGTTGGGCCTGACTTTCCAGCCGTCTTGTACAAATGCGCCGCCGTAACGCGTGCGGGAATCCAAAAGCTGCAAGGCCGCCTGCGTGTAACCGCCCTGAGTTGCCGAAGCGCCAAGCAGGAAATCCGCAAAATCGTTGCCCGTTGCGTCGCCATTAATGACGAAGTTGCCGTTGGGACTGGCGTAGTTGCGTTCGTTGACTTGCAGGTAGCGGAATTCGCCGCCAAACTTCAACGTGTGTTTGCCCAGCACCTTAGAGAAGACGTCGCTCACCATAAATGTGTTATTCGGCTGGAACGTGTTGAGCGTTGGAACGCCAATCGTGAATTCGTTGAAGTAGATCTGTGGGACATATTCCGGATAACCCGGTGTTGTCGAGGGAATAATACCGAGCGTACCTTCTCCAGTCACGAACCCGAGCGATGACAGGCTGGCGAAACTCCCGGTCGGATTGTCCGCATGCAACGCCGTCCGGAAAAAGCTGAACCGTGCCTCGTTGACGGCCGTAGCCCCGAAGTTCTTGCTGTTGCTCATCACGAACTGCTGAGCCCGAGAAGTAGTGCTGGATGGAAAGCCGGGCACGCTGGCGAGTGGTAACGCGTTGTTAACGGTGGAATCGTCGATCGTGTAGTACCACGACCAGTTTCCGGTTGTCTTGTTGATGAAATCCACCCTCAAGCCGTACTTGTCGTCGTTCGCCGTGTTTTTCTGACTGTTGTCCGTATAGTTGTTTATATCTCCAGGGAGCGTCGGGGCGGGAATGTAGGGCAGGATTCCACTTGCAGGCGCTGCCCACGCGCTGTTCGGATCTGTCGGCCCCGGAATATGCGCAAGGCCTGTCGCCGCATCGACCGGAAAAACACAGCCCGTCACTGTATTGTTGCTGTCGCACCCTGGGAAACTATACGGCTCCCCGGGCGCGACGGCGTAGCCGAGACGCTGCGAAAGCACCTGCGCCCAGCTTGAGGCACCGCCGGTGCCGGTCAGTGGGCCGTCGACCATACCGGTCAATAAACTGGGATCGAAGTTGCCTTGACGCTGGTCCGCCGTTGGCAACGTAGTGGTGGTTACCGCACCTTGCGTCTGCCGGGTGCCCTGATAGTCAGCGAACCAGAACAAGCGGTCTTTCAAGATCGGCCCACCTCCTACAGCGCCAAATTGATTGCGGTGCAGTGCGGTCTTCGGGAGCCCAGCCGCATTCGCGAAGTAGTTGTTGGCATCCAGCGCATCATTGCGCAGGAACCAGAAAGCGTCGCCGTGAAAGCTGTTGGTGCCAGACTTGGTGATGGCATTCATGATCGCGCCGCTGAACTTGCCATACTCGGCGTCAAAACTGTTGGTGATGAGGCGAAATTCCTCGACTGAGTCCAGATTGGGAACCAAGCCGGCGCCGAGGTTGCGACCTTCGCTGACGTCACCACCGTTCACGAGGAACGCATTGGCGGTTTCGCGCTGGCCATTGACGGAGACGTTGCCCGGATTCAACGTGCCCGAAACCGGACGGTCCTGTTGGATCGACTCGGAAGTGCCGGGTGCCACGCCCGCCTGGAGGCCCAGAAGGTCGATGTAGCTGCGCCCGTTCAATGGGAGAGCGAGCATTTTCTTCGATTCGATCACGTCGCCAAGTTGGGTACTTTCCGTCTGCACTTGCACTGCGTTCGCCACAATTTCGACCTTTTCCTGCACACTGCCAACGTTGAGCATGATGTCAAGGCGCAATCGGTCGTTCACTTTCAACTCGATATCCGTCGTGATGAACTGTTGGAATCCGGACGCGGTGGCGGTGACCTTGTAGTTTCCGGCCGGCAGAGCCAGTATTTGGTAGGAACCGTCAGCAGCAGAAACGGTTTCCTGCTTGAAATTGGTTTGCACATTCGTGGCTACGATGCGTGCCCCGGCAACCACTGCTTGCGTTCGGTCGTGCACCACACCCAGAATCGATCCGGTTACGTCCGCACGCAGAGTATTAGAGCTAAACAGCATTACCAAAACCAGGAGAAGAATCGAGGTTGCACGGCTGTTGCGATGTGGCATCAGGCACCCCCAAAATGGGCGTAGCATGTCACGAAATACTAGAGGCAATCAAGCCCCACCGCGTACTCAGCGGCCTTCAGTAAGGCGTAGATCTCGCGCCTCGCGGTGCCGCGGTTTCAACGCCGCGACAGCGAATGTGCCGGTTGGGAATGAATTACGCCCTGATCGAACAAGTGAAATCTTCCTGCCTCCAGAAGCCTCGTTCGAGGAAGTTGCTCATTCGGCCGAGTAGTCATGCAATGTGAGCCGTGCGATCCTGTGCTCCTCTTAGTATGAGTAGCTAGAGAAATGAAGAGCTTCTGAGGGGCAATAAGGGGGCACTAAGGATTCCCTTCCTTTCCTTTCAGTTACTTAGAAGGCCGGGCTGCACCGCAAAACTCCTTTGTTTCCATACAGCTGGTGAATTCGAATCCCATCGGCTCCACCAACTTACTCTCTTCTTTTCAATCCGATAGCAAAAACTTCAAGGGGCACTAAGCGGAGTTCCTGCTGCACCTTCATCGGAGCTCCTGTCTCATCGAGCAGGGTCCGGAAAGTGTGACGAAACGTGTGCACCCGATACGTCCAATGCCGCAACGAATGCCTGCGGGGATGATATGACGCCGCTCTACTCCCCAGGGATACCAGGGCAGCTTGCCTGCCACGAACGGGCTTGCAAACACCCAGTCCTCCGGGTTCTTGAAGAGCGTCTTGCGTTGCCAATTCAAGAGCACCTCTGCCAGCACAGGATCAAGCGGGATGCCTGCGTTGGAGTATTGGTTTTGACATCGCTTCCTATCCCGGTGACGATGCCTCGCCGCACGAGAAGAGTGAGGTCATCCCAAAGCACGTCACACCACTTGAGGACGAAGAGCTCG
>Ga0137394_10002984_pt1 | contig 12652 bp, 7 predicted proteins | sample czobulk116metaG_FD_108278 | JGI IMG/M metagenome (GOLD analysis project Ga0137394, IMG submission 108278) | Vadose zone soil microbial communities from Angelo Coast Range Reserve, California, USA - czobulk1.16 metaG | ecosystem: Environmental > Terrestrial > Soil > Vadose zone | place: USA... | reverse complement strand
CTAGCGAATCTGACACAACGCACGGCCGGCCCACACCGGGTCCGGCGGGAGAAAAACAACTTGAGTTTGGGGGCGCGGCCTTGACGACCTCAGCGGCCGCTCAAAGAAGGGTTTGTTTGCCGCTTGGATTTTTTGCGGCTCGAGTGACGCGGATGATCGCCATTGTGTTTCTTTTTGCGATTGCGTCGTTCGCAGCACCGCCTGAAAATCCCCGCGCGGATGCATCCTCAACTGCACGCCCCTATCTTTTCTCCGCTTCCTTTGATCACGCCACGAGCAAAGAGGTTATAGTGGACCGTTCCGCGGCAGATCCCCAGGCTGCCGCGCAACAGCAGCAGTTTGTCATCGACCGCATCGAATTTCTCGGCAACCGCCGCGTCCGCAGCGACACCCTGAAAGCGCGCATCTTCAGCCGCGACGGCGATGTCTACAATGAAGAGACGCTGCGCCGCGATTTTCAAGCGCTTTGGAATACGCAATTCTTCGAGGACGTAAAGCTCCGCGTGGAAGATTCTCCCAATCGTGCAAACGGCAAAATCATCATCTTTGAGGTGAAGGAACGCCCGCAGATCCGCCGCATCCGCTACGATGGCATCCATTCCGTTTCCGAATCGGACATCCTCGACCGGTTCAAGGAACGCAAGGTCGGTCTGAGCGTTGAAAGCCAGTTCGATCCCACGAAAATCAAGAAAGCGGAAGTCGTGCTGAAGGAATTGCTGGGCGAACATGGCCGGCAGTTCGCGAAAGTCACTCCGCAATACGAGCGCATTGCTTCGAGCAACGCCGTCATTCTCGTTTTCAAGATCGAGGAAGGCCCCAAGGTCAAGGTCGGCAAAATTAAGTTCACCGGGAACCGCGCGTTCAGCGACCGCAAGTTGATTCGCGCCATGCGCCACGACCGGCCCTACTCGATTCCTCTTTACTTCTGGTATATCCCGGTGCTCACGAAGACCTACGACCGCGAAAAATTGAGCGAGGATCTGGAAGTAGGTGTTCGCGGCCTCTATCGCGACAATGGCTACTTCAAGGTGTCCGTCGGCGAACCCATTCTCGAAAATATCGACACCGAAAGTTACCGACTGGGCGTTCCCCTGGTCGCCGGGCGCAGCCACGGCAAGGCCGTCAATATCACCATCCCCATCGAAGAGGGCGAGCGCTACCACATGGGCACGTTGAAGATCGTTAGTGCTGATCCGGACAAAGCCCTGTCCCTCAAAGTCGATGCGCTGAAGGCTGCTTTCCCCCTCAAACAGGGCGACCTCTTCTCGACCGAAAAAGTACGCAAGGCCCTGGAAACCTACGGCAAAATTTACGGCGAATACGGATTTATCGATTTCACTCCCGAGCCGGATACGGAAATCGACGAAGAGAAGAAAATTATCAACCTGACGCTCAAGTTCGATGAGCAGAAGCAGTATTTCGTCAGGCGCATCGACTTCAGCGGGAACACCACCACCCGCGACAAAGTAATTCGCCGCGAATTGGCGATTGATGAAGGCCAGCTCTTCAACAAGCGCTTGTGGGAGATGAGCATCCTGCGGCTCAATCAGCTCGATTACTTCGACAAGATTGAAGCGGACAAAGCCGCGGAGATTAAGCGCAACAGCAAAGAAGGTACGGTCGACATCAACCTCAAGCTCAAGGAAAAGGGCAAACAATCGATCGGCCTGCAGGGCGGGGTCAGCGGCTTGGCGGGCAGCTTCATTGGCCTCACCTATCAGACTAACAACTTCCTGGGTCTTGGCGAAACCCTGACCTTTTCGGCGCAGTTTGGCGATCTTTCGCGCAGTTTCCTTTTTGGATTCACCGAGCCCTACCTGTTTGACCGGCCCATCTCCTCGGGTTTCACAATTTTCTCCAGCCGCTATAAGTTTGACCAGGCCAGGCAGGCCGCGCTGCTGACCGGCCAGGCCGTCAGCATCAATCCGGAATTCGTTCAGAACTACAATCAGGACAGCACCGGGTTCACGCTCTTCGCTAGCTATCCCGTCAGAAAACTATCGTTCACCCGAATCGGGCTGCAATATGGACTGACGCGCACGAACATTACGGCCTTTAACGATGCCTCGAAGCTGCTGTTCACCCAGGTGCAGTTCCGCAGCATCGCCGGTCCGAGTGCGCTTAACGGAATCGTTTCAAGCACCATCACCCCTACGATCACCTATAACACCGTCAACAATCCGATCAATCCCACCGGGGGAAAGAGCTACTTCTACTCGCTCGGGTTTTCAGGCCTCGGCGGCAACGTCAAGAGCATCACCAATGTTTTCGATTGGAAGTACTACCGTCCGGTGAACAAGCACCGCAACGTTTTGGGTTTCCACGCTTCTGGCGCGTTCACCACCGGTTACGGCGGCGGGGAACCGCCTCCGTACAGCCGTTTCTACATGGGTGGCGAGTCGGACATCCGCGGTTTTGACATTCGCTCCATTACCCCGGTCACTTTTATTCCCGTCGCCACGGCACAGCAGTTCACCTATAGTTGCAACACCTGCCTTAACGGCTTCGGCCAGCCGACGCAGCGAACCGTCAGCGTGCCCGTGCTCGGCTATACCATCACTTTTCCGGGCGGCGACACGCAGGGCTATGGAAATGTCGAGTACCGCATCCCCATCGTGGGCAGCACGGTGCAAGCCGTGTTGTTCTTTGACGGCGGGACCAACGGCATCCTCCGCAAGAATGCCTTGCAGCTCGACAAAACAGGCTTCGACAACCTGACAGCTCGATTTCCAACTGTGCAGCATGATATAGGCCTGACGCGCCAGCTCGGCATTTCACCGGGAACGAATTTTCGCCTGCGCGGTTCGACGGGCATCGAGTTCGTCGTGCAGTTGCCGATCATTCAGGCGCCGTTCCGGGTCTACTACGCCTACAACATCCATCGTTTGCATTCCCAGCTTTTGGCGCCCCAGGATTTCATTGAGGCCAGCGAGATTTGTGATCCGTCTCTGGGGGATAAGAGCTGTGCGCTCGGCCGCCTGCCCGCCACGCTGCCGCCGGACGTGTGGAGGTTCCAGGTCAGGCCAACGATCGAGCAGCTTCTCAGGAATCCGGGGAGTCTCAATTATTTCGAGCCGGCGCGGACGTTCCGCTTCACCGTCAGCCGGACATTCTAGGGAGTGAGGATGATTGTACTTTTCAGAGAGGCTGGGGAATTCAGCAGCGCAGCGAAGACGAAACACTTCTGAAGCGCGCAAATGTGGGGGAGACCGTGGGTATGAAGTGGCATAAGAGTGCGAGGAACACGCTGCTGGCGACGGCGTTCGTCAGCCTTTCGGTCAGCGGGTGTGGCAGCAAAAGCGCTGCCAACCAGGTAGTTGTAACCGTTACGGGCCAATTCTCCGTGATGGTGCCGACACAATCACAAACCATCACCGCCACCGTCACCGGCGCGACCGATGTGTCTGCCGCCTTCGACTGCTCCTACACCACCACGCCGAACCCCACGACGGCCACGCCGAACCCCAAACCTTCTGCGTCCGCGGAGTGCACGTCAGCCAACGGTGCCGTCGGTGTCCTCTCCAACATCCAGAATACCAGCACTACGGTCGCCTCCACCGCCACCTTTACCGCGCCGTCGGTCTTTCCCGATCAGACCAAGCTGCCCAACGTCGTGGTCACCATCACCGCGACCTCCAACGCCGACAAAAAGAAGACTGGCAAGTTCAGTTTTACGTTCGATTCCGGCATCCGCATTCATATCGTCCCCGCAACCGCGACCCTTGCGACCACCTCAACACAGCTGTTTCTCGCGGAGGATCTGAATGGAACGGTCCTCGCGCCCGACCAGCTTACCTGGGGCGTGACGTTTGAAGTCACCGCCAAGACCAACAGTGCGGACTGCAGCACCGGGAGCAACAGTTGTGGCTCGATCGATGCTACCGGACTTTATGCGGCACCTGCGGCTGTTCCCACTGCCGCGCCAGCCTCGACGACCACGCCCGTCAATGCGGCAGGAATCGTCACGGTCTTCGCGTTCTCCAAGGTTGATAACGCGCGCATCGCGCAGGCCGCCGTCACCGTCGTGAAAGCGGGTGACATTGCCTTCAGCGGCATCTCTCCCTCAATTGCGCCGCAAGGTGCCCTCCAGCAGGACATCTTCCTCGCCGCTACAAATGCCAACTCACAGATGGGCGTTAAGGTCGTTGACTCGTCTAATGTTGCGACTACGATTGGTCCCGCGCAGATCAAAGTCGTCTTTGCCGCGGGATCGACTTCTACGTCCATCGGTGCGCGCGTTCGCCTGAACGCAGAGAATTTAAGGACCCCCGGTCACTACACTGTGCAAGTGACTACCAGCAATTCTTCCGTCAATGTAACGGGCGGGCCGTTCCCGCTGGATATTGTCCCGACACGCCCCACCATCGTCGGCTCTACTCCTGGCAATTTTCAGGAAGCCACCCTGGGCCAGACTACGGGAGTGCCGTTCAGTATCGATGGGGGGTTCTTTGGCCCCGCGGATTCCCCTACGGTGGCCACTAATTTCAACGGACAAACGTTGCTCACGAACTCTTCGACCCTGGCCGCTTCGACCGCGCGTCGCCTAACCGGCTTCCTGCCCCTTCCGAGCGGCACCGGCCACACCGCGGGTCTATACTCATTCGGAGTGCAGTACACAACGTCGCCGGGGCCCTTCAATGCTCCGACGCCGACAACTGCCTATACCAACGTCGCGGTGATCCCGGATTATGGTGGTTCGAATTCTTCGAATCCGAATCCGCCCTTGGACGTCAACAACAATGCGTTGACTTTGAATCCGGTACCCCCGCCCGCTCCGCCGAAGCCGCCAAAAATATACGCTGGACCTACCCCGTTGATTTCCTTTGGCGCGTCTTCTGCGCCTAGCGGTATTGCTATCGACCGGACAGACAGCCTGGCAGTCGTGACCTTGGCTGGCGTGAGTTCGAATAACGTCCAATTCATCAGTCTGAACACCGCAACTCCTGCGGTGACGAATCAGGTTTCTTCCGGCGGCAGTGTCGCGACCGGTGTGGCAGTGGACGACCAGCTCATTTTTCAGACTCCATCGCAGCCTAATGTTGCCGCCGTTGTGAACTACGCGAGTAGGTCGCTTTCCATTCTTTCTATTCCCGCAGGTACTGCGCTTGGAACCGTGGATCTGAGCTGCGTGATTCCTCAATCTGACATGACCTGTCAGGCGGTCACGGAGCCGTTTCCATACTCCGTGGGCATCGATCCATTTTCGCATCGCGCGGTCGTGGCCTTTGCTTCGACAAACGTCGGGCTGGTCGTAAACTTGAATGCCGACCCGAATGTAACGGCAAAACTCAAGTGCCTCCCGAGCCCCCCGACCACGACTTGGGCGCTACCCTACTGTCCCCTCGATTTCGTCACGCTGAATACCGGCGCAAATCCTCAGGTCGCCTTTGAGCCCGGCGCGCGCCTGGCTTATGTCACTCCTGGTGGAGCGGGCCTTCTGTCTGCTGTGAACCTGGCCAATCCAACTGCCGGTTCGGTCGATATTGCCAGCGCCACGCGCGCTTCCAATGTCGTCACCATAACGACAAAAGTGTCCCACAATCTCAATTCGGGCAATCCCGGGACCGTGCTCATTAGCGGACTGCCGTCAGGTACCACCAACAAAACGGATTTCAATGGTTCTTTTTCCGTCGGCGCCGTCCTTGATGCCACGCATTTTCAATATTTCCAGGCCGACAAAGACGACACCACCACCTGCTCAGCCTCCTGTCTTGCCAGTTCCGGAACTCCCTTCCTGACCTATACGATCTCGCCTTCGATCGTTGGCATTGCCTTTAATCCCGTTACCCGACAGGCCGTTCTCGCCGACCCCAACGTCACTTTCAGCCAGATAACCTACATCGATCCCCAGAGCCAGTCGGTGAGCTCGATGAGCCTGTTCGCGGAGTCCACTGGCCAAGTCAGCACCGGTGCGCCGGAGTTGGGAGCAGAGACCGTGGCGTTCCAGCCCTTTTCCAATACCGCGGTCTCTTTCAATCCCAAGACGAACGAGGTGTCGCTCCTTGATCCTTCCCTCTTACAGCGTCCCGCCATCGTCACCACCGGTCAAACTGGGCTCGCTACCGGATGCCCGGCAAATCCTGCGCCCCCCTCCCCTTGCACCTTCACCTCGCCGACAAACGTGACTATTCTCGGAGCCATCGCCGTGGATTCAGCCAATAATCTGGTTCTAACCGTGAACTCGGGCAGCGGCACGATTACCGGCTTTAAACTTGGCAGCATTAAGTCCGTTCACATCGAGAGCGTCGAAACCCCTGGGATTGACGCGGGGAGCGCGAATGTCACAACGCCCGCAAGCCTCAGTCCTGCTGTGAAGATCACGCTAGGCACACCGCCAACCGCCGTGAACGGTGTAAAGATCTTCGGCACGGGTTTCGACTCCGGCTCACAAGTGCTTCTGGACGGCGTGGCCTTAGCCTCGACTACATTGGGCAATTTCACGCTTGTGAGCGGCCAGGAAATTGATGTAACCATTCCTGTGTCTGTGCTCGATGCCGGCCCCCGCCACTACGCGCTGAGCGTCACCAACAGCTCGGGCGTCAGCTCGAACGTCATCGACTTCACCGTGATCGAAGAAATTCCTTTTGCTCCTTGCAACGTGACCACCGCCGCCCCGAACGGCACCCCGGCCGCTCCCGGAGGCGTGGCCATCGACGAAGTCAATAGTCTCGCGGTCGTCACCAACACGGGCTCGGGCTGCAGTCAGGTTTCCGTTTTCAGCCTGAATCCCGCGAACATTTTCAATCAGACCGTCAAGACCATCGCCACCGGCGACACGCCCACTGGCGTCGCCGTTCTTCCTAGTCTTGCCTATATCGGGCAGCCCGCCGGCACCTCGGGCATCGCCGTAGTCACCAACAATGGCTCGAATTCCGCCTCCATTGTTGATCTTGTGAACGCGCTTCCCGTCAAGGACGCCTCCGCAAAACCGATCACCGTCAACGTCGGTACTGGTCCCAGCGGGGTGGCCATCGATCAGGAAACAAATCTTGCGATCGTCACCAACACCAGCTCGAACACAGTTTCCACGATTGATCTCACGCCGTTAGCCCAGGATCCCGCGAATCCCGGCAAAACCATCGGCGCTCTTGCGCCCACTAGTGTTGCTGTCGACCAGAACCCCATCGCCGTCGCCATTGACCCCGATCGCGGCTCCAACGGCCGCGGCCTCGCCGTCGTAACCTGCCTAGTACTCAACGGCGCTTCCAGCTCGTTCGGTGCTTTGGATGCCGTCGATATCGGCTTGGCTATCCCCGTCAAGTCCACGTCCGCGTCGACTTCTTTCCTCTCCTCAACGCCGACGGGCATAGTCTTCGATCCTTCTACGGCGCTCTTCTATGCCGTTTCCACACAGGGCAATGTGATCACCGCCTTCAATCCGGACACCAGCCAGACACAAACGATTAAAGTCGGCATCAATCCCAATGCCATTGCTTACAATTTCCAGACCGGCACGATCCTCACGGTGAATTCGCTGAGCAACACGATTTCGATTGTGGACTCGCAGACCTTCGCGACCAAGGCAACTCTAGGGATTGGCGCCACATCGAAATTCGCAGCAGCCATCCAGACCTTTACGAACCTGGCGGTCATTGCTGATCAGGCCAACAACCGCGTGATCTTGTTCCCGCTGCCGAAATAAACGGCAGCTCGGAAGAATTCTCGATGCTCGAGCCGTCTTACTCTCCGGGTTGTTTGGGCCGTTAAGCTTTCCGATTGCGGGAAGCAAACCGCGTCGGCTATACTTTCAGGTTTGCAATACGCTCGTAAAGCCCGCTGGGAGCGGAATCAGTTTTAAGCCAAGCTGACTTGGCGCGGGTTCGCCGCGGTCTCTCCGTGGCGAACCACAACAAGGAGAAAAAAGTGAATTCTAGATTGTTGACCGCTTTGCGGTCACGAAATATGTTGACTCCTACAGCTGCCCTCGCCGCCGCGTGCATTTTTAGCGCCGGGGCCGCCTGGGCACAGGCGCCCGCCGCGGCCGGTTCGTCGGCGTCGGGCAAGGTCGGCGTCATCAGCATTCGCCAGGCCATCGTTACCACGGCGGAGGGCAAGCTGGCTTCCGCGGAGTTACAATCGCAGTTCGCTTCGCGCCAGAACGAGATCGAGAATCTGAACAAGCAGATCAGTGATTTGCAGCAGCGTCTTCAGGCCGGCGCGAACAAGCTGAGCCAGGAAGAAGAAGCCCGCTTGAGGCAGCAGGGTCAGCGGCTAGCGCAGCGACTCGATCGCATGAACACCGAGTACCAGGAAGATGTAAATGCCGCGCAGGCCGACGTCATCGACCGTATCGGCCGCAAAATGGTGGACGTGCTGGACCGCTACGCACGCGAAAACGGTTATTCCATCGTTCTGGACTCTTCGGCGCAGAGCACTCCGATTCTCTACGCCTCCACGCAGATCGACGTCACGCAGGACATTATCCGCCTCTATGATCAGGCCTACCCGGTCAAGGCAGCAGCAACCGCTCCGGCGAAGCCGGCGGCAGCAAAACCCGCGCCGGCGACGTCTCAGCCGCCCGCTTCCAAGCCGTAGCGATCACTTATTTTCTCGCTCGATTGTGAACTTAGCCAAAACGCCTCCGGTTTTTCTCGGGGGTGTTTTTGTTTTTTAGCGGCCGCCTGGGTGTTTACTCGAACAAAAGTCCAGGGTGCGGCATGGCACTACGATTCCCCCAAGACGCGAGCGGGCTGTCCTGCTCGCCCGTGTTCAAAACTACCGTTTGCCCCCGTCTGTGCTACCCACGCCTGTTCCGATGCCCGATAAGGTGCAAGCTGAATCTCCCGCTGCCCCTCCGGTCAGGTTCTTGACGGGAACGGTCCTGTACCATTTCGGCGTTGCCATCTCATGCAGCAGCGTCCTAATGTGGTGGTGTATTGGTCTTCCTGTAGGGAACATGGAATCAATACTCGGACTCCACGCCAGCAAACCCAATTCCTCACCTCCTGAGGGATCCGATGCTTTCCGCGCACAGCAAGCGGAGTCCGGCATCGACCGACTCGTGCGGCGCGAGTGGTGGCTTTGGTTCTCCGCGTTTTTCGTCGCCACGCTCTCGGCGCTGGCCTTTGGGCTTTCCTCATTCCCCTCTTTATTCCGGCACAGCGAGCATTTTTACGAAATCCGTTCCGATCAGGCTCGTTGGGGAATCCTGTGCCTGCTTCTTCTTTTCAATGGCTGGATGCTCTACCGTCAATGGTCGTTCCGCCGCCAGCGAAAGCAGTTGAGCGGGCAGAACACCAGCGCGGAGGCGCGCACCGCTCAAACCTCTGGTCCCTCCGGCGTCGATCCGGTCACGGGCTTGCACGCGCGAGCCTTCATTGAACAGCAGCTTGGGAAAGAGATTGCCCGAGCGCGGCGGCAGAATACGGCTCTAAGCCTGGCCACTGTCCATCTGGACGAGTTTGCAGAGATCAACAAGCGCTACGGTCAATCGGCTGTAGAAGATGCCTTGAAAGAGCTCGCCCGGCGCTTGAAGAAGGCTTGTCGCGGCTCCGATTTTGCTGCCCGCCTGTCCAGCGACGATTTCCTGCTGGTGCTGCCCGAATGTAATCTGAGCGAAGTCAAGTCCGTTTTAAACCGGCTCGGAGCTCTCGAAATGGTTTCTTCAGGCCGCAGGATAAATCTTGCCTACACGACTGGGTGGGTGGACTATCAACCCGGCGACCTGCCAGCGGATTTGCTCAAGCGCGCCGCGCAACTCTTGCACCTCTACGAAAACGCCGCCAAAGAAAGCTTCTCGTCGACAGTAGCACCGCATTGAGTGGCTATTCGACTGCTTCACGTCCAGGCCGTCTCCCCATGGTTAGGAAGGTCGGTCGTGGATCACCAGCACAGCTGAGGTTTTTGATCCGAGGCTATCGCCAAGGACGTCCGAGGCAGTGAAGCCCGCGAGGCCCAGGAGCCTTCTTTTCAGGTCGACCGCGTGTACCTCCCCGCGCTTAGTTCAGCTTCCCGCCGGGGACTGTAGCCACTTGATCGCTTTGCGCCAGGGGGCAGCCTCTCCGCCGCTCATCGGTGCTTGCAACCACACCACCACCCTGTGCCGCGCAACCGCCCAACGACTCGGACCGCTTTCTGGGAGCTCGAGCGGGCCGACAGGAGGTATTTCCGCCGGCGTAAGCCAATAGGGACTCGCATTTGCGAAGGATCGCTCGCCGAGCGCACTCGACGAGTGCCGCTCGCTGATCGCACCCGTAACAGACAGCTTTAGCAGCGCCCCGAGCTGCTCCTGGGACGCCCTCGTCGTTCTCAGGATTTCGCGCGCAAACCGGACACCTGCAGCTAGGAAGGCAATCTGAAGGAGGAGATTTCCCAGTGCATACCAATTGCTTTGCATCCAAGTGGTCAATTCGCTCATGACCCCCGCCTTGGACTGGGACGGATTCAATGTACAACGCGGCTCCGGCGAAGAAAACTGGCGGAAAGTCCAGGAAACGGGCAGGTGTTTCCCCTGCCCTCGCGGCCTATCTATCCGCCGTCAATTTCAGGTTCCCCATTCATACGCAGCCTGAGCGGAGATTCTCTCCTCGCCATTCTCACTTTTCTGACTTCCATTTCCAGCAGCTCGTCAGCCATCTTCTCGGAGTGAATCTCCGCACGCCGAGGAAACAATTACCTTGTCGCACGCCGCTTACCAGAAAGAATAATGCGCTGGAATGGTATTTGGGGATGCTGTAGGCTCCGCACCATGTATAAGCGGATTGTGGTTCTTGGGATCATGGCGCTCACGTTCGTATTGGGGGCCAACTATCTCTTGGTTTATACCCTGAACCAACAAGTGCTGCGAGAGCGCAACCGGCAAGATAACTTTTACTGGAAGACCTTCAACGCCATCGAGCAGTTCGGTGAACATCCGGACACAGGCAACGAGCAGAAAGCAAAGGCCGCATTGGAGGAGGCCCGCCAAAGAGGCCTGAGCAAGAATCGCGCCAGAATCCTTCAGAATTATTTAGAGGACCTTGAGCGTTGTTATCAGGGCGACCGTGAATCTTGCAAGAAAGCAAACAGTGATATGAATGAAGCCATTCGAGCGCCTAAGGTGAGTCCGTAGGCGTGTGGCACTCAACAAAAACGAGGGGCTTCTGACTTTTCGCTCCTAGATTCGTACCCACGCTAGTCCGACAGTATTTTCCCAAATTTGGGGCTTGGTTTCTCAGCGTCCTCTCATGTGCCTCTCTAACGCTTTCATGGCCAGGTGCAGCTTGATGGACCAGGACACCGTCACGAGGGCAAGTGCGGACAGCAGCGCGCCGACCAGAATGCCTTCCTCCGCATAGTGTCCAGGATTACGGATGGACTCCCGTATGACGTATGCCCCCGCCAAAAGGAATACGATCGACAAAAGGACGACGAGATACTTGCCCGTTCTCATGTCCGCCGCTTTCCCATTTCGGCGAGAATCCTCATATCACGTCCTTGCGGGTAGGTACGTAAGTGTCTTTTGAAGACCACATACATAGCAAGAAAAGTAATAAGATAATGTATTATAAACAACAACTGTCAATTGAACATATTTTACAATTTGTTTACCGGTGGCGGGCGTTCCTTTAGGAGTTGTGGCATGCGGGGCTTTTGGCTATCCGGCTGGGCGAGCGCCGACGAGCGACCATCGGGAGCCGGGGGACCTCTCCGCACCTCTGCAGCGAAACTTGCCATGGTCAATTTCTCGGGGGGGGGAGCGTCATGAAGGCTTGCGGCAGGTGACGAGCATTGCCGATGTTTTGCCGAGAGCGCTGCGGCACAGATCGAAAGCGGTAAAGCCGGCGAGGCCTTTCATCCGGTCGAACCACGCGCCAGCACGTGGACGCGATTTGCCCTGGGTCCACCAGGACGTGTAGCAGGCCACGAGGCCCATCGGCCGCCGTAATCCCGTCAACGATGGCGCGCCAGGGCTTGGGCGTGCTCAAGTCCTTGATTTGGGCGGATGTGACCAGGGCACGGCGATAGGGGTGTCTATATGTTTGGTTACGTGGCGCCAAAGGCGTGCGGCGATGCGCGGGAGTGACGGCCGGGAAGGGCGCTTCCCGGTGCAACCCAGACGCTCGGCATCCTCCCCGTACCTTGCTTTTACCGTGCAGCGGGAATATACTCTGATATCGCTCTGAAGCGGGTCGCACGATGAGTGGGCTGCAAGCCCACTTTTTTGTTGGCGCCGGTTGGAGTGCACTGCGGACCGGCCGTGGTCGGGGAGTCTCTGCGTGGATTTGGAGAAAATCCGCGGCGCTGCCGAGCGCGTGGCGCGTTCGGAAGGCCTGGAAATCGTTGATGTCGAATGGAAAGTCGGCAAGCAGCGGTTCCTGCGGGTGTACATCGACAAGGTTCCTGGTGGCCGCGAAGCGGCCACGACGCCGAAGCCGACGGCGGTAATAAGCGATGCGGCGGGGGAGATGGGTGCGACCGAAGTTGCTCATGACCCCTATCCGAAGATCAGCCACTCCGATTGCGAGCGCGTCAGCCAGCAATTGAGCGTGATCCTGGACGTCGAGGATCTGATTCCCGGGCCAGGTTACGTCCTGGAAGTCAGTTCGCCGGGGATAGACCGGGCGCTGAAGAAGCCGGCGGATTTCGAGCGCTTTAGGGGCCGGCTGGCGAAGATTTCGACCAGCGAACCGGTGGGCGAAGCGAAGTTTTTTGAAGGGCGGCTCGCCGGATT
>Ga0137394_10002983_pt1 | contig 12654 bp, 10 predicted proteins | sample czobulk116metaG_FD_108278 | JGI IMG/M metagenome (GOLD analysis project Ga0137394, IMG submission 108278) | Vadose zone soil microbial communities from Angelo Coast Range Reserve, California, USA - czobulk1.16 metaG | ecosystem: Environmental > Terrestrial > Soil > Vadose zone | place: USA... | reverse complement strand
GTTTTCGCCCTCAGCGAGCTCCAGCCCGGCCTCGAGAAGATCTATTTCACGCTCGAGCGCGAGCTGATGGAGCCGCGCTACGAGATCCACGGCCTCGAGCCCTCGGAGATCATCGGCGGCAGGCCGCTGCCGATTCCTCTCGAGGGGGTCGAGGACGCCGCCAAAGCGGGAGCGAGGGAGCGCCTTCGCGGCGAGGCGGCGCGCGTCGTCTTCGCGGCGGCTCCCGTCATGGGTGACTTCACGGTTCACGCGAACACGTGGCAGGTGCGCTTCGAGAAGGCGAAGGCGTCGTGGCTCGAGAGGATGAGCCTCGATCACGCGAAGATCCGCCAGGCTCTCGAGCGGTGGCGCCAGCGGCACGTCAACGCGATCGCGGCAGGGGAGGAGGATCGTCTCGTGGACGAGAGGTTCCTTGCGCCGTCGGCCCTCCGCGATCCCTGGGGTCGCTCGTACAAGATCGATCGGCGCGCCGGCGACGACTACTGGTTCACGCTGAAGAGCGCCGGGTCCGACGGAAAGTTCGGGACCGGCGACGACCTCGCGTACAGCCCTGCCATGGAGCGGCTGGAGGCGATGGACGCCGTCTTCAAGGAAGGGGGGATCGTCGGAGGAATGGCCCGAGGCGCCATGCCGGCACCGGCGGCGGCGCAGATGAGGATGTTGGCGAACGAGGCGAAGGACGACCGCGAGAAGGTGTCCTCCTCCACGGCTGCGTCGGGCGGCGAGCCGATCCGCGTCCGCCAGTTCTTCCCCGAGACCCTCTACTGGAACCCCTCCATCATCACCGACGGAGCGGGACATGCCCGCGTCACGATCCCTCTCGCCGACTCGATCACCACGTGGCGGCTGACGGCGCTGGCGGGGGATGATTCAGGGAGGCTCGGAAGCGGACAGGCGCCGCTTCGTGTTTTCCAGGACTTCTTCGCCGATCTCGATCTCCCCGTCTCCCTGACCCGCGGCGACGAGATCTCGATCCCGATCGCGCTCTACAACTACCTTCCCGAGACCCAGACCGTGTCGCTCACGCTCGAGGCGGGGGACTGGTTCACGTCGCTGCCGGGGGAGGGGGCTGCGGCCCGCGGCGCCGGGAAAGCGGAGGTCAAGCTCGGCGCCAACGAGGTCGCCGGCGTCCTCTTCCCGATCCGCGTCGAAAAGATTGGCCGCCATACGCTGACGATCACGGCGCGCGGCACGAAGCTCAGCGACGCCGTCAGGAAGGAGATCGAGGTCCTTCCCGAAGGCCGCGAGTTCCGCGACACGATCAACGACCGGTTCGACGCCGCGGTCGTCAAGGATGTCACGATCCCTCCCGACGCGATCGCGGGAGCCTCGGGGCTCTTCGTCAAGATCTACCCCGGGATCTTCTCGCAGGCGGTCGAAGGGCTCGAGGCGCTGCTCAGGATGCCGTCGGGATGCTTCGAGCAGACCTCCTCGACGACGTACCCCAACGTCCTCGTCCTCTCGTACCTCAAGGGGACGAAGCAGGCGAACCCCGAGCTGCGGATGAAGGCGGAGCAGTACATCAACGTCGGCTACCAGCGTCTCGTCACCTTCGAGGTTCAAGGCGGAGGCTTCTCCTGGTTCGGCCAGGCGCCGGCGCACCAGGTGCTGACGGCCTATGGCCTTCTCGAGTTCTCGGACATGTCGAAGGTGCATGACGTCGACCCGGCCCTCATCACTCGAACGCAAGCCTGGCTCGCCGGCCGCCAGAAGCCCGACGGCACGTGGGAGCAGGACAAGGGCGGGATCGCCGAGGGGATCATCAACCGCCAGAGCGACACTCTGAAGACGACCGCCTACATCACGTGGGCTCTCGCCGACTCGGGATACACCGGGCCCGAGGTCGATCGCGCGCTCGGCTGGCTGCGCGGGCAGATGTCGGGCGCCGACGACGCGTACACGATGGCGCTCATCACCAACGCCTTCGCCGCGCGCGATCCCCGCTCGGGAGACGCCCGGACGGCGGCGGAGCACCTCGCCTCGATGAAGATCGAGAAGGACGGTGGGGTGATGTGGGCGGCGAAGTCGGCGACCTTCACCGGCGCCGCCGAGGGAAGCGCCGATCTCGAGACGACCGGTCTCGCGGCGTATGCGCTCCTTCGCACCGGCGTCGCCAACGACGCCGCGCGCAAGGCCCTCACGCACCTGATCCGCAGCAAGGACTCCTTCGGCACGTGGCAGACGACGCAGGCGACGGTGTGGGCGCTCAGGGCGCTTCTCCTCGCTCTCAACGCGGGGTCGGCGGATACCGACGCCACCGTCCGCGTGACCTGCAACGGCGACGAGCAGGCGACGATCCGCGTCACGCCGGCCGATTCCGATCTGATGCGGCAGGTCGATTGCGGGAAGTCGGTGAAGGACGGGCGCAACGAAGTGAGGCTCTCGTTCGAGGGGAAGGGAAACCTTCTCTACCAGATCGTCTCGCGCTACTACATCCCATGGGAGAAGATCCCGCCCCCGCCGAAGCCGGTTCTCGGCATCGACGTGGAGTACGACCGGACCACTCTCGCGAAGGACGAGCTCGTCACCGAGAAGGTGCGGGTGACGAACAACACCAACCTGGCGGCGACGAACGTGATCGTCGATCTGGCGGTGCCCCCCGGCTTCGAGCTGCAGTCCGAGGATCTCGCCGCTCTCGTCGGGAAGGGGATCTCACGCTTCGAGCCGGCCGCGCGGCAGATCATCATCTACGTCGACCGCGTCGAGCCCGGGAAGCCGCTCGCCTTCTCGTTTCACCTGAAGGCGACGATGATCGTGCGGGCGGTCAACGGCGAGTCGGCCGTCTACCCGTACTACAACCCAGAGAAGCGGGCGGCCTCGAAGCCGGTCGTCTTCAGGACGGCGAAGCGGAGCTGACAGGCTGCTGCATCAGGGACACTTGCAGGGCGGGCATCCCTTGTCGAAGATGACCCGCCACTGCCCGTCGGCTTCGCGCCGCCAGATCGACTGGAACGTGCCGGTGACGGTTCCCTTCGGATCGCGGACAGGCCCCGTGCTCAGCGCGAGCGTCCCCGACTCGAGGACCTCCACCTGCGTGGGCTCCCAGGAGAACGGCGCATCCTTCCCTTCGTAGAGGGGCTTCCACCCTTCGGAGACCTTCGCGCGGCCGCGGAGCGGCTCGCTCTGCCCGAAGAAGAGCGCTTCCTCGGCGACGAACGTCCCGAAGGCGGCGTGATCCCGGTCGGCCAGCGTCTTCGCGAAGGCGCGCTCCCTGTCGCGCACCTGCGTCGCCAGCGCGGTGAGGTCCTCGGCGGCGAACGCCCATCCCGAAGCGGCGAGCGCTCCTGCCGTCAGAAGGGCCGCAATGAAAACACCTGTCGATCGCTCCGTCATCTCGTCCTCCTCCCGGCGCCCCCGACTCGGCGGGCCTGGACATTGGACCACGTCTCGGCGCCGATCGGGTGACAACGCCTGTCGGCCTCCTGATGGACGCCGCCGGGCCAAGCCGCTATCCTCACCGCGTTTCCGGATTGCGGCGCGCATTTCGACAACGCGGAGAGGTGGTGGAGTGGCCGATCACAACCGCCTGCTAAGCGGTTGCACGGGTAAAACTGTGCCGAGGGTTCGAATCCCTCCCTCTCCGCCAGCGTTTTGAGAATCCTCTTCTCGGCCTTCTCCGCCTACTCTCCGTTCGGCAGCGAGTCGCTCGTCGGGCGCCACTACGCCGAGGTGCTCGGGCGCCGCCACACGCTTTCGGTCATCACCTGCGCCCCCACCGACGTGACGACCGCGATGCCCGGCGTGCGCAGCGTCCACGCGATCGATCTCGGGGGAGGTCAGTTCAACGAGGTGGCGCGCTCCGGGCTCCTCGCCTTCGAGCTCAGACAATGGCGACCGGCGTCGCGCGCGCGGAGGGCTGGGATCGATCTGATCCATCGCGTCAACCCGTGCAGCATCAACGACCCGACCTTTCTCGCCTTCGTCAACAAGCCCCTCGTCATCGGGCCGGTCCTCTCGAGTACCCCCGCCCCCGAATCGTTCCGCGAGGTCCTCTGGAGGGAGATCCGCCGGTTCAAGATCGAGGCGACGCTGATGGAAAAGCTCCGCCCGTCCGATCGGCTGGCCCGTCTCGTCTTCGGTCCGATGATGCGATCGTGGACGCACTTCAAGAAGGCGCGGACGATCATCGTGGGAAGCTCCGTCACGATGGACGACATACCGGAGCACCTCCACGGGCGCTGCACCCCGATCGTCTACGCCGGAGTCGAGCACGGCGTCTTCACGCCGCCCGCCGAAGGCGCCCCGCGACATTCGAAGGGGCTCACGCGCCTCCTGTTCGTCGGGCGTCTCATCCCCAACAAGGCGATCGAGCTCCTGCTCCGCGCGTGCGGCAGGCTCCGCGCGCGCCACGACTTCGAGCTGACGGTGGTCGGCCGGTCGAGACCCTGGTACGGCGCCTTCCTGGGCTCCGTCATCGAGGAGGAGCGCCTGGGCGATCGGGTCCGCATAATCGAGGGGATGCCGCGCGCGGATCTCGTCACTCTGTACCGCGAGCACGACATCTTCTGCTTCCCCTCGATCGGCGACACGTACGGGATCGCGCTTCTCGAGGCGATGTCGAGCGAGATGGCCGTTCTCGTCAGCGATCTCGGCGGGCCCGGGGAGATAGCAGGGGAGGCCGCCGTCCGCGTCCCCGTCGTGACGCCGGATCAGTGGGTCGCCGACGCCGCGTCCGCGTTGGGCGGCCTCATCGAGAACCCAGCCCGTCGCGCCGAGCTCGGCCGCGCCGCCCGCGCCCGAATCCTCGAGCGCCACGACTGGGGAAAGATCGGCGCGCGGCTCGAAGAGATCTACGCCGGCCTTCCCTGATCAGCGGCGAGGGCCGCACGAGCGGATTTCAATGCGGCGTTCCGACACCGCGAACCCAGGTCGGTAGCGGGTTTGGGCCTCAGTGCGCGCGGGAGCGTCTGGGACGAGCCCGGGTACCCGCGAGGCGTTTGACGCCACCTGTCATCAAACTTTGACGGCGTCGCCGAACGGGTGGGCGAGCAAAGTCGAGGCCGAGCGCGCTCGGTGAGCGCGCGGAGGCCGCCTCCCGCGCGCACTGAAGCCCAAACCCGCCGACGCCAGCGCCATTCGTGCCAGGCGCGCCGCGATCTCCGCGTGGTCCGGTTGATCCGGCCTCGCCCCCGCGCGTATCTTGGCGGCATGCCCGTCCCTTCGCGCCAGCCGCGACTCGCGGCCGACTGCATCATCCAGCTCGACGGCGACCCGGAGCGGATCGTCCTCATCAGGAGAAAGAACCCGCCCCATGGCTGGGCGATCCCCGGCGGCTTCGTGGACCTGGGTGAGACGGTCGAAGAGGCGGCCGTGAGGGAGATGAAAGAGGAGACCGGCCTCGACGTCACGCTGGTGAGGCAGTTCCACACGTACTCGGATCCGGCCCGTGACCCGCGCGGCCACACCGTCACCGTCATCTTCGTCGGGCGGGCGCCCGGGACCCCGAAGGGAGGGGACGACGCGCTGGAGGCGCGGGGGTTCACGCGCGGGGAGATCCCGCGGGATCTCGTCTTCGATCACCGGCTCGTCCTGGACGACTACTTCACCGGCCGGTACTAGACCTTCTCCACGTACGAGCCGTCCTCGGTCGAGACGCGGATGAGCGTCCCCTCCTTGATGAAAGGGGGGACCGCCACTATCAGGCCCGTCTCGGTCTTCGCGGGCTTGCGGGACTGCGACGCCGTCGCCCCTCTCAGCTCGGGCTCGGTCTCGACGATCTTCATGTCGACGGTGACCGGCATCTCGACGCTGACCGGCCTCCCCTCGATGAACTCGACCTTCAGCTTGATGTTCGCGATGAGGTAGTTCACCGCGTCGCCGAGCGTCTCGTTCGTCAGGTGCACCTGCTCGTACGTCGTCGTGTTCATGAAGTGGTAGTCGCCGCCGTCCTCGTACAGGTACTCCATCTCGGTCTCGTCGCAGTGGACCTTGTCGACGTTGTCCTCAGAGCGGAAGCGGTGCTCGACGATCGATTCGGACATGAGATCCTTCATCTTCGCCTGCACCATCCCTCGCCAGTTCCCCGGCGTCAGGTGATGCGTGGCGACGATCTTGTAGAGGCGATCCTCCACCTTGACGACCATTCCCTTCTTGAGCTGAGTTGCCTTCAATTCCGGATCTCCCTGCCCCCCGAGGAGGGGCGCGTCGTAGTTTGATTGGGGGTTGGTTGGGGTTGGCCGCTGGCGCCCGGAAGCGGAGCCGCGCGAAGATCACCCGCTCATCGCGCGACCTTCTGCATGCGGGAGAGGAAATCGCCCGGTGGAACGAACCCGGTGACGCGGAGATCCTTCCGCTCCGCGCCGTTCCCCTCGAGGAAGACGACCCAGGGAAGTCCGAGGATGCCGAAGCGCTTCTTGATCTCCTCGACGGGAGGGGAGGCATACGACGTCAGATCGGCGCGCATCGTCACGAACCTCGCCGCCTCGGCGCGAACGGCCGCGTCGGTGAACGTCTCGCGCTCGAGCTCCTTGCAGGCGATGCACCACTCGGCGGAGAAATCGATGATGACCGGCTTCCCCTCTGCCGCGGCGCCGCTGAGCTCGGCGGCATCGAAGGCGTGGAAGGCGATCCCTTCCTTGCCGCCGGAGCCGGGGACGATGGCCCACGCGCCGGCCACGACGGCGATGAGCGCGGTGCCCAGGCGGGCACTCCTGAACGAGATCGTCCTCACCTCGCTTCTCTCGAGGAAGCCCAGAAATATCCCCGATCCGATGATGAGGACGCCGAGCCCGATGCGCGCGGCCGCCTCGGGGAGGATCGGTTTCAGGAAGTAGATCGCCATCCCCACCAGGACGCAGCCGAAGAGGCTTCGGACCCAGACCATCCAAGCGCCGGCACGCGGCATCGAGGCGAGCGCGCCGCTGAAGAGCGCGAGGATCAGGAAGGGGAGCCCGAGGCCGAGCGCGAGCACGAAGAACATCACGAAGCCGGTCAGAGGGTCGCCGCGCTGGCCGACGTACGCGAGGAGCCCGAGCACGAACGGCCCGATGCACGGCGCCGCCACCAGACCGACGGTCAGGCCCATGAAGAAGGCGCCGCCCGGACCGCGGCGGGAGCCGATCCTGTTGACGATGAAAGCGGGGAGGGCGATCTCGAAGAGGCCGAAGAGGCTGAGGGCGAGGGTGACGAGGACCACCGCGACGAAGCCGAGCACCCACGGGTTCTGGAGCGCGGCGCCGAGGAGCCCGCCGCTCGCGGCGGCCACGGCCCCGAGCGTCGAATAGGTGATCGCCATGCCGAGGACATAGGCCGTCGCGAGCATCAGCGTCCGCGATCGCTTCCCCGTGCTCTGGCTTCCGAAATAGGAGATCGTGATCGGGATCAGCGGGTAGACGCAGGGGGTGAGGTTGAGCGCGAGGCCGCCGAGAAAAATCAGCGGGAAGGCGAAGAGAAGGCCGTGCTCGGAGACGACCTCACCGAGGCCGCCCGGGTTCGCGCCCACCGCCGCCGGCGCGACGAAGGGGATCTTCCGGAAAATTTCTTCGTTTGTCAGGTTGACCTTGTCGCCGGTCGCCGCGATTTCGATCGGAACGTCGAATGAGACCTTGCCCGGGGCGAGGCACGACTCGTTGTTGCACGCCTGGGCGGAGAAGATCGCCTTGAGCGTCATCGGCCCGGGAGGGAGCGCGGGGCCGACGGCGACATCGATCCCGACCAGCACCTCGCCTTCGTAGACGCGAAGCGGCTTCCCGTCGGTGAAGGCGAAGGCCTTCTCGACGTCCGCCGGGTAGACCGGATCGTGATACGCCAGCCCGTCCACCGGAGCGACCGTGAGAATCGTAGGGATCAGGTAGTCGAACGTCGGCTTGTGCGCGTTGATGTGCCAGCCGTCCTCGACCTGGACGACGGCCGCGAGCTGGAACGACGTCCCCGGATGGATCCGGTCCACCGAGACGACCCCTCGGGCCTTCAGGACCTTCGCGGTCGAGAAGGCCTGCGCGGCGGCGGGCGCCACGCATGCGAGAACACAAAGGGAAGCGGTGATCAGTCTTCTCATTGCGGGGGCATCCTCTACTCGGGCTCTACTCAGGCTCTACTCGGGCGGAACTGCGGCGGGAGTGTCCAATCCTAGCACAGGGGCCCGGTGGACGATCCCTGACGCCGTCGGCGTCCGGGCGCCTTCTTGAGGGCTCGCAGGGTCCGCGCGAGAAGCGACAGCGGCGTCGATTTCCCACCCCTCACCGGGGAGCAGCACCCGGGCCTGCGCGTGTACGATCCGCGGCAGAGATCGACGGCCCCCTTCTCGACGCAGAGAGGGAAGAGGATGCAATAGGCCGGCTTCAACGTGTAGGGGTGGCCGGTCACTTCGTCCGACGCGACGTGAACGGCGCAGAGGCGATCCTCGCGCAGGAAGACGCAGCCACCCGACACGACGCGGGTGTCCACGGATCGGCCGCAAAGGAAATCCGGATCGCGCCTCCCGCGCTCCGTGAACCAGGCATCCGGCGGGGCCGGGACGCCGCAGCGGGGCGAGGCCGCCATCGCGCGCGTCACCGCCTTGGCGTGACTCAGGATCGCGTCGCGCTCGACCGTCGAGAGGGCGACACCCCCCTTGCAGCAGGTCGCGTCGCACCGTGCGAGAGAGGCGTCGCCGAAGGCGGCGCTCGTGACGCGCGACGCGACGGACCGCGCGTCGAGCCCCAGGCGCTCTCGCACGAGGCGGATCAGACCGTCAACGGTGATCGTCAGACTTTCTTCCCGGGGAGAAATTTCCCGACGATCTCGGCCATCTCGGCGAGGCGCCGATCGACGCGGCCATGCACGGTTCCATCCGGGTATCCGCCGCCCTTCCCCAACTCCCCGGCCGGAGTGCGCGTGAGGATCTCGATCCCCTCGTCGATGTCGGCGACCGGGTAGATGTGGAACTTCTTCTTCCGAACCGCTTCGACGATCTCCTCGCGGAGCATGAGATCGGCGGCGTTCGACGCCGGGATGATCACCCCCTGGTCTCCCGACAGTCCCTTCGATCGGCAGACCTCGAAGAATCCTTCGATCTTCTGATTGATCCCTCCGACCGGCTGGATCACGCCGCGCTGGTCGACCGAACCCGTGACGGCGGTCCCCTGAAGAAGGGGCAGCCCGGACAGGGCCGAGAGAAGGGCGTAGATCTCCGTCGAGGAGGCCGAATCCCCGTCGACGCCGGCGTACGACTGCTCGAAAGCGATCGAGGCGGTCAACGTGACCGGCTTGTTGTGCCCGTACTTCGATCGGAAGTAGCCGCCGATGATGAGGACCCCCTTGTCGTGCGTGCTGCCGGACAGGCGGGCCTCGCGCTCGATATTGATGATGCCGCGGTCGCCCGGCGAGGCCGAGGCGGTGATGCGCGCCGGCAGGCCGTAGGAGTGAGCCCCGGTGTCCTGCACGGTGAGCCCGTTGAGCTGCCCGACCTTCTCCCCCTTCACTTCGATGAGAAGCACCCCCTTGTCGATCATCTCCCGGACCTTCTGCTCCCAGAGGTCGCTGCGGTGGTGCGCCTCCTCGACGGCGGTGCGGACGTTCTTCGCGGTCACCTTGCCGCCGCCGCCGTGTCTCCTCCAGTAGTCCCCTTCGCGGAGAAGATCGGCGATGTCGCCGAATCGCGTCGACAGCTTCCCCTGCCTGCCGGCCCTGCGGGCCCCGTATTCGGCGACGGCGGCGATCGCAGCCGGCTCGAACGGCGCGAGCCCTTCCTCGTGGCACACCCTCCCGATGAAGGCGGCGTACTGCCTCAGGCTCTTCCTGTTGAGGTCCATCTCGGAGTCGAAGTCGGCGAGGATCTTGAAGATCTTCCGGAAGTCGGGGTCATTGTCGTGGAGGAATCGATACGTCTCCCGATCGCCGATGACGATCACCTTCACGTTGATCGCAATCGGCTCCGGCGTCATCAGGGAAACCGGAATGCTGAAGGGCGACTCCTCTTCGTGGATCTCGAGAGTGCGGCTGACGAGCGTGCGCTTCAGGTTCTGCCAGACGCCGCGCTGCTGGAACAGCTCCTCGACGTTGAGCACGAGATAGCCGCCGTCGGCGAGGAGGAGCGATCCGCCGCGGATCTTCCGGTAGTCGGTGCTCCAGTGCCCGGAGCGGTCGATGTCGCGGTCGAAGTAGCCGAAGAGGCGCCGGTAGGTGGGCAGAGTCTCGATCACCACGGGGCAGTGCTCGCGGCTCGTGTTGTCGAGGATTGTATTCACCTGAAGAAGGGAGAGCACGGTCTCCCGTGTGGGCCCGTCCTCCGCCTGGGGCGTGTCGGCGGGGGACGACGCGGGGGGCTGGGCCGCGGGGGCGGCGCGAAAGAGGTCGATCCGCTCCGCGATGAAATCGAGCGCGTCGTGCAGGTACTCCTCGATCGCCTTGTTCCCGTGCTTCTCGATGATCGCGCGCGCCGTCTCCTCCAGCGCCTTCCGCACCTGATCGCGATCCGCCCCAGCGAGCTCTCCCTCCATCTTCAGGAGGATCGTCCGGCTGACTCGCGCCACCGACTCCAGCTCGGTGCGCATCGCCATGTAGCGCTTCTGGATCGCCTTGAGCTGGGAGTCCGTCAGCTTCTTCTCCTGGACCAGCTTCTCCATCTCCGCCACCGGCACGGCCTGCCCGCCGATCATCGGGAAGAGCTCGGGCCGGGAGATGACGCCGTCGCGGATGCGCTTGAGGGCGAAACCCTGCTTCTCGACCTTTCCCTCGAACTTCTCGATGAGACGGTCGCCTTCCTGCTCGTGGCGCGCGACGATCCTTTCGCGCCTCTTGCTGTGCTCGTCCGACTCGAGAATGCGGGGGATGACCGAGGCGACCTCACGGCTGAACCGGCCGATGTCCTTCCGGAACTCGCGGCTCTTTCCCCGCGGGAGGACGATCAGGCGCGGCTTGTCGGCCTCCCTGAAGTTATGGACGTAGCAGCGATCGAGGGGGAGCGGGCAGGAGGACTTGATCTTGTCGAGGATCCGCTTGACGGTGGTCGTCCGGCCGGTTCCGGTGATGCCGCAGACGAAGACGTTGTATCCCGGCGAGTAAAGCTCGATTCCCATCTTCATCGCGCGGATCGCGCGGTCCTGGCCGATGACTCCGATGAGCTTGCTCTCGGATTCGGGAACCGACAGCTCGTACTTCGACGGTTCGCAGGTCCAGCGCAGCTCCTGGGGTGTCAGCTCGCGCGGTTTTCCGGGTTTCGGGGAAGTGGAAATCCTCGTCATCGTTCGCGGCTCCCAATAAGGCGCGGCAGTATATCCCAATCAAAGATCGAGGCAGGATAATCCGCGAGGAGGGGGATTGAGCCGCTTCGTGTCGTGCCCGAGCCTTCGCGTTGCGCGATAACAATATATTTTTCAGGTACTTAGGCCCTGGAGCCGAGGTTCGGCGCGGCGCCACCGGAGAGGATCGCCCTCGGCCTTTCCGCTTCCGAATCGTCGGGGGTCCCCCCGGCCCCGGCTCCGCTTGCCCTTCCGCCTTCGATGTTCATAGAATGGCCGCCTCAACCGACAGCTGATCAGGCGATGCCTCTCAACCACGCGTACCGAACTGAAGAGGAACTTCTCGCGGGCGTCCGCCGGCGCGAGCAGCCTGCCTTCGATGCCTTCTTCGACCGCTACGCCGACGGCGTCTACGGCTTCGGCCTGAAGTTCAGCGGCCACCCCGATCAGGCGGGAGAGATCCTCCAGGCGACTCTCGTCACCGCCCTTCAGAACGTGGAGGAAGTGAAACACGCGAAGGCGGTGCCCCGCTGGCTGCTCCGCCTCGCCTCATCCGTCTGCCTGAAGGGCCGGCCTGAAAGCGGGCCGCCCGGACTCGGGGAGATTCCGCTGGAGGAGCTGACCCCCGAGCGGAAGGGGGGGGTCGCCGTCCCGAGCCACGACTGGTCTCTCGATCTCGACAACGAGGCGAGGCGTGACGAGGAGAAGCGGCTTCTGAAGCAGGCGGTCGTGGCTCTGCCTCCCCACTACCGCCTCGTGCTGATCCTTCGCGAGATGGAGGAGATGTCCAACGTCGATGTCGCCGACATCCTCCAGATCCCGATCTCCACCGCGAGGATGCGCCTCAGCCGCGCGCGGCTCTGCGTGAGGAAGGAGCTGACCCGCCGGCTCCTGAAGGGCGGCGGGAACGGAGGCGTGAAGGCGTCATGAACTGCAGCGAGATTCCGGAGACTCTCTCCGACTACCTCGATGACGATCTCACCGTCGATGAAGGCGACGAGATCGAAACGCACGTGGAGCGGTGCGCTTCCTGCCAGGTCCTGCTCAACACGCTCCAGCGCACAGTGGAGTTCTGCCGTGACTCCACGGTGGAGTCGCTCAACGACGTGCCCCGCGCCGAGCTCCGCCAGTCGTTGAAGCGGCGATATCTCGACGCGGTCGGGCCTCTCGCATCGCGAGGGTGACTGCTAGTCGCCTGAGCCGGTGCGATCGAAAGTCTTCGCGGCGCGCCTGAGTCGCGATGCGGTCCCTTCCCGCCCCATCAACACCATCACTTCGAAGATCCCGGGGCTGACCGCGCTTCCGGTCAGCGCGACCCGGGCGGGATGGATCAGCTTCGCGGCCGGGATCCCCATCCGCTCGGAGAGACCGCGAAGCGACGCCTCGGCGCCGGCCTCGTCGAAGGGCGAGAGCGCCGCGAGGGTCTCCGCGAGGGCGGCGAGGCGGGGCGCCACGTCGGCGCCGGCGAAGTGCTTCCGGGCCGCGTCGGGATCGT
>Ga0137394_10002981_pt1 | contig 12659 bp, 11 predicted proteins | sample czobulk116metaG_FD_108278 | JGI IMG/M metagenome (GOLD analysis project Ga0137394, IMG submission 108278) | Vadose zone soil microbial communities from Angelo Coast Range Reserve, California, USA - czobulk1.16 metaG | ecosystem: Environmental > Terrestrial > Soil > Vadose zone | place: USA... | reverse complement strand
CCTGCGGAGTCTCCCCGACCGCCGATACCTGGAGGTGAATGAAGGGTTTGCGCGTCTCACCGGTTACACTGCCGAGGAAGTGCTCGGAAAGACGCCCGGGGAACTGAATTTGTGGGTAGAGCGAGAGCCACACCGGACAACGCTGCAGAAGTTGGAGGCGGAAGGCCAGGTCACAGGAGAAGAGTTTCGATTTAGGACAAAGTCTGGCGAGGTCCGTTACGGGCGGGTGTCCGCAGTGCGCGTGGCCGTGAATGGCAAGCAATGCATGCTTTCCGTTACACACGACATTACCGACCGCAAGCGCGCTGAAGAAGCGCTATCCCAGCTTGCCTCCATCGTCGAATCTTCTGACGATGCCATCGTGGGAAAGACATTGGATGGAAAAATCGTGAGTTGGAACGCCGGTGCGGAGAGAATCTACGGCTATTCGGCGAGTGAGGTGGTGGGTAAGCCGGTAAGTATTCTGCTTCCCGAGAAAGAACGGGACGAAGTTCCTGAAATCCTAAAAAGACTTAGCAAAGATGAACGAATTCACCATTATGAAACCGTGCGCGTCCGAAAGGGGGGGCAGCCAATCAATGTCTCCGTGACCATTTCCCCCGTGAAGGATGCGGAAGGAATAATCATAGGCGCTTCGGCGATTGCCCGGGACATAACCGACCGCAAACGGGTGGAAGAGAAACTCCAAGAGTCTGAGTCCCACTTCCGTTCATTAGTCCATGACGCTCCGTACGGAATTTACCGGGTCACCTTGGACGGCCGGCTCCTTCATGTGAACCCAGCCGTTGTGAAAATGCTCGGCTACGAGTCGGACCAAGAGTTAATGGCGTGTAATGTCGAAAAAGAGGTCTGTCGCGATCCAGAAGCCCATCAGAGTCTGCATCAAAGCTATTCGCAGAAACAGGATTTCCGTGATGTTGAGGCCGAATGGCGAAGGAAAGACGGGAAAATCATCACTGTCAAAATGACGGGCCATCCGGTCTTGGATAAGGACCGCTCGCTTGCTTATTTCGAGGTCTTCGCGGAAGACATAACGGAGCGGCGGAATCTTGAAAAGCAGCTTTTCCAATCGCAAAAAATGGAAGCGATCGGCCGGCTCGCGGGCGGAGTCGCGCACGATTTCAACAATCTCCTGGGCGTCATTCTCGGGCACAGCGACATTCTTGATCAACAAATAGGCGCGGATGGCCGACTGCGCAAGAGCGTGGAAGCAACCCGCAACGCGGCCGAACGAGCAGCGGCTCTGACGATGCAATTGTTGGCGTTCAGCCGCAAGCAGGTTATCGAACCAACCGTAATCGACCTCAACGCTTCAGTCATGGAAATTGAGAAAATGCTCCATCGTGTGATCGGCGAAGACATTGAATTGGCGATCAGGCCGCAATCCAGCCTGTGGCGCGTGAAAGCAGATGCCGGGCAGTTGAGTCAGGTACTCATGAACCTGGCAATCAATTCGCGGGACGCCATGCCCAACGGAGGAAAGCTGGTCATCGAAACTGCCAACGTCGAACTCGACGCCACCTATGGCCGCCAGCATTTGGGTGCAAAGCCCGGACCCCACGTAATGCTGGCAGTCAGCGACACGGGCATCGGAATGGATTCTGAGACGCTTGCCCACATATTTGAGCCTTTCTTCACAACGAAAGAGACAGGTAAGGGAACTGGTTTAGGGCTATCGATGGTCTACGGAATCGTCAAGCAGAGCAACGGATACATCATGGCCTACAGCGAACCTGGCCGTGGCACGACCTTTAAGATTTATTTCCCGCGTACCGAGGAAAGCGTGTCACTGCCTCAAAAGGTGGAACAGGAAACTCCAAGAGGCACAGAGACAGTTCTCGTAGTAGAGGACGAGCCGGTTCTGCGAGAGCTAACCTGCCTGCTGCTGAAAGACGCCGGATACACGGTTCTGGAATCCTTCGCCGTCGAAGATGCCATAGAAACCGGAAAAGACGCTCAACGCAAAATCGATCTGTTGCTTACAGACATTGTCATGCCCCGGCTGGATGGCCGCGAACTAGCGAATCATATGGTCTCGCTTCGCCCTAACTTGAGAGTTCTGTACATGTCCGGATATACGGATGACGTCATCGTTCATCGCGGCATATTGAAACAGATGACCATGCTGGTCCAAAAACCTTTTACCAAGAGCACTCTCTTGCGAAAGGTTCGGGAAACACTGGACTCCCAGCCGCAAAATCCCTTGCACGAAAACAAATAGTTTCCGAAACGGCGTGTTTGTGCGGCCAAGATCCTACTGCGGGCCGGTCAGGTAAGACCTGCGGTGGCGCACGTGATAGGTGGAAGGGTTTGCGGTGACCACGATCGAGCGGTAGGTATTGGCGGGTCCGCGCGGAGCGGGGTAGTACGCCAGGAGATACTGAGTGCGCAGCTCGCGGTCGATGCGGTCGAAGATAGCGCCCAATTCTTGCGCTGTGTCGGGATAGAACATCGCGCCGCCCGTAGTGTCGGTCATGGTTTCGAGGGCGTGTTCACCGGCGGTATTTCGTCCACTTTCGTTTTTCACCGGGCGGATAACAATGGTGTAAAGGAGCGCGTTCGAACGAACGGCTTCCTTGCGAGCGGCGTCAAAGTCGGAAGTGCTGGTGGTTTCACCAGCATCAGTGACCAGGATGATGACACGCCGGCGGTCGTCCCCGCGGCGTTCGAGGGCGCGCGAACCGAGAAGCACGGCGTCGTAAATCGAAGTGCCTGCACCGGCAGGAATCCTGCGAACGGCCGTTTGCAGCTCCACGACGTTGTCGGAAAAGCCAGCAACCTGCGTCACGTTCTCATCGAACGCGAAAACGGACAGACGGTCACCGGGCCGCAATACTTGGCGAATAAAGTGGGCGGCGGCTTCCTGCTCGAAGCTGATTTCCTTGTGGGCGCTCAAGCTGGCGTCAATCATGATCGCGAGGTCCAGCGGCTGAGAAGTCTCTGGCTCGAACTTATTGATCTGCTGCTCGACGCCCTCTTCAAATAGCTGGAAGGCTTCTCTCGGGAGATCCGGAGCGGGCCGATTCTTATCGTCAAGAACACTGACGAGCACACTGACAAGATTGACGTTAACTCGGATGCGGCCGCGCTGAGGAGCCGTATCTTGCGAATCATCCTTTGGCGCCGCCGGTGTTGGTTGCACGATCTTTCCGGGCTCGCCGTCCGGCAGCGAAGAGGGGGACGCAGTAGACGTGGAAGCCGTACTTGGATTAGTCGTCGATTTGGCGCTCGCCGCGGACTTCGGCTTTTGCGCCCAAGGAGGACGGTCAGGCTTGTCTTGGCTGAAGGCCATGCCAGTGACTAGTATCGCTGCGGCGGCCAGGATCAGGTGGGAGTGAAGACGAAAGGGTGTCATCGACATTGGGAGTTAAGATGCAGGTTTCCCGCGTCGTGTCGCCGTGGGTGTAGGAGGAAGTTCGCCGTCAGCCCAAACCGCGCCATCCTCGAAGTATTCCTTTTTCCAGATGGGAACAGTGCGCTTGAGAGTATCAATGGCGAAACGGCAGGCATCGAAGGCGGCGCCGCGGTGGGGCGCGCTGACGGCAATGAACACGCTGGTTTCACCGATTTCGAGGCGGCCAAGCCGGTGAACGATGGCTACGCGATGAATGCGGTATTTCTCGTGGAGTTGAGCCCCGATTTCGCGCATTTTTGCCAGGGCCATGGATTCGTAAGCCTCATAGTCAAGGTAGAGAGTCGCGCGATCGTGGGATTGGTTGCGCACGAACCCGTCGAAGGTCACGATCGCGCCGTCTTCGGGTGCGCGCACGTGCCGGGCCAGTACCGCCATTTCAATGGGCTCGCGCACCAATTGGTAGATGTCTTCGTAGGGCAATGTCGCCATGTGGATGCGTCAGCCGCCGCTTACCGGCGGGAGGAAAGCGACTTCGTCACCGGTGCGGAGCGGCGTATCCCAAGCGGCAAATTCCTGGTTTCGGGAAGCGACAACCGAAGAGCGGTATTTCGCGAGTTCCGAAAGGCGCACCGCGTAGAGCCCGAAAAGCTGCTCGATTGTCGTGGCCTCACCGATTTCGAGGGACTCCTCGGCATGTCCGACGAGCTCTTTTAGGCGGCCAAAAAAGAGGACGCTCACGCGAATTGTCTGTGAGACATGTGGCACAGGAGGATTGTAACCCGCGCTGGGCGAGGGAGCCAGTGGGGCAGGCTTTAGCCTGCAATTCTGCAACTTGGCGCTACTCGACTATTTCAAGACGACGGGAGTTTCGTCCGCTTCGTACTGGAGATAAATTTTGAAAGCTTCAAATACTTGACCGCTTCGCGCGGCTTGCGTAGCGTGCAAGTAACTGGTTTTTTTGTCCGAGTCAGGCCAAAGAGCCAAGAGGAAAAAATGAAGATTCTGGTAACAGGTTCGTCGGGGCTTGTAGGGCGGGCGCTGGTCAGCGCGCTGGCGCGTGCCGGGCATACGGTGTGCCGGCTGGTTCGGCCGGAGAGCGCGGCTGGCGAGGGATCGAAGGACGGCTTTGCCGTGGCGTGGAATCCGGCCACCGGCGAATTGGGCGGTGCAGGCGTCGGCCCCGATGCGGTGGTGAACCTGGCAGGCGCATCGATTGCGGAAGGACGCTGGTCAACGCGGAGAAAAGAACTGCTGCGTGCGAGCCGCATCGATACGACTCGCGCACTGATAAATGCGCTCGCGAAGATGAATGTGCGGCCCAGCGTCCTGGTGTCCGCATCCGCCATCGGATTTTACGGCGATCGCGGTGACGAGATGTTGACGGAAGAGAGCAAGCCAGGGACGGATTTTCTGGCGGCCCTGACGCAGGTCTGGGAAGCAGAAGCGTTGAAGGCCGAAGCGCTGGGGATTCGCGTTGTGCTGGCGAGGTTTGGAGTTATTCTCGCGCGCCAGGGAGGTGCACTTCCAAAAATGCTCATTCCTTTCAAGCTAGGCGCGGGCGGGCGGCTGGGGAGCGGGAAGCAGTGGATGTCCTGGGTGACCCTCGAAGATGTGGTCGGAGCCTTGCGGATGACGGTCGAAAACAACTCGGCAAAAGGAGCCATTAACATTGTGGCGCCCCAGCCGGTGCAAAATTCTGAGTTTACGCAGATTCTTGCGAGAGCGGTACATCGGCCCGCGCTGTTCCCTGCTCCGTCGATTGCGTTGCGCTTCGCGCTGGGAGAAATGGCGGACGCGCTGCTCCTATCCAGCCAGCGAGTCGTACCACAAAGATTGGAAAAACTTGGCTACCAATTTTTGCACCCGGATTTGACGTCGGCACTTGCCGCAGTACTCTCCAAAGGCTGATCGTAATTTCGCGTTACCTTTGCACGTTAATGGTTACAGCAACGCGCAGCGTGTGTCCGGTGAGCGGATCTGTGGACAGTAGGTTTTCCGAAGTCTGACCGTCCTTCAGAATTATATTTTCATTCGCTCGGAATGTACGGATGAGCGGCTGGCCACCCGGATTGGCAACGAGTTTCTCACCCTCACCGGATTTGTTGGGATACACGGTGGATCGATCAAAGATCAGGGCTAGATGAAAGAGGCCCTCGTCTTCGCCCTTGATGATGCAATCGATGTTCGTACCGATGTCCAGATAAGTTGTTTTCTGATCTTTGGACTCCAGCTCGATAGGCACGCGGATGCCCGTTCGAAGACTTGTTCCATATTCGTGGCCTTTTTCGCTGATCACCGTAAAAGTGTACGGCATGCTGGAAAGTTTCTTTTCACCGTCGTATTCCGCAAAAACAATTTGTACTTTGACAAGAGTTGCGACCTTTGCGCGCTCCTCGGTCTTCGGTTTGTCTTGAGCACCGAGCTGCGGCACAGGCAGGCAAAGCGCCGCCAGCAAAAACAAGTAGTTCCATTTCTTCATAGCATTCCTCCTGGAGGATTGGAGCCGTTCTTGGATTTGAAACCATTCGCGGAGCTCACTGCGATTTCTCGTCCGCTAAAGGCTTGACGTCAAGCTCGGCAATTTGGATTTGCGCAACTTGCAGAGGCGCAAGAATTGTCGCGTCGGAATCTTGGGCCGCAAGCGGTGCGTGCTTGCGCTGGTGCCACTGCTCCGCATACTCGGCCAGTAGGACTTCCTGATCCTTGGGGACCAGCACTTCAGGACCTGAGCGGCCTGCCGATGCCAATCTGGCCTTCGAGGGATTCTCCGCGGCCAAGTCTTGCTGCGGCGCAGGCGGATTGTTTTTCGCAATTCGCTCGGAATTATGCGCGTCCTCGCGCGGAGAGCGAGGCGCTGGAGCCGATGGACTCTTTTCTGCGGAGTTTATCGAAGGATTCTCTCGAATGACCGGGCGCCACACAGCGCGCGCGACAAAGATTCCAGCAACGACCACGGCGGCGCTCGCCAAAACCAGCCAGTTGCCGGCCAATCCCCGGCTGGGCACAGCAGACTCTACATCCAGCCGGGTACGAACTCGCGGCAAAAGCGAAACCGGCACTTCAGCGTTAGCGGTAACGCGAAGGCCCGAATCAATGGAAGCGCAAAGCAACCGTTCCTGTTCGAATATCGCGCGGCATTCCGCGCAGCCGGCAAGGTGACCGCGCAGCTCTCCCTGTGGCTCAACGCCGGAGGCGGCCGCTTCGATCAACGCTTCTTTATGATGTTCGCATGGCATCGCAACTTCTCCGCTAACTGTCTTCGCGCGTAGAAAATTCTGGATTTCACCGTGCCCGTCGAAATCCCGAGCATCCCGGCGATCTCCTCGATCGTGTGACCTTCCATGGCCGCCAGCAAAAGCGCCAGGCGTAATTTTTCGGGCAATTCCGCGAGGGCATTTTCTAGGTGCGCCTGGAACTCGTTCGAAGCGGCAAGGCCTTCAGCGTTCGCGGCAGGCGGCTGATGCTCCGGTTGAGACCATGCCATGTCGCGCAGTTCGCGGCGTTTCCGGGAACGCAACCGGTCCAGCGCCAGCCGGAACGCGATTCGAACCAGCCATGCACGGAACCGCGTGCGATCGCGCAAACGATCGAATCGCCGATACGCGCGGAGCATGGCTTCTTGAGCTACATCCTCGGCATCGGCGGTGTTGCGCAGGACGCCGCGAGCCACGCGATACGCAAGTGGGCCGCACTCGCCAAGGCGCTCCTCGAACTCGCGCCGCGCGTCAGCCCGGGCCGCCTCGTGCTCCAGCTCATCCCCGACCGTGCGACCTGGTTGGACCAGAACCAGCTCCTGCATTGGTTATCCTGCGCGAGCCTCAACTGCCCGCGTTCTCCCTGCACTTATCCAGACGCCGCCAGTGGAAGTTTGGTTCAGTGCCACAATGCCGTTCTAGCCAATCGCCTATTCGGGTTAGATGCCCAATCGTCCGAGCATCTCCTCAAGGTTGGCGTTGTCGACGACAACTTCCCGCGGAGGCTGGCCCTCCGCCGGTGTCTGAACGGCGCCTTCATCGAAGGCCTGAAAGAGCCGCATCTTGGCAACGGCGTATTCTTCGCTGCTCGATAGCGGGCGGCCATTCAGCCTTGCCCAGTTGTCCAGCGCGGATTGGGAAACGAAAATTTTGAAGGGATACGCGGAGCGCCGGTCGGCGGAGACCACGTAGGTAAACTCGCCTCCTGGACTCCCGTTCCTTTGCGCACGATTTCCTTCAAAGAAGTAGTACTGATAGACGTAGCCGTCGGCGGCAGAGTAACTCTTCACGCGGCGTACGGCATCGGGTCGAGGCATGGGCGGATTATTGGAGTGTCCTGTGCGGAAGTCAACGCAGGAGTTTATGCGAACAGGCAGTTCCTATATGAAACAGGACTCCGGGGCGCTGCGTGTGTTCTGCGTTTCCCGTGGGGAAAAAAGCTCAATCCAGGGGAGAGAGCCAGCCGCCGCCGAAGAGAAGTCCGGGACCGAGGGAGGCAAGAAAAATTGGCCGCCGATCCGCGTGCGATTTCTTCAGCGTTTGCTGAAGGGCGGCATGCAGGGCCGCGCCGCACATGGACGAACCAAGATTACCGGAAACGCGAGCAATGGGCGGAAACGTTTCTGGCGAAACGCCGCACTGCTTGGCAAGCAGGGCCACCAAGCGGGGATTCGGCTGGTGGGTCGCGAAACTGCCGACGGAACCTCGCGGAATGCCGCTGCGCGACTCCACCGATGTAATCACTTTTTCCATGCGTGTGATCGCCGCGCGGGAAAGAGCCTCGCCGTCAAATTGCACGTCGAGGCTGCCATCTTTTGCATCGCCGACTTGGATCGCAGCGGCATACTGCCCCGCGCAACCAAAGATAAAGTCTCCAAGAAGATACCTTGCGTTTGCACTCCCCGAATCAGCTCTACGAAGCAGGAAAGCGCTCGCGCCGTCTCCAAAGAGGCCGCCGAATTCCCCAGCAACCCGGCCGGGAGTAAGTGTGCGGCTGTGCACGTCAGCGGTGACTACCAGAACAGTTTTGGCCTGCCCGGAAACGATCAGCGATTGCGCGACGGCGAGCGCATTGAGCAATCCAAGGCACGCGCCTCCGACGTCCAGCGCTCCGCAATTTTCGCGCACCACCAATCGTGAATGAAGTTGCGCCGAGAGCGATGGGTAATCGTGATGCGTTTCGCTGGTGGCTAGGATCCAGTCCGGCTGTTGTGCGTCACACGAAGCTGCATGCAAAGCTTCCTGCGCGGCGGATGCGGCGAGCGTCAACTCGTTCTCGCCTTTGGCAACGTGGGCGACGGATGCGATGCCGGCACGGCTTCGCAGTTTGCCCACGGGCATGCCAAATGCACGATCGACCTCTTCGGATGGAATTACGCGCGAGCCAGTAACAGCCGCCGAAGAAATAATCAAAACACGGGCCGCATTCTTCAGTTGGTGCGCTCGTCCTCCAGAAGTCCGTTGGGTCATCCCGGATACTCGTTTTCCACGGGCTGTTCGCTCGCTGAGATCTCTCCCTATGTTCGCATCAGACTTTGATGACTTTCCAGCGAAACGAACCGGCGCGAAACGAGATTCTGCGGGGCTCAACATGCGTAACGGTTTCCATGAAAGTATTTAGGTTGTGTTGACGTTTCGCCAGTGCGGGGCAAAGTGGGATTGTAAAGCAAAACTAAGTTCGTGCTAACTTAAAAAGTTGGCCCGGAATCCTTTGCGAGCGAGTCAACAGTTGCGGCTCTTTTCCCGGATAGATCGATAGAAATGTTCACGAGAGAAATAAGACAGTTCACGGCAGTTGTTGCGCTTTTCTTTTTGTGCGGCACGAATGCGCTAGCTCAGCGCGTGCGCGGCGAGTTGCGCATCGAGGCGCATGATGCGCAGGGAGGAGCGGTTTCACCGAGTGGCGAGTTGATTAGCGAAGCAAATGGAGTACGGAGAAGTTTTGTTGCGGGGCCGGAAGGGCGTTACGTTGCGCAGGATCTGCCCTTTGGAGTTTACCGGCTGAGTCTGCGGGCGGAGGGATTCGCGCCGTGGAGCGATTTGGTGGAAATACGCTCGGAGGTGCCGGTGCGAATGGCGGTGACGCTGGGTGTAGCGCCGGTGACAACAAAAGTAGAGGTGAACGATTCCGCGACTCTCGTGGATCCGTATTCGACGGGAACGCTCTACTCCATCGGACGGCAATCCATCGAAGAACACGACACGGCGCAGCCGGGGCGCGAACTGCTGGACCTGGTGTCCGAACAGCCGGGGTGGGTGTATGAGGCCAACGGTGTGCTGCATCCGCGCGGCTCGGAATATGACGTGCAATTCGTGGTGGACGGACTGCCGCTGACGCAAAATCGATCGCCGGCGTTTGCGCCTTCGTTTGATGCGGGCGGAGTCGAGTCCTTGCGTGTGCTGACGGCAAGTTTTCCGGCGGAATACGGGCGGAAACTGGGAGGCATCGTTGAGGTCTCAACCAAAAAAGATGTGCAGCCAGGATGGCACGGGCGACTAGACGCTGGCGGCGGAAGTTTTTCCACCGTGAACGGCGCCGCTGGAATTTCGTACGCGCAGGGAGCGAACCGGTTTTCTGCGAATGGCGAGGGATTTCACACCGACCGCTATCTCGACCCGCCGGTACTCGCAAATTACACGAACCGGGGGAATGCCGTGGGATTCTCGGCTTCTTACGAACGGGATTTCTCGGCGAGTGACCGGTTGCGGGTGAGCGTGACGCACAACGCTATACGGTTCCTCATTCCCAACGAACTCGTGCAACAACAAGCCGGCCAGCGGCAGGACATTCAGAACGGTGAGACGAGCGGACAAATCTATTTTCAGCACAGCATTTCGCCGGAATTGTTTCTGAGTTTGTCGGGAAGCGCGCGGGATTCCAGCGCGACATTGACGTCAAATCCATTTGCCACGCCAGTGATCGTTTCACAGGACCGCGGCTACCGCGAGGGATACGCGCGAGCCGACCTCGCAGGGCACCACGGACGACACGACTGGAAAACGGGGGTGGACGCGATCTTCAGCCCGGTGCACGAGACGCTGCAATACGCGATCACCGATCCGGCACAATTCGATCCCGGGACGCAATTGAATTTCCAGTTCCCTTACCAGCGGAAATGGGATGTGGAGCCTTCGCTTTATGCGCAGGACCAACTGCGCCTCGGCCGGTGGAACATCAGCGCGGGACTGAGGTTCGATCATTATGGATTTGTGGCGCAAGAATCGGCCTGGAGCCCGAGGATCGGCGTCTCAAGATTTGTGCCGACGCTGAACTTGTTGCTGCATGCTTCTTACGATCGAGTTTTTCAAACGCCCGCAGTCGAGAATCTGCTGCTCGCAAGTTCCCCGCTGCTCGATGCCATCAGCTCTGCGGTATTGCGATTGCCGGTCAGGCCGGGACGGGGGAATTTTTATGAAGGCGGAATTACGAAAGCATTCCTGGGCAAGCTGCGGCTGGATGCCAACGTTTTCCGGCGCGATTTTCACCAATATTCGGACGACGATGTACTGCTGGATACCGGTGTGAGCTTTCCGATTGCGTTCGCAAAAGCACGGATTTTCGGAGAAGAAATCCGCGTAGAAATTCCGCAGTGGGGACGTTTTTCGGGATACGTGAGCTATGCGAATCAATCCGGCTACGGGCAAGGACCGATCACAGGCGGCTTGTTCCTGGGCAGCGACGCGGCCAATGCGCTGACAAATACGAGCAAATTCGCAGTAACTCAGGACCAACGGAATTCGCTGCACGCTCGCGTGCGTTTTCAAGCGCCGCGGCGTGCATGGCTGGCGATGGGCGCGCAGTATGGCAGCGGGTTGCCGGCCGACATTGGCGGAGCCAACGTCAGTGATCTGCAGGCGGCGTATGGACAAGAAATTCTCGATCGCGTAAATCTGGCTCGCGGGCGCGTGGAGCCGAATTTTTCGCTAGACCTTGCGGCGGGCGCGGAAATCTACCGCAAGGAATCGAGGAGCGCGACACTTCAAATCCAGGTGGCAAACCTGGCGAACCGGCTCAATGTGATCAATTTTGCGAGCATATTTTCCGGGACCGCTCTAGGAGAACCACGAAGCGTTTCTGCAAACTTGCGGCTGGCGTTTTGAGTGGCAGGGGCGCTCCTACTTGGCGAGGGATTCGAGTTCGGTTACGACGCGGTCGAGTTCGTCAATGAGCGGGTTTGAGCCTGCCTTCCGGAAAACATCAACCAGAGTGCGGTAGTACCAAAGCGTGCCCTTCTTGCGGCCGCTGAAGCGCGTGAAAACAGCGTCGCCTTCCACGCGATAGTCAGAAAGAATTTCGCGGGCATTGGCCAGTTTGTCGGCGGCGGAAACGAGGCGGACGTCTTCCGGCTCGTGAGCGACTCGCTCAATGTAGGCGCGCTTTCTTTCGCCCCATTCGCGTTTTTCCCCCGAAGCCTCATACGAATCCGTGCAGCCGTCCACGATGCGGGCAACGCGTTCGCCGAATTTTGTGCGGATTTCATCAAGGCGCGGGAGACCGCCCTGGTCCTCAACGGCATCATGCAGCAACGCGGCGATGACTTCCTCTTCGCCGCCGCCGTGTTGGATCACGATGGCCGCAACGCCGAGCAGGTGGCCGACATAGGGCTGGCCCTTGCCCTTGCGGCGCTGATGGAGATGCAGCTCCGCCGCGTAGCCAAGCGCTTCCACGAAACGGTTTGTGAGAACGGAATTTTCGATGATGGATCGTTCGCGGATCAATTCTTTGGCCTATCTTAAATCTTACGTCCTGGCATCTATAATTACTATCGTGCTTAGGGCAAGGCGAAATTGCTCAGGAGGACTTTGGCTCCCCGGCAATTTGACGCTGGACTTGTTCGCGGAATTCCAGGGGCCGGTCAATCTGCGGAAAAACTTCGGGAGTTCCGCCGGTGCCCCTCACGATGACGGTTCCGTAGCCCAGCAGTCTTCCCAGCGCGGGTTCCTCGACGGCGATGCTTTCGATTCTGGGCAGGAGCAGCTCGATGGTGCGGCGATCCGCGACGCCGGACTTTACGATAACTCGCTTATTGGTGACGGCCATCTCCGTGGCATTGCGCCGAACAAGACCGACTCCGAAAAAGGTTGCGGCGACTACCAGACTGGCTGCGCCCACCCATCGCAACACGCCAGCGAACGAAGCGTGTCCGCCGCTTACGGAACTCCATGGCGTGAAGAGCAGGCTGAGGCCAATCAGCGCGAGGACTGCGGCGATGAGAGCATGTCCCAACATCACAATCCAGTGGAGCCGGGTCTCATACTGGACGGTTTCGCCGGAGATGAGGTGCTTGTCGGCGTAGCTCAGAGAAGCTCCTTAAAGAAGCGTCAAACAT
>Ga0137394_10002980_pt1 | contig 12660 bp, 9 predicted proteins | sample czobulk116metaG_FD_108278 | JGI IMG/M metagenome (GOLD analysis project Ga0137394, IMG submission 108278) | Vadose zone soil microbial communities from Angelo Coast Range Reserve, California, USA - czobulk1.16 metaG | ecosystem: Environmental > Terrestrial > Soil > Vadose zone | place: USA... | reverse complement strand
CAGATGCGCCGACTTGATTCACGATGCCTCCCGGTGCGCGTTAGTGTGTCCTGTGCCACCCTCGTCATCGGCTGACCCGGGCCACTTTCGGAGGGTGCGGGCGCTCCAGGCGGTGTCGGGGCACAAACCGAGCTGAAATGTCGAGCCGAACTCGGATGAAGCTCAAGTGATCAGGCAGAAAGAGATGCCTAACATATTGAAAGATCGCGTGGTCAATGGATCCGAGGCCCGAAAGCTCCGGCAGGATGTCCTTCCTTAGCTTCGGCCGAGAGGTCACGGGTGATCTTCGGGCGGCGGAGTCGAAGGAATGGCTCTGCGCCAACGGGGCCGGCAGCTTTGCCTCGGGCACCGTGGCGGGGACACTCACGCGCCGTTACCACGGCCTCCTGGTGGCCGCTCTCCAGCCCCCGCTCGGCCGTCATTTGATGGTGGCCAAGGTGGAGGAGGTCGTCGCTTATCTCGGCGAGACCTTCGAGCTGGGCACCAACCGCTGGGCCACCGGCGCCATCGCTCCCGAGGGCCACCGATTCCTCGAAGCCTTCCGCCTGGAGGCCATGACCCCGGTGTGGACCTTCGCCTGCGCCGATGCGCTCATCGAGAAGCGCGTGTGGATGGAGGAGGGGCAGTCGACGACCTATGTCCGGTATCAGGTGCTGCGGGGAAGCGGCGGCGTCGAGCTCACCCTCAAGTGCATGGTCAATTGCCGAGACTTCCATGCGACCACTCGAGACCCGAGCCGCGCCATGTCCGTCGCCGTCGTTCCCCACGGGCTGGCCGTTACCGCCCTTGCGGGCGCTCCCACTCTGCGCCTGCTCTCCGCGGGCGCGCGAGCCGAGCCTGCGCAGGAGTGGTATCGCGGCTACTACCTCGCCCGTGAGGACGAACGCGGGCTCGATCATCTCGATGACCATTTTCACGCCGGCACCTTTCGGGCCGGGCTCGAGTGGGGCCGCCCGCTCACCGTCGTGTGCTCGATCGAGTCCGACCCGAGCCCGGATGGCGAGGCGGGGTGGGGCCGGCGCCAGGGCGTCGTGCGCGGCCTCCGCCAGGGCTGGGACCGGGCGAGGGCGGCGACGGCTCCGCCTCCCGAGTGGATCGGTCAGCTCGTCCTGGCCGCCGATCAGTTCATCGTTCGACGACCGCTGCCCGAGGTGCCCGCCGGGCTCTCGATCATCGCGGGCTACCCGTGGTTCGCGGAATGGGGGCGCGACGCCATGATCGCCGTCACGGGCCTCGCGATCGCCACGGGCCGCCCCGATATCGCTCGTCGGGTTCTCACGACCTACTCCCGCTTCGTGGATCGCGGCATGCTGCCCAACCGCATTCCCGAGGCCACGCGCTCGCCCGAGTACAACACGGCGGATGCCGCCCTGTGGTACATCGAGGCCCTTCGCGCGTACCACGCCGCCACCCGCGACGACGCGTTTCTCTCTACGCTTTTCCCCGTTGTCGAGGACATCGTCGGCTGGTACCGGCGCGGCACACGGTTCGGCATCGGCGAGGATGCCGCCGACGGCCTCTTGCGCGCCGGAGAGTCCGGCGTGCAGGTGACCTGGATGGACGCGAGGATCGGCGACGTCGTGGTGACGCCGCGGATCGGCAAGCCCGTGGAGATCAATGCGCTCTGGCACAATGCCCTGCGGGCAGGGGCGGGCTTTGCCGAGCGACTGGGACGGCCGCACACGGAGTGGGACGATCGCGCGGCCTGCGCGGCCGCATCCTTCGAGCGCTTCTGGAACCCGGCGACATCCTGCTGCCATGACGTGATCGACGGGCCGGCTGGCGCCGACCCCGCGGTGAGGCCCAACCAGATCTTCACCGTCTCGCTGGCCGCCTCGCCCCTGCCGCGAGATCGGCAGCGCGCCATCGTCGACATCTGCGCGCGTCGGCTGCTGACCTCGTTCGGTTTGCGCAGCCTCGACCCCGCCGATCCCGCCTACCGCGGGCGCTACGCGGGCGGCCCGCGGGAGCGCGACGAGGCCTATCACCAGGGCACGGTGTGGGGCTGGCTGCTCGGCCCGTTCGCCCTGGCGCATCTCAAGGTCTACGACGACGCCGCGGCGGCGGCGAGCTTTCTCGAGCCCATGGGGCACGCGCTCGCCGCCTATGGACTCGGAACGCTCGGGGAGGTCTTTGACGGCGATCCGCCTTTCCGCCCCGGGGGCTGTCCGGCGCAGGCGTGGTCGGTGGCCGAGACGCTGCGGGCCTGGGTCGAAATCGACGCGGCGGCCAGACGGCCGAGGGCCTGAGCGTGAGCCTGACGCAGAAGGGACGCGTGGCTCTCGTCGTCATGGCCAAGGCGCCCGAGGCGGGTCGAGTGAAAACGCGCCTCTCCCCTCCGCTGTCCGCGGGCGAGGCGGCCGAGCTTTCGCGCTGCTTCCTTCTCGACACCATCGAGCGCGTGCGAGAGGTTCGCGACGTCGCTCCCGTCATCGCTCACGACCCGCCTGAGGCGGCCCCCCTCTTCAGGGCGCTCGCGCCGGAGTTCGGCCTTCGGGCGCAGCACGGGACCGATCTGGGCGCGCGCATGGCCGACTGTGCCGCCGCCGGCCTCGCGGCGGGCGCGACCGCGGTCGTCCTCATCGGTACCGATGCGCCGCACGTCCCCGCCGAGCAGATCCGCCTCGCGGTGAGGCTCCTCGGCGAAGGCGCCCACGACGTGGTGCTCGGGCCGAGCGAGGACGGCGGCTACTATCTGATCGGCCTTCGACGACTGCATCGCGAGCTCTTCGACTCCATGGCGTGGAGCACGGCGGGCGTCTTCGAGGAGACGATCGCGCGGTGCCGGAGCCTCCAGCTTCGCGTCGCCCTGCTCCCGCCGGGCTACGACGTGGACACGCCCGAGGCCTTGGCGAGGCTCGAGGCCGACCTCGCGGCGAGCGGGGGGGCGGCCGCGCCGCGGACGTGGCAATTCCTCGCCGCCCGGCTCCGCTGAGACCCGACTCGATGGGTCGGAGTATGCTGGGGGCCGTGCCGGGCAGTCGCTTTCATGGGCACGGGAAAGGCGCACCCCCGAGTCGGAGGGACGATGATCGAAGAGCAGAACCGGCTCATCGAGAACGAGGAGCGGCGGGCGTACTGGAGCAGGTGGGGTCCGTACCTCTCGGAGCGGCAATGGGGTACCGTCCGCGAGGACTATAGCCCGCACGGCACCGCCTGGCATTACTTCCCGCACGACCACGCCCGGTCCCGCGCGTACCGCTGGGGCGAGGACGGCCTGTGCGGGATATCGGACAATCACCAGCGGCTGTGCTTCGCCCTCGCCGTGTGGAACGGGCGTGACCCCATTCTCAAGGAGCGGCTCTTCGGTCTGGGCAATCCCGAGGGCAATCACGGCGAGGACGTGAAGGAATACTACTTCTATCTCGACTCCACGCCTACGCACTCGTACATGAAATGCCTGTACAAGTACCCGCAGGCGGCCTTTCCCTATCGTCGCCTCGTCGAGGAGAACGCGCGGCGAGGGCGCCCGCAGCCCGAGTACGAGCTGCTGGACACCGGCGTCTTCGACGGCGACCGGTACTTCGACATCACCGTGGAGTACGCCAAGGGGGGTGTCGACGACCTGCTGATCCGGGTGACCGCGGTCAACCGCGGGCCCGAGGTGGCCGAGCTCCACCTCCTGCCCACGCTCTGGTTTCGCAACACGTGGTCCTGGGACGTGGGGGCGGCCCGGCCGCAGCTTCAGGCCACGGCATCCGCGCCCGGCCAGGCGGTGATCGCCGCGCGACATCAGACGCTCGGCGCACGATGGCTCCACGCCGAGGGCGCGCCCGAGCTGCTCTTCACCGAGAACGAGACCAACTTTCCGCGACTCTTCCGCGTGGCCGCCCGCTCGACGTATGTCAAGGACAGCATCAACGAGCGCGTGGTCGCGGGGAAGGAGGATGCCGTCAACCCCGCCCGCGTGGGCACCAAGGCCGCGGCCTGGTATCGAGCGAGCGTGCCCGCGGGCGGTCAGGTCGCGCTCAGGCTCCGACTCACCGACGCCGATCCGGCCCGGGCGGGCGCGGCCTTCGGTCTCGACTTCGAGGAGATCGTCAGCCGCCGCATCCGCGAGGCCGACGACTTCTACGACCTCGTCATCCCGCGCACGCTGTCCGCCGACGGCCGCCTCGTCATGCGCCAGGCCCTCGCCGGCATGCTGTGGAGCCGACAGTTCTACCACTACGACGTCAAGCGATGGCTCGCCGGCGATCCCACCCAGCCGCCTCCGCCGCCCGAGCGCCGGCGGGGACGGAACCACGAGTGGACGCACCTGTACAACGAGGACGTCATCTCCATGCCGGACAAGTGGGAGTATCCCTGGTACGCCGCCTGGGACCTTGCCTTCCACATGATCCCGATGGCCCTCGTGGATCCCGAGTTCGCCAAGGCGCAGCTCGTGCTCTTCCTGCGCGAGTGGTACATGCACCCGAACGGGCAGATTCCCGCCTACGAATGGGCCTTCGGCGACGTCAACCCGCCCGTGCACGCCTGGGCGGCGTGGCGGGTCTACAAGATCGACCGGCGCATCCGTGGCGTGGCCGACCGGGAGTTTCTCGAGCGTGTCTTCCACAAGCTCCTCCTGAACTTCACGTGGTGGGTGAATCGCAAGGATCCCGACGGCCGCAACGTCTTCCAGGGCGGCTTCCTCGGTCTCGACAACATCGGGCCGTTCGACCGCTCGGCGCCCCTGCCCACGGGCGGGTACATCGAGCAATCGGACGGCACGAGCTGGATGGGCATGTACTGCCTCAACATGCTGGCCATGGCCCTGGAGCTGGCGCAGGACGACCGTGCCTACGAGGACGTGGCGAGCAAGTTCTTCGAGCACTTCGTCTATATCGCGCATGCCACCCACCACCTGGGAGGGGACGGCATGGGCCTGTGGGACGAGGAGGACGGTTTCTTCTATGACATGCTCAACCTCCCCGACGGCAGCCGCTGCCCGATGAAGGTGCGGTCGCTCGTCGGCCTCATCCCGCTGTTCGCCGTCGAGACGTTCGATACGGAGCAAGCGGACCGGTTGCCCGGCTTCAAGCGGCGGGCCCAATGGTTCATCGACAACAACCCGGAGCTTCGCGAGCACATCGCCTTCAAGGACAAGCCGGGCGGGGGGCGGCGCGTCATGCTCTCCATCGTGACCACGGAGCAGCTGCCCAAGGTTCTCCGTCTCATGCTCGACGAGGAGGAGTTTCTCTCGCCGCACGGCGTCCGCTCCCTGTCCCGCTATCACAAGGATCATCCTTATGTGATCCCCGTGGCCGGTCACGAATACGGGGTGGGCTATGAGCCGGCGGAGTCGACCACGGGACTCTTCGGGGGGAACTCCAACTGGCGTGGGCCCGTGTGGTTTCCCGTCAATTTCCTCATCGTCGAGTCGCTGCAGAAGTACCATCACTTCTTCGGCGACGATCTCAAGATCGCCTGCCCGACCGGCTCGGGCCGCCTCATGAGCCTGTGGAACGTGGCCGCGGAGATCTCGCGGCGCCTGAACCGCCTCTTCCTCGTCGGGCCCGACGGCCGGCGGCCCGTCTTCGGCGGCACCGAGAAGTTCCAGCGCGATCCGCACTGGCGCGACATGCCGCTCTTCTACGAGTACTTTCACGGCGACAACGGGGCGGGCCTCGGGGCCAGCCACCAGACGGGCTGGACGGGCGTGGTCGCCAAGCTGCTCTCCCAGAGCGGGGAGTAGGCGGGTGAGCCATGCCGGCGACGATCCGGGCCACCGGACACCCATGACGGAGGAGGTCGATCCCGCCGCCATGGCCTTGCTGGCCGAGCGCGCCCTTGCCGAGGTGCGCGACGGCGCCGTGGTGGGTCTGGGATCGGGTCGCGCGGCCTCGGCCTTCGTGCGCGCGCTCGGGGAGCGCATGCGGGCGGGCTTTCGCGCGCGCGGTGTGCCCACCTCCCATGACACGGCGACCCTCGCCCGCGAGGTCGGCGTGCCCCTCGTCGGCCTCGAGGTCGGGACCCTCGACCTGACGGTGGATGGCGCCGACGAAGTGGATCCCGTCTGCGATCTCATCAAGGGTTTCGGGGGCGCGCTGCTCTACGAGCGCATCGTGGCCGCGGCTTCCCGGCGCCAGATCATCCTCGTGGAAGCGAACAAGCTCGTGCCCGCCCTCGGGCATCACGGGCGTCTTCCCGTGGAGATCGTGCCGTTCGCCCAGCCGCTCTGCGAGGATCGCCTGGCCGCCCTCGGCCTCCGCCCCGCCCTGCGGACGATCGACGGCCGCGCCTTCGTGACGGATGCCGGGCACGTCCTTCTCGACTGCGGCACTGGCCCGATCGCCGACAAGGCCGCTCTCGACGCTTCCGTGCGGGCGATTCCGGGTGTCCTGGACCATGGCCTCTTTCTCGGCACCGCCTCGTTGGTGCTGGTGGCCGAGGGGGGGCGCGTCCGCGAGCTCGGACCGCGGGCGAGGGTCGCGCGATGAGCTCTCTCCAGACGTTCGAGGACGCGACGGCGCTGTCACAGGCGGCCGGGGCCGAGTTCGTCGCGTTGGCGATGGCGGCCATCGCCGCGTGCGGCCGATTCACCGTCGCCCCATCGCCCGTGCACCGGATGCGCGGCGAGGATCCCGATCTTGACCGCGCGGCGCGCGACTACCAGCTCACGATCGCCCGCCGCTTCGGGGTCGACGTCGAGGGACCGCCCCCGGCCCTCGACCTGAGCCTGCTCGGCATGGGGCCCGACGGTCACACCGCCTCGCTCTTCCCGGCGAGCCCGGCGCTGATGAACGAGGGGCGGGATATCCGGCTCCTCGTCACGGGCGCCGACAAGGCCGAGACCCTCAAGGCCGTTCTCGAGGGCCCGGCTGATCCGGAGCGGCTGCCCGTGCAGCTCATGGCGCCGACGTCGGGTCGCCTGCGCTGGCTCCTCGACCGCGCCGCCGCGGCGGATCTCAAGGTTGGCGCGTGATCCTCGCCGGTGATGTCGGGGGCACCAAGACCGCGCTCGCCGTGCTCGACGAGACCTCGGCGACTCGCCGCCTCGTGCGGGAGGCGACCCTGCCGAGCCGCGAGATCGAAAGCTTCGAGGACGCGGTGGCGACCTTCATCGGCGGCGCCCCCGCCCTCCGAGTGCGCGCGGCGTGCTTCGGCGTGGCCGGGCCCGTGGTGGACGGCCGCGGCGTCACCACCAACCTGCCCTGGGAGCTCGAGGAATCGAAGCTCGCGGGCGTGCTGGGCTGCCCGGTGCGGCTGATCAACGACCTGGAGGCGGCCGCCACGGGAGTCCTCGACATGCCGGACGAGGACTTCCTCATTCTGCAGTCGGGACAGCGACGATCCGGGCGGCACATGGCCATGATCGCCGCGGGCACCGGCCTCGGCGAGGCGTTCATGATCTGGGATGGCGCGCGCTACCGAGTGATCGCCTCCGAGGGGGGGCACGTGGACTTCGCGCCGCGCGACGAACTCGAGATAGATCTCCTCCGCTTCCTTCGCGCAGAATTCGGCCACGTCAGCTACGAGCGCGTGCTCTCGGGGCCCGGCCTCCACCATATCTACCGATTCCTACAGATGCGTGCCGGACACGCGGCGCCCGACTGGCTGCGTCACCGGCTGGGAAGCGAGGATCCGAGCGCCGTCATCTCCGAGGTTGCCCTCGCGGGGGGCGATCCCGTGTGCGTGGAGGCGCTCGACCATTTCGTCTCCGTCTATGGCAGCGAGGCCGGCAACCTCGCCCTCAAGGCCGTGGCCATGGGGGGCGTGGTGGTGGGTGGCGGCATCGCGCCCAGGATCCGCGCGCGCCTGATCGGCGGCCGCTTCGTCAAGGCCTTTCTCTCCAAGGGCCGCTTCGCGGAGCTCCTGTCGACCGTGCCCGTCAAGGTCTCCCTCGATCCTCGGGCGCCCCTCTGGGGCGCCGCGCGCGTGGCGGGGGAGATGGCCAGGTCATGAGCGACGCGGCAGGTATAGCACGAAGGAGACTCGAGACGCCGGGAGGCCGGACATGAGCGGTCCGCTTCGGGACGTGCCGAGCCAGACGTGGACGCTGCCCGCCGACCTCGCGGCGGCCGTCAAGGCCGAGATCCAGGCCTGGCAGGAGGCGGGCAAGGTGCGCCGTCTGTGGGAGCGCGACGCCTCGCTGTGGACGGGCACGGACGAGGCCGCGTGGCTCGGCTGGCTCGATCTCCCCGCGGAGGAGATCGCGCAGCTCGCTCATCTCAAGCAAGCCCAGGAGGACGCGCGCACGGGAGGCTTCGACCATGTCTTGCTCCTGGGGATGGGCGGCTCGAGCCTCTGCCCCGAGGTGCTGCGGATGACCTTCGGCCGGGTCGCGGGCTTCCCCGAGCTGCACGTGCTGGACTCCACGGATCCCGCTCAGATCCGCGCGGTGGAGCACCGGCTGGATCCGGCCAAGACGCTCTTCATCGTGTCGAGCAAGTCCGGCACCACGCTCGAGCCGAACATCTTCAAGGACTACTTCTTCGACCGTGTCCGGCGGGCGGTGGGTGAGGAGCGCGCGGGAAGCCACTTCATCGCCATCACCGATCCGCGCTCGAAGCTGCAGCAGGTCGCGGAGGCCGCCCATTTCCGGCACGTCTACTTCGGCGTGCCGTCGGTGGGGGGCCGCTACTCGGCGCTGTCGGATTTTGGCATGGTGCCGGGCGCCATCATGGGGCTCGACGTGGAACACTTTCTGAGTCGGGCCGCGGAGATGGTGACGGCGTGCTCCGCCGCGGTTTCCGTGGCCGACAATCCTGGCGCGACGCTCGGCATCGTGATGGGCGTGCTCGCCAGACGCGGCCGTGACAAGGTGACCCTGATCGCCTCCCCGGGCATCCGCGACCTCGGCGCCTGGCTCGAGCAGCTCCTCGCCGAGTCCACGGGCAAGGAGGGCAAGGGGATCGTTCCCGTGGACCGCGAGCCGCCCGGCGACACCGCGATCTACGGTGAGGATCGGCTCTTCGTCTATCTGCGTCTCGAACCCACCCCGGATCTCCACCAGGACGAGCACGTGTCCACCCTCGAGCGGACAGGCCATCCCGTCGTGCGCATCCGCGTCGGCCATCGGTACGATCTGGGGCAAGAATTCTTCCGCTGGGAGTTCGCCACGGCCGTGGCGGGGGCGATCATCGGCATCAATGCCTTCAACCAGCCCGACGTCGAGGCGAGCAAGATCGCCACGCGGAAGCTGACCGAGCAGTACGAGCGCACGGGCATGCTGGCGCCCGAGGCTCCCATGCTCGAGGGCGACGGGCTGAAGCTTTATGCCGACGAGCGCAATGCTGCACAGCTCATGGCGCTGCCGGGGGCTCGCACCTCGATCGGCGGAGCCCTTCGCGCTCACTTCGAACGGCTCCGGCGAGGCGACTATGCGGCCTTCCTCGCCTACATCGAGATGAGTGAGGCACACGAGCAGATCCTCCAGGCCATGCGCCGGATGGTCCGCGACGGCAAGCGCGTCGCGACCTGTCTCGGCTTCGGTCCGCGTTTTCTCCACTCGACGGGTCAGGCCTACAAGGGCGGGCCCAACTCGGGCGTGTTCCTGCAGATCACGTGCGACGACGCCGCGGACCTGGCCGTGCCCGGACAGAAGCTCACCTTCGGCGTGGTCAAGGCGGCGCAGGCCCGCGGCGATTTCCAGGTGCTGGCGGAGCGGCAGCGACGGGCCCTCAGAGTGCATCTCGGCAAGGACGTGACGGCCGGCCTGGAGACGCTTCGGCGGTCCGTCGAACAGGCGCTCGCCTAGAGCGCGGAAAGAGAGCGGCACCACATGCAGATCGGTATGGTCGGCCTGGGGCGCATGGGGGGCAACATGGCGCGGCGTCTCATGAGGGGCGGGCACGAGGTGGTCGCGTACGCGACCGATCCGGCCGCCGTCAAGCAGATCTCGAGCGAAGGGGCCACGGGGGTCAGCACCCTCGACGACCTCGTGGCCCGGCTCGCGCAGCCCCGGGCGGCCTGGGTCATGGTGCCCGCGGGCGAGGCAACCGAGCAGGTGGTGATGGAGCTCGCGAAGCGGATGTCCAGAGGCGACGTCATCATCGATGGCGGTAATTCCTTCTACAAGGACGATGTGCGTCGGAAAAAAATGGTCGAGCCCCAGGGCATTCACTACATCGACGCCGGGACATCCGGCGGCGTGTGGGGCCTTGAGCGTGGCTACTGCCTCATGATCGGTGGGCCCCGAGATGTCGTGGAGCGCCTGGAGGCGATCTTCAAGACCCTGGCCCCGGGCATGGGCTCGATCCCGCGCACGCCCGGACGTGAAAAGCTGGCAGGGACGGCGGAGCAGGGGTACCTTTATTGTGGACCGAGCGGCGCGGGTCATTTCGTGAAGATGATACACAACGGAATCGAGTACGGGCTCATGCAGTCGTACGCCGAAGGCCTCGACATCTTCAAGAACGCCACGAGCAAGGATCTGGAGCCGGACCTGCGCTACGACCTCGATCTCGCCGACATCACCGAGGTCTGGCGCCGCGGCAGCGTGATCAGCTCGTGGCTGCTCGACCTGACCGCGCAGGCCCTCGCGGAGAATCCCACCCTGTCGAACTTCGAAGGCGTGGTGGCCGACTCGGGTGAGGGCCGGTGGACCGTGATGCAGGCTGTCGAGGAGGGCGTCCCCGCCGACGTGCTCTCCGCCTCCCTGTATACGCGCTTCCGCTCCCGACAGGAGCACACCTTCGCCGAGAGGGTGCTGTCGGCGATGCGGCACAAGTTCGGCGGCCACGTCGAGCCGCCCGCGGGCGGCTAGCATGGCCACCGGGCTGAGGCCGGCGCCTCCCTGCACTTTCGTCATCTTCGGCGCCGCGGGGGATCTGACCAAGCGCAAGCTCCTCCCCGCGCTCTACAATCTGAAAGCGGCGGGCCTGCTCCCGCGCCGTTTCGCCATCGTGGGGGTGACGCGCAAGGAGAAGACCCACGAGGAGTTCCGTGAAGAGCAGACGAAGGACATCCACGAGTTCGCCACCCAGAGGATCGACGAGGCCCTGTGGGACGAGCTTCGCGGGTGCCTCTACTACCAGGCGGGGGAATTCACCGACCCCGCCATGTACACGAAGCTCGAAGCCCTCCTCCACGAAGTCTCCAAGACCCACGGCACGGGGGACAACGTGCTCTTCTATCTGGCCACGCCTCCCGACTTCTTCGGGGAGATCGTGAAGCGCCTGGGTGAGACGGGCCTGAGCCGGCAAGGGGCGGGGGCCTGGCGGCGCGTGGTGGTGGAGAAGCCCTTTGGACGCGATCTCGATTCCGCCCGCGCCCTCAACGCCGAGCTCAGCCGCGTGCTCGAGGAGAACCAGATCTTCCGGATCGACCACTACCTTGGCAAGGAGACCGTGCAGAACATCATGGTCTTCCGTTTCGCCAATGGATTCCTGGAGCCGGTGTGGAACCGCAACTACGTCGACCACGTCCAGCTCATGGTCGCGGAGACGGTGGGCGTGGAGGACCGCGGCAACTACTACGACAAGGCGGGCGTGGTGCGGGACATGATGCAGAACCACATGCTTCAGCTCCTCGCCCTCGTGGCCATGGAGCCGCCCACGTCCTTCCACGCGGAGGCCGTGCGGGACGAGCGCGTCAAGGTGTTCAAGGCCATGCGCAGCTTCAAGCCCGAGGACGTGCTGAGGGCGACGGTGAGGGGACAGTACGGGCCCGGGTTCATCGACGGCCAGCCCGTCCCGGCTTACCGGAGCGAGCCGAAGGTCTCCCCGACCTCGAACACGGAGACGTACGCGGCCATGCGGCTGGAGGTCGAGAACTGGCGCTGGGCCGGCGTGCCCTTCTACCTCCGCTCGGGCAAGCGGCTGGCCCGACGTGACACCGAGATCATGATCCAGTTCCGCCGGCCCCCGCTCCTGCTCTTCGAGGAGCGCGAGGAGCAGGTCGAGCCCAATCGCCTCGTCCTCCATATCCAGCCCGACGAGGGCATCGAGATCCAGATGAAGGCCAAGCATCCCGGGCCGAGCATGGAGCTGAACACGGTCAAGCTCGCCTTCTCCTACAAGGAGTTCGGCGAGACGAGCGCGGCCACCGGGTACGAGCGGCTCCTCTATGACAGCATGATCGGCGACTCCACTCTCTTCCATCGCGCGGACATGGTGGAGGAGGCCTGGCGCATCGTCACGCCCGTGCTGGACGTGTGGGCGTCCTTGCCCGCCCGGGACTTTCCCAACTATCCCGCCGGCTCCTGGGGTCCTGGGGCCGCCGACGCGCTCATCGAGCGCGATGGGCGCAAGTGGTGGCTCCCGCACTAACGTCAAACTTCATTCGTTGCCGTCTGACGTCCGCTTTCCTTCGATTCGCTTGATCGCCAGTTCGGCGAGCACGGACAGCTGAGGATCTTGACCCGGGAGTCGTCTGAGCGCGGGCACCGCTTCCTTCGCTCCCATCCCGATCCTTGCAAGAGCCACGATCGTGGCAGACCGAATTTCCCGCTGTGGATCTTCGAGATTCCGTACGAGTGCGGGCACGGCGGCCTTGGCGGCTGAGCCGATGCTGGCGAGTGCCTCCGTCGCCGCCTGTCGCACCGGGGGCCGTTCGCTGTTCCCAAGGACCTGCGCCAGCGCGGGCACCGCACCAGGGCCCATCCGACTCACGGCGGCAGCGGCCTCTCCTTCGAGGGACAGGTTCGGGTCTCGCCCATCAAGCGCCGAGGTCGCGCAAAAGGCCGGCTGTCGTCCTCACTCCCTGGAAGAGATGATCCAGCCGAAGGTGCTCGTT
>Ga0137394_10002978_pt1 | contig 12663 bp, 10 predicted proteins | sample czobulk116metaG_FD_108278 | JGI IMG/M metagenome (GOLD analysis project Ga0137394, IMG submission 108278) | Vadose zone soil microbial communities from Angelo Coast Range Reserve, California, USA - czobulk1.16 metaG | ecosystem: Environmental > Terrestrial > Soil > Vadose zone | place: USA... | reverse complement strand
TAAAGTGATCGATGCGACCGGTGACACCCGGCACGGGAATTCGTTGAATGAGTTGCAGTGGCTGAAGTTCGTGTCGCGTCGCGGAAAGCGTGTCCGCCGCGGTCGGAGCGCTGCGGCATGCGGCCAAAAAAGCGATCGGTACAAGCGCGAGAAGACTCAGTATCGCAGAGACTGTCTTCATATCTTCCTCCATTGAGATCACGGCTGCGGCTCGAAAACCAGGATTGCTGCTTCGTCTTTGTCATTGGATGGAGCAGCGACGTAAAGGCGATTGAGTTGTGGCGACCAAAACGAGGTGCCGGCGCCTGGCGCAGTGGGAACCTTCTCAATTAGTTCGTAATGATCGGCGTCTTTTTGCTGATAGACGTACACGAACCCCACTTCAAACCCTCTGCCCCCCGAGGCATAAACCCGCTTATGCGAAGCGTCATACGAAAGATCGTCGATTCCGGAGACGCCCTCAACCTGCGAAACTTTTTTCCCAGACTCTGTGTCGAGGACAATCAGGGTCGCAGGGTCACGAACACCGTCGAAGAGCCGATGATTGCTCTCATCGAGCGCTAGCGCAACATTAGCTTGAACTCCTGTCGGCCAGGCTTTTACCTGCGCGCCCTTCTTTTGATCAACCACACCAAGCCTGGTGGCTCCGGAAAGCGTAAGGTAAATTTGCGGCCTCGATTTTTCGATCTTGATACCGCCGGGGCGGGCATCGGTTTTGATGTCCGTAATGTGTTTGTTGGTGCGCGTATCGATGATCGCTAGCCCTCCGGATTTTGCATCGCCGAATCCGACGTAGAGATATTTGGTCGCCGGGTCGTAACCCACATGATCGGCATCAGTACCGATCGCCAGGTTATCGATAAGCTTGAACGTGTCCCCCGCGAATATCTTGCAGGTGCCGTCAGTGCCGTTGGCCACAAACAGCTTTTTGAAGTCGGGAGAATAGAACACTCCCTGCGGTTTGCTTTGTCCGGGGATACTGAAAACCCGCTTTCCCATCTTGAGGTCGATCACTTCGACCGTGTTTTGATCGTCTCCGAGCGCCGCCACAAACAGCCTTTTGCCTTCGAGATCCAGGCCAAAATGGTCGAGCCGCCCTTTCACGTTCGGCATGGGAACTTTTTGAATCAGCTTGAGCGGTGACTTATCTTGACCGTGGATGCTCTGGACCGTTGCCAACATGAGCCCCACGATCCATAACCGCAAGAGTGGCTCTCTCATCAGGTCCTCCTTCGGCATCCTTCTGCTGCAAGACATCAAAACATTCTTGGCTGCGCGTTGGTATATGGTACTCGCCTAAACTGAAGATTTCATGAAGAGCGCAAAAAATCAGCATCACGGGAGATCTCGTCCTGCTGCAGGACAAAGTGAATCCCGCCATGTCTGCGCTCCTCAACGCCGGACTCGACGTCACCGCCCTGCATAATCAGGTCCGGCCGAGACGCTGGCCGCAGGATTCAAAGCTGCCGTCGACGAACTCATCGAACATATCGAATCGGACTTCGCCGGGTTCGGGCTTATATCCTTTCGCCGCGACAAACTTGAATCGGGCATAAGCTGAATCTATGATGCGTGTGGGTAAAGACTTTTGAGGGAATATGAGCAACTGGATTCTATTGGTGTTCGTTGTCTTCATCGTAGTGTCGGCGGGCATCTCGGTTAGTGTGCATTCCCAGCCGGCCATGACACCGCCTTCGCTGCAGGCGCTTTCCGGGCCGACCTATGTCGGATCCGGGACATGTGGCGATTGCCATGTCGAGCTTTATCAACGGTGGTCGAGAACCAGGATGGCGAATGTCGTAAGCGATCCACGGGTGCGCCCACAGGCAGTCCTGCCGGATTTCACGAAGGCCGATCCGCTGCTCACTTTCAAGCTCGACGACGTGGCGCTGACTTATGGCAGCAAGTGGAAACAGCGATACTTCAAGCGTGTCGGCAATGACCTGTATCCACTCCCGGCCCAGTGGGACGTTTCACACCGGATCTGGCGCGCATATATGGTTCAGCCAAATACAGATTGGTGGGTTCCGTTCTATCCCGCCGATAATATGCAGCGTCCAACCGGGCCGTTGTGCGATGGCTGCCATTCCGTCAATTACGACGTGAAGACGAAGACGCCAACCGAATGGAATGTCGGTTGTGAACGATGCCATGGCCCAGGCAGTGGCCACGCAGGCAATCCCAGCAAGGCCAACATCGTGAACCCGGCGAAGCTCGATTATGTTCGCGCCAATGACACCTGCATTCAATGCCATTCACAGGGACAGCCATTAAAGAATCCGATCGAGGGACAGTACTACGATTGGCCGGTCGGTTTTCATCAGGGCGCGAACCTGAAAGATTTCTGGAAGCTTGAAGAGCACAAGCTCGGCGAAACGAACTTCATGCATTTTGCCGATGGCACCGGACACAAAAATCGGATGCAGGGTAATGATTTTGTGCAAAGCCAGATGTACAAGCGGGGAGTGACCTGCTTCACCTGCCATGACGTTCACGGTACCTCGAACAATGCGGACTTGATCAAACCGGTTGGGCAGCTTTGCGTCACCTGCCACAACGGCGCTTCACCGAATGGCCCCCGAGCGACGACTGTCGAGGAGCACACGCACCATGCCGCGGGAAGTCCCGGTAGCGAATGCGTGAATTGTCACATGCCGAAAATTGAGCAAACCATCGCGGACATCAACGTCCGCAGCCACACGTTTGAATTCATCACGCCCGCGATGACGGATGACTACAAGATCCCGAATCCGTGCCTGAGCTGCCACACGGATAAGACTACCGAATGGGCGCGAGGGGCAATGAAACAGTGGCCGGGAGTATCCCCCTGGCGTGTGAACTGACAGACCCCACGGCCGATGCACAAGAACAATGATGTTCGACTCCTCTTCACGACGCGCATTGCGCGGATGTTCGCTTACGGGTTTTTGTCCGTCGTCCTCTTGCTGTATCTTGCGGAACTGGGCCTCACCGAAAACCGGATCGGCCTTCTGCTCACACTGACGCTGGTCGGCGATACGATCATCTCTCTGGGGATCACAACCACCGCAGATCGGATCGGAAGAAAGGGCATGTTGATCGCCGGCGCGGTGCTGGTTGCATTTGCTGGGGCCTTGTTTTCATCAACCGCCAATTTCGTTCTGCTGTTGGTCGCGGCGACTATTGGTGTGATTAGTCCTAGTGGCAGCGAGGTGGGGCCTTTTCTGTCCATCGAACAGGCGGCTCTGTCACAGCTTATCCCCGCCGAACGGCGCACGCAGATCTTCGCCTGGTATAACCTGTCCGGTTCTTTTGCCACGGCATTGGGCGCCCTTGGGGGCGGAGTACTGGCGCAATCGTTGCAGGGCGCCGGCATGTCAATGCTGAGCAGTTATCGCGTCATTGTGATTGGCTACGCCGCGATCGGTGTCGTGCTGTCGTTCATGTTCTTGTGGCTCTCCCCGGCAGCGGAGGCGCCGGCAGCACGAAAGGACCTGGCAAGTGCGCCACCGCACGCTAGCCATCGGAAGCGCAGGATTTACGATATCCTGGGCCTTCCCCGCTCCGGCGGGGTTGTGCTGAAGTTATCCGCTTTGTTCTCGCTCGACGCATTTGCCGGCGCATTCATCCTGCAGAGCATCGTGGCCTATTGGTTCCACATCCGGTACGGAGTTCAGCCGGCGGCGTTGGGCGGTATCTTTTTCGGCGGGAACATTCTTGCTGGTATCTCGGCGCTATCTGCCGGTTGGCTGGCGCGGCGTATCGGACTGATCAATACGATGGTGTTCACTCACATTCCGTCCAACATTCTTTTAATCCTCGTGCCGCTCATGCCGAATCTGCCGCTGGCCATTGCCATGCTGCTGTTGCGTTTCAGCATCTCGCAAATGGACGTTCCGACGCGCCAATCTTATACCATGGCTGTCGTCGACCCCGACGAGCGCTCGGCGGCAGGCGGTGTGACCTCCGTCGCTCGCTCGGCAGGCAGTTCGCTGGCTCCGATTTTTGCAGGAAAACTGCTGAGCCTCTCGATGCTCAACACTCCTTTCTTCCTGGCTGGTGGCCTCAAGATTGTCTACGACGTGCTGCTGTACCGCAGCTTTCGCGCTTCGCAGGCCCCTGAAGAAAAGTAGGTCAGTTCTGATAGTCAATTTCCTATTCATGACTGATTACGAAGGAGGCGGGCGGAACGCGGAGAAGTTGTTGTTACGGAGGTTGAACGGGATGAGGAGAACCGTAATGACTGGGATATGTGCGCAGTAATGATTGAATCGCGCTACACCCACTATTTTTCGGCTTTTGCTTTAGATCCCGTCGTAAGAGATTGGAATGAGGCCAAGGCAGCATGAGTACCTGGTCCGCATTATCCGCGATTTTCAGTGATAGCCGCCTTGCCACCACTCTTTGGTGCGGTGCGCAATCAGATACGGGAAAATCCCCCGCCACAAGTTGACGATGCCATCACGAACCGCAACGGCACGGGGATCGCCAGCCTCCAGACGTTTCATGTAGTCCGTCATCAGAAACGCAAATGGCATGTCCTTGTTCCCGTCGTCTAAAGTGTTTTCGGTGAGATTATGCGCAGGCGACTTTGCGGTCTATCCGTTTCTTCCGCTCAAATTCTTGCGTCCCAGGCGGCATTGCTGATCTCACTTACCCCGCCGGCGTACAGTCTAAACTCAAAGGCTGTTGATCTCAAGGACATGAGATCGTCGTCCTCGGTTGCAGCCGCGCAATTGTTAGCCGAAACATTCCCTGTCCTTCCCAAGACCCGTGCATGGCAAGGTCATGTCTGTATAGTGGCTTTGAACGTTCTGGTGACGATTCTGGTGTTCAAGGTGACCAAGGAGGAACGCCTGGAAAATGGAATTGAAAGCGACAAGCACAACACTGATTTTATTGTTTATCGCCGCACTGCTGGAAACCGGTGGCGACGCACTCATTCGAACTGGTCTTCGCGCTCCGACTTTATTTTTACGGACGCTCTTCTTCGCGGCCGGGGCGGTGGTCTTATTCACTTACGGCTTTGTCGTAAATGTTCCGTCGTGGGATTTCGGACGCTTGCTCGGCATCTACCTGGTCTTCTTTTTCGTTTTAGCGCAGATGATTTCCTGGATTGTCTTTCATCAGCAACCTAGTCGTGGCATTTTCCTTGGCGGCGCATTCATTGTAGCGGGCGGGGTAATCATTTCGTTCAATCCGTAAATCGACACTTTAATCACCTCCAAGATCCTCGGATGCGCGAGTGATTCAAGCCCGGACACTGATGGCCGTTCCATCAGCCATATATCCCGTGAGCCATCGGGCTGCATCGAGAATCCGCAGACGATATTCGGCCGTTTTCTCGAGTCCGGGAATGTCGGGAGCGAACTGGCCTAAGAACAGGTTTGCTGAAATGAGTAGTCCGCCCTTCCGGAGCAGTCGTTCGGAATGCTCCAACACAGTCAGCGATTCAGATGGATTTATGTCGAAATAAATAACATCGTAGGGGCCCTTCAGGGCCGGTAAAGCACGTGCGGCTTCGCCGACGAGCACTTGAATCCGTTCTTCAAGGCGTTCAGCTTTAAAATGGCCGCGCGCTATTTTGGCGTGATCCCGATTGGCCTCGATTGTTTGGACGTATGCTCGCGGCCCGGCTCCATACGCCAGCCAAAGACCGCTGTATCCCAGGCCGCAGCCCACTTCGAGCAACCGTTTGGGCTTCGCGGCAGCTGCCAAGGCACCGAGCAAAGGTCCATTGTCGAAAGGATACACGTCCCAACATCCGTGCTTCTTACGATGGGGTTCATACTTGTCCGCAACATATGCGAAGCGGTCTGTTGAGCGGGTGTGCTTGTCGATCCATCGCTTGACCGCTGCTGCCGATTTCGGTTCATTGGAATGCATGGCTTCAATTGTAAGCCTTGCCTGTCTTCATGGCCGTGTTCTGGAATGCCATGCCGGCGAAGCGCCCTGGATAGGATGCGACTAATCAATAGGCGTAGATACTATGTGGCGCAAAGGTTCCGGTTGCCCTGTTGAAGATCTTCGCGTAGCGAGTAAAGTCTACGGCCAGCAAGTCTCCTGCAGTGGTGTCGCCGAATCGCCCTACGAACGCGCGTAGTCGATAGGCCGGGTACTCGGACTTATCCGTAATAGGCCATGCCACGGAGGTGAGCGGCTGCCAATTCGTAAGGCCATCCCACGACACTTCCCACTGGCCAGTGATCTCGCTCGTCGCGACCCAGCGGAGAATCTCATCCTTGCCGTTGCCGTTCAGATCGGTGATCAGGACGGACGCCAGGCTGTCGGAAAGGTTCGGGTTCAGCGGCTGCCAAGTCGACCGCGCATCCCACGAAACCGACCAATGTCCGTCCTTGATGGCGATGACATCCGTGATGCCGTTGTTGTTGAAGTCGCCGAAACGAAGGTCGCTCAAAGGCGAGTCCGAGCTCTGGACAGCCGTTGGCCCATAGATCCCGGGGGAGCTGATGAACCACTGGCCGTTCGGCGCCCGGCGGAAAATGTCTTTGATGCCGTCGCCGTTGAAGTCTCCAAAGCGCAGTTGGTCGAAGGGAATGCCGAACGTGCCCAGCGATGTCCATGGGCCCGTGCCGCCGCTTGAAATAACCCAGTCGTTGCCGTGAACGGTGAAAACATCGCAGCGGTGATCACCATTGAAATCGCCGAGACCAACCTGGTGCACCCTCTCCGGGAACGAGTTCAGGAATACCCACTGTCTCTTTGCACCGCTCATGTACCACCAGCTGACGCCAGTTCCGAGAAATAGATCGTCCTTGCCGTCGCCGTCGAAGTCGCACACTCCATACTGGCCATACGTGTCGGTGTTCAGTATGTTGGCCTCATCCCCCTGACCAATATGCAGGTGTGATGCGTCCGGGACGTGGTTGGAGTTGATGGGGGCGTTGTACTTGATGGCCTCGTCATAGATCGAGTCTGCGGCGCCGCCGATGCGATCGTGGGCGAACACGTTCTGGTTGATGAATACCCCGTAGGAGGGCGTGCCGCGGATTTTGATGGCGCTGTCGCGCAGAAACTGGAAGGCGTTGGCGATTATCCAGAAAGACTCGCCGGCGTTGCCGCAGCTGTATGGCGACCAATTACAATCCTCGTCGCCATGAACGTCAAACTGGTGCGTGTGTTCGTTATACCATTTGCCATGCACCCCACCGCCCTTCAGGATGAGGTTCTGGTAGGCGCTGTAACCGGTATCGGGCCGTCCGCTAGCCGTGATCGCATGTCGATTGAAGTCGAAGACATTGCGCTCGATCAGCGTGTACGCTCCGGGCCCCACATCAACGCCGTAGCCAAATCCGCCGATGTGCTGGTTGTGGTGGATGAAATTGTCGTGAATCCTTACGGCTTCTGGCCCGATCTGGCGGTTGAGGTTTTCATCGGTGATAGCAATCGGGGAGCCGCTCCAACCCGAAAGCTCCATGTTGCCGATGTCGACGCCAATGCACGATTCAATGTAGACGCCAATCTCGCGATTCTCCTCTCCTTCCGCTGAATCCCAATGCGGACCCTGGAGCCGAAATCCGGATAGCCGCACATTGTCGCCTTTTTGCCCGTTGTCACAGGCAATTTGAAAGAGATGCCAGGCTCGCGGGGCCAAATTGTAGGTATTGGTGTAGATGCGCGGCCCTGGATGCTGTGCATCGTGTCCGCCGCAGAGTCGGAATTGAGAGAGAACGCTGCCCGACGGGCGGCCTGCGCAGGGTTCTCCTCCGAGGAAACTCACACCCTCGGTGATCACGATATCGTGGAAACCGGTCAGATCCATGTCGATGCCGGGAGCAAGGCGGACGGTCTCTCCCTTAGTGTTCAACGCTTGAATCATGGCCCGCTTCCACTCCAGCGTAGTGCCCTTGATGTCGAAGACCGGGGGCAGATTCACCTGGACTTTTGTCGTGGCAAGTATCTCGGTGCCGCCCTTGTATCCAATGGTGAGCGAAAAGCTCGTGGTCGCCATGGGCTGCAGCGGCTTGCTACCTACGTTGGCGACGGGTTGGCCATCCAGCAACAGCGGGCCTAGACCCCTCGGACACGTACTGGGAAGAAAAACCGACCACTGTAGTTCGGTTGCGGGTTTGTCAAAGTCGACGATGGGCTTTGTGGCCGTGAAGAGCGTCTGAACCTGCCTCAGGCACGCCGGCGGATCGGGGAGTGGCGGCGGGCCGTCGCCACCTCCGCCGGGATCAATTCTAGTCAGCGTTTGGATCGGCCCGGCAACTCCGTTTTGACCAAGCAGAGACCGAACATCGACGCGGCTCCCGAGATTCGCAGAACACGCGGCCGACCGGGAGTCCGACAGACTTGCCTCCACGACAATCGCGCCCGAATGGCGGACGGAACGATCGAACTTTCTGGCATAGATCGGCGAATCAAGATTCATCGAACCGTTTCCTGCCGACTCGATGACGATGATTCCTTTTGCCGTCGCATTTTTTATGGCGTCGAAGTCTGCATCCCAAAACTCCGTCGCGATCGATTCAAACTGATCCACGTTGCAGCTTGCGGTGAGACCGCTATCCGGTCCTGGCGCGTGTTGTGCGATGATCATCACGTCGCCGGCTTGCAGCGCTGCGGCATCTTTGCTGATTGCATCTTCAAAATCGTCGATCGGCAGACACGACCCCGGAATGCAGGTTTGGCCGGGTGCCGGGGAATCCTCGCGCGCGGTGTTTCCCGAACGCCCGATGCCGACGACCCGTGCATCGCGCACTTGTGGAAAAAAGCCGGCCAAGCTGGCGCCTGGTGCGATACCGGTTTCGACCGCCGGTAAGACCGGCTGCGGATACGCCACCTCTACGGCGTCCAAGGCATTGAGTTGATCGATCAGGCGCTCCGCCTCAGGCACCTTCGGGTTGCCGGACAGAATGAGATAGTACAGGTTCAAGTCGGCGAGTTCCTCTCCGATGCGAGCCTCGCCAGCGCGTCTCTCGGCGTCCAGTTCATTTTCCGGTCGGGTGAAGAGTCGTCGAACGAAACGCTTCGAGCCAGGACCAATCAAATTGTTGATCCGCGCCAAATCCTGAAACAGGCGTTGTCGCGGAAGGTTGGCTCGCTGGAGCAGGCGCTCTTCAGCGTCCGAGAGGTTGCTGAGATCCGCTTCCAGTTGACCCGCTCTCTCTCGGATGTGCGTTCCTTCGAGGAATTTCACAACCATCACGTCAGCTCTGGCCTTTGCTGGATTGAGAGTCGTCCTTACCGGTTTTGGCCAAACGACCCGGTGCCTCAGCGCGACCGGCGGGCCCGCTGGTGAAAGGGTTCTGGTGAAGGTTACGCTGGCTCTTAGCAATAATGCAGTCGCGATAATGATCGCGATCGCAACCGTCGCTCGACTTGGTACTTTCAAATTCCACCTCTCCGCTGTCGCCGATTTTGCAGTTCGTCAACGACATACGACGCAAAGGCACGCGGACTGCCAAGTCGTCGAGATTCGGGAAGTCGAACCGAGAGAAGCATTTGCACGTGGCGCGAAACCGGACGCACGGGTCAGTGCAGCATCATCGCGATGGCGGACCACATCGAAACGATGGTCCGGTCACACGCAGGTTACGTCGCCCGCAGATTGGGGTCAGCGTGGAACCGCGAATGCGACCAGGGCGGCGTCCGGGCCGATGCCGGTCGCCACGACCACAAACTGCCGGCCCGATTTCGCTTTGTAGGTCATCGGGGTCGCGCTAACTGGAAAGGGCGTCGGCACGCGAGATACCTCTCGACCGGTTGACTTGTCGAAAGCATACAGATGCAGCAGGCGATTATGAAAATACGCACGTTCGGGGTGCGAACGCAGTAAACTGCGCCGGTCATGGCAAGGCGAGAAATCGACTGCGGAATAGCGGTGGTGCAGAACTACTTCGATGTCCTGGAGATCGACGAGAAATCGTGCCTGCGGGAGGAACGCGGCTTTACGTGGTGGGGAGAAGATCTCGCGCAGCGGATCTGGTCGGACCCTCCGGTTCTGCGCGACGGAACGGCCGTATGCAAGGTTCATGCGCGAACCGATTTCTTAACTGACTTCGTGGACACGGATTCGAACCTGGGCTACCTGACGCAACTCGCGTCTTTTGCCTCGCTTGGAGGCGGTCTGATTCGCGATCCAGCCCAACGCAGTCGGATTCAACTCGCTTCCTGCCTGTACGCCGCTGAAGCGACGCTGGAATGGGCCAGGTTGTTCTTTCCAAGCACGGCCGCCACGCAAACTGCGGAAGCGCATCTGATGGCAAAAATGTTTCCGGCGCTGGCAGGGTGCAGTCCCGCGCACAGCGCACATCCGGTTGCCGGACCGGCGAAGCATCATCGCGCTCTCGATCTTTTAGGGGCGTTCGTCCGGGAAGGAAAGAGGCCGCCCGTTTGGACGCCGGAGGAGTTTGCGGAAACGGCCGCCGAACTTGCCGTGGAAACCTATTCGGTGTCGCCGTCGGAGTCCGGCCTCACCGTGGAGTTTCCATTCCGACACTCGACGGCGCTTGGCGAAATGACAACCAGAGCCAAACACCCCAGCTACGGGCAGGGCCTGCTGGTGCGGCTGGTATTGCCCATTACGCTGTCCGCTAGCGAAGACCCGCAGATCGTCCTCCGCCGCAACAGTTTCGAAATCAATTCGCTGACGCCGGTGAGCCACTTCACCGGCTCGTATTATGTCGCTGACGAAGGGTTCTGTTACAGCAACTTCATTCCAAATCTGGAGAGCTACCGTGGCGTGCCGTTTCTGGCAAGTCTCATCCGGTATATGGGGCTGCGCGCAGGGTGGTTCGCCGAAGCCGCCGGCGGCGACGATTGGGTCGAAGTCGAACCGCCGGGGAAACCACCGGCCTGGATTAATTAAACAAATTAGGAGGCGCCGACGTCCAACCTGAACCCCAACGACATCGGCCGCGAAGACGTTGCTCTGCCGGCCTTCCTCCGCTTCGGTTCCGCCATCGGCCTGCTGGAGGAGCCCGAACTGTATCCTCACGTTCTAGATCTCGTCTTCGAGCTCATCCCCGCGAAGCACGGTGCCATTATATTCGCCGGCGACGACGGCGAGAAATTCGTTTCCGGAATTTACCGCGAGCGGGGCCGCGACGTCGATGCCAGCTTCGTGCCGAACAGCAAAATCACGCACCAAGTTCTGGCAACCGGCGCGCCGTTCATGGGCAATGACCATTCGCCGCCTCTGCTGTGCGCGCTCATGCGAACGCGCACCAGAAAGCTTGGGGTGATTTACGCGGAGATCCCGCTGCTGGAGTCCGGGTTTGCTCCGAAACACCTGGACTATATGGCTGGGATCGCTGGGCTGGCGTCCAGCGCGTTGCGGCAAGCGAAAGCCTTCGAATACCGGCGGACAGAAGGACAGCGTGCGGCAGTGTTTACCCAATCCGGGTTCGCTGCCGAGATGAACGCGCATGGAGTCGTCGGCGAGAGTCCCGCCATACTCCGCCTCTACGGTCAGGTAAAACGAGCCGGAGCTACCGACCGCTATGTCCTTATTTTGGGCGAACCGGGAACTGGCAAGGAATTGGTCGCTCGCGCCATTCATCGCAACAGTCCGCGGTCGGATCGGGTGTTTCTGCCGATCAACTGCGCTTCGATCCCTGAGGACACGATGGAGAGCCAGATGTTCGGCTACGAGAAAGGCGCCTTCACCGGCGCCGTGACGCGCCGGATTGGCTGGGTCGAAATCGCCAAAGAAGGAACATTGTTTCTGGACGAGATCGGCGACATGCCGCTCGCCTTGCAGCCCAAACTGCTCCGCTTCCTGCAGGAGCACGAGTTCATGCGCCTTGGTGGAAGCGAGGTGCTCCGCTCGGACGTCCGGATCGTGGCGGCCACAAACCGCGATCTTCAGAAAATGGTGCAGGACGGCATCTTCCGCGAAGACCTTCTGAACCGCCTCGAAGTGTTCACAATCAAAGTGCCTCCCCTGCGCGAACGTCCCGAGGACATTCTCCCCCTGGCCTGGTACTTCATCCGGAAAAATGCGGATCTGCGCCAGGTCCAGGTCACGCGAATGGCTCCCGAAGTTCAACGCCTTTTCTGCGAGTGCTCCTGGCCCGGAAATGTCCGCCGGCTGGAAAACGCGATCATCCAGGCGCTTGGCAGTGGAGATCCGGAATCCGCCACCATCGTTATCGAAAGTCTTCCGGATTGGATGCACGGACCTCGACCCAACGCCGTGCCTGGCCCGGATCAGTCTCCCGGTGTGCGAAAAAAGATCACTCGGGAAGACGCGCTCCAGGCGCTAAATCAGACGGGCGGCCATCACGAAAAAGCCGCCCGCCTGCTCGGCATCAGCCGCGCACAGTTGTTCCGCCTGAAGAAAAAATTCGCCATCAGCTAGACGGCGATACGGGTGGATATTTCACTCCAATCGCCATAGCCCAGCACACCCAGGGCGCGGAGTTGAAAAGCGTAGTTCGTCCCCGGCGTCAGGTCGCTGACCGGTATGGCGCGCGGGTTCGTCAGACCCACTTCCGTCCAGGTTCCCGGTTTGCCGTCGGCGCCGATCGGCGCAGAGCGCAACACAAAGGATCGTGCGTTCGGCAGCGGTTTGCCCTTGACGATAACCTGACCGGACAGGTGTCCGTTAACCACGCCGAGGATGACGCCCTGTTGCACCGGTTGCGGCGGAACATGGACCCGATTCGCCGCCTTGAAGCCGCTGGCGGCCAGAATCGTGGGGTCATCCTTGCTGTT
>Ga0137394_10002977_pt1 | contig 12668 bp, 15 predicted proteins | sample czobulk116metaG_FD_108278 | JGI IMG/M metagenome (GOLD analysis project Ga0137394, IMG submission 108278) | Vadose zone soil microbial communities from Angelo Coast Range Reserve, California, USA - czobulk1.16 metaG | ecosystem: Environmental > Terrestrial > Soil > Vadose zone | place: USA... | reverse complement strand
GTGACCCCACCCTTGACCCCACCAGCCTGGAATTCACTATCAATGGAGACTGTTGGCCCCTTGGATTATCTAACCAATGTGTGATTCCTATGCAAGGTGCATGGCTGATTAGAGTGACCCCACCGGCCCAGAATTCACTATCCAAAGACATTGGATTATCTAACAGATGCGTGATTCCTATGCAAGTTGTGGACAGATCTGCAGCTGCCTTGCATTGCTAGATGATACTTTGCAAGCTGTAGACCAGATGGGTGATATCCTTGCAAGTGTCTTACAATGTTCACTGGGTAGCAGCAAAGCCTGCAAAAGCTCACAAGATCAGTGATGATCTTGTATTGTGAGGCAAGGCTTGCCTACAGTTGGCTACCCTTACATAAGCTAACTACATGTGGCATAGTTTTGGAACTTTTGCTGATGACTATACTTGGGAGCACTATCATGATTTCATCTGAAAACACTTTGCTGCCCTCAAGTACGTTTAACAAACAACCCAAGTATTAATGGTGTTCAAGTGACAGCAAGTAAAGATGTGCTTTTCTGATGCCTTCCGCAACATGTGCCTTTGACGAAGACGCGGTCCCCGAAACTACGGAATTGAAAGAGGTGGAAAGGATATTAGTGCCATTCTCCAGTGGTGTCATGTTCTGCTCATTTTCCATCACCCGACACCCTTCCAGGAAGAAGAGAGCTATATATCAAGTTATCCGGGCCCCTAAAGTGCAGACTTGGAGCAACAACAACACGTCGTCAACAACCCGGTTGGGCTGGCGAGACCGCCTCGAATCAGGTCGGCGCGCCACGCAATCCCCTCCCTTCATGCATCTTTTCTTTCACTTGTCCTCGAACGTCGATTCACATCTAGTCTCGCATTCGGTTCATATTTCAGCCTTTTCCTTACATTATCTTCCACTCTCGCGATCACCCCCCGTTACAAAACTCAGGCTGTCTGTCCTTTATTTATACTTCAAGGACCTGTTTTGTCACTACCTGAGGATTTTCTCAGTAAACCTCGTCTCTCATTCACGCCTTGGTCGGTAGTGAGGTCCATGCGCATGGGCGTCGCCTGAGTGCGTCGGAACGCAGAGACTCACATCCCCTAGATGACACTGATCCCGGAAATACGTGCCGACTCAATGCGGTGGTCATCAGTGTTTGCTCGCTGAGTCTCCATATACTATTTCTTTCTCGACGAGCCCCACTTATTAAGGCTGATCGGTAGAACACAGCTCGCCGTCGATCGCAGAACAGCTTTATTCCTCGTGACCCATGGGATCATGATCCATGACTGGGTCTGCCGGGGCTCTGCATCACTAAACGCGAAAGCTACTGCGTGCTGCTAGAGACATGTGATACGACCTGCGGTCAGATTTCGACGTCTAGATTAGCGCATATGCTAGGTTATGATTCCGACTTGAAATTATTCGCCCTCTGCCTCATGCGTCGAGTTACTGTATATTCCATGGCATGGTGGCAAGCTCGGATTCCTACTGAAGCTGTTCCTCACATTGTCCGTTGGTCGGCGCAGTCTGTACCCACCATAATTTCGCACTTCGCAGCACCTCTACAACTCGGGCGGCAATGATGGACGTCAGTCGGCGTCCCGAGTCCTTTGCCATTTATTCGATGTTATCATCCACGGCTTTGATGCTACTACACAACGCCATCCTTCCCCTTCCCCTCGCGTGTTGAGGGGGCGGGGTCCGGGATGTCCACTTCTCAGCTCATGCGGAGACGTAATGCACCGGGCCAGGGAGGGATTCCTGCGCAGACCATTTATAAAAATCTCCGCTTGCATCATCCTGGATTCAGCCGGAAAGAACATGCATGCTTTCATTGTTCTTTTGACTATTCAGTTCGGTGTGGGGCAGCTCGCACGTGGAGTTTAAAATGAAGCAATCACCAATGTATACATTACCTACTGTGTATACGTAGCATTATAGCATAGCAGATACGTGCAAAGAAGAAGGGTATACCGAAAAACGTACGAGGGAGCGGTACACTATCACAACCATTACATCCAGGATAAAGAACAGGAAAAGGATAGAAGGACGAAGCGACGAGAAGAGTAAAGATAAACGCGAAAGAAGAGACGACAAACACAATGCCACTTGTTGGATGGCCAGTAGGAAGAGACAGTAGTGGAAAGATGCACAAATATATCATGGGAGACAAAGCAAATGGGATCCGTCGCCGCCAAGTCGACGGAAGGCGGCTGGTAATGACAGATGCCGCGTACGTGGACGAGTGATGGTGGGCGAAACGCCCCACAAAGTCTTCACACCTTTCGCGAGGCGAACTTGCTCGCGGCCCGCTTCAATAGAGACTTGATTCTCGGTAGCACGGAAGTCTTCTTCATGCTTGCTGCTTGCGGTGAAGGCGGTGCAGTGACGTCAGACGGAGAGACAAACGCCTCCTTCCATCCGGTTGGGAGATCAAAAACAGGTTCTTCTCCTGCGTCTAGTGACTTGATCGACATACGCACCAGCGCTTCATCGTCTTCGCCGGTCGGTATCGCTGCCATTCCTTGATCAAGGCAGATATCTGAGTCCTCGAAAGACGCGGTACATGACGCGGGAGAGGTGGAGACAGGGCCTTCTGCATCGAGAGGACGCACTGGGCCCCGTAAAACTTTGTCGGCGTGGTCTTCCAGGTCGAAGTCAAAGAATGAATGACAATATAGATGGGATAATGAGAACGAATTGAGAAAATGAAAGCTCCCACACGCGGCGGGAGACTGCTCGATGGCTGGAGCATTCGAGTCAATCTGCGAAGGGGTATATGGTTCAGCGATGCTGGATTCGGGCGACCAATCAGGGTTGCCAATATCGAGTGTAGAGTTGTCGACGATCATTGACGGGTTCAGCCACGTGAATCCTGGATACGGATCCAAGTCGATATCGTATTGAGCGATGTTAGGTGGAACTTCGGTGCCCACCAGCCTGCGGGAAACGGGTGGTGCTTGATGACCCATTCAGCATCATACACATCCGTTGAGTAAAGTTGAGAAATGCGACTCACCAGGTGAATCCGAAGGAATTAAACTCTGCCAGTCACTGACCGTTCATTCGATCAGTTAACGACAGGAACTAGCAAGAAGGAGCGCTCACATGTCGGCCAAGAATATTGATCTTCGTATAGTGGAGAAGCTTGCTCTTGCGTCCTGGTCCACAGACAATAACTACGGAAGAGCGTGAGCATGAAAGACACTTCAACCTTGAGCGCGTACGTTTCTGAGTAGGTCGCCAAACGAGCCATCCTCGAAGATGACGCCAAGCGACATCGTGGATGCCATCTCATTCAGATAGCTCGTTGGATGTTCGTACTCGCCAAGCCAAGGAAACTATATTTGACATTATAAGCGTCGGCGTTACCGGCGGGAAAGGGCGGCGCGTACCTTATCCATGTAGAAAACGTGCAGGAAGACTCCATATGCGAACCAATCGACGCCATACGAGTACGGCATGTTGCATAACATTTCGGGGGCCATGTAGGGGAGCGTTCCGCAAACGGCCCACGCCTTGCTCTTGTCTTCCCGAACCGAACCGCCACACAGACGAAGTGCCAAACCGAAGTCGCCTAGAACGACATGACCATCCTTCAGCATCACGTTCTCCAACTTAATGTCTCGATGAATGATTCCGAGACCGTGGAGATGATCGAGAGCGCAAGCCTGCAGATCCTGCATCAGTACGCGAGTGACTCTGCTCCGAGGGTGTCTGCTTACCAATTCGGCCGACGCGAGCTTCTTGTAGGACTCTGGCATGTGATCGCGTTGATCGAAGAGTGTCGAACGACAGTACTCCTGCGGTCAGAAACGTCAGACTTGCTACGCTTTCTCACGGAGCGGGAGGAAGGAAACAAAACTCACAGAGACCAAGTAGAATCCGTTGGCGTCATGGAAGGAGGCCGTGAGTCCCAACAGGAATGGATAACCAGATACCTCGCGCATGATGCGTTGTTCTTCGAGAATCGCGTGGACGATGTCCTCTTCTTCGACGATGGCATTCGAGACTGTCTTGATACAACACTTGCGCAGGCTTTGCTTGTGAACGCCTAACGACAGTGCGCGAAACGCGTCCCGGCACAGAGAGGCCACGTATTCATAATCGGCTGACGAGGGAAGCTGGCGGGAAAGATCTTTAGGTACGCAAACGACTGTCTGCTGAGGCGGGATAGTTGCTGACACGTCCGATCGCTCCTTGGACTCGCACTGGGCGGCCATGTTGTCAGCCGGTTCCCACAACTCCACAACCGCCGACATGGGCTCCAACGTGGATGTGAACGTTGCTTCCGGAGTGACCGTTGGAGGTGCCATCTCGCCATGTTGGAGTAATTCTTTGTCGGAAGCCGGTCCTAATCCCGTGCCGAATATCTGTGCGACTTGCGCGTCGAACCTGGACCCCACAGACGTCAATTCCACCGGCTCGAACGAGGGGTCATCCTCCTCGGGGTCCTCTTCAGATGAATGGAAACACGATATGAAAAGGATAGGCCCGTCTATATCGACGTCATCGGAGGCGGAAGAGGCAGAGGTACTGGTGAGATGACTTCTGGTCGAAGCGAGGTTGGTAGCCTGAGGAGCGGCTGGCGAGGCGCCGGCTGTCTGTGGTGGGGAATTGATCGGAGGTGGGATCGACTTGGACTTGCCCGGGGCTGACAGGAGAGTGGAAGGCTTCTTTACCGGGTGTAGACCAGGCGGCTTCGGGGGGGACCGTGACTTCGTGTTTGAACCGGAGAGTGCGGCGGCGCGTCGTCCTGGCTTAGCGGAGGATATTGGAGCTTTCGGCATCGGAGGCCTCGCAAAAACGTTCGGAAGCATCCCGGATCCCTTGGCGGCCTTGCTATGGTTTGCCGAAACAGAACGTTCCGTCTGCGGCGGTGTCGCTGGCTTCGCGGTGAACATTGGTGGGCGCGGCAGCCTGATTTGTTTGAACTGCGCTACCATCGCCTTGTGCCCAGAAATTTGCTTGCTGACGGCCTCGGCGGCGCGCTTCAGCCTGTGTGGAGTCGGCGAATCGGGTGAAGACGAGGGGGGAGCAGGTGGGGAGTTGATGCGGTTGAGATGATGCTTGGGGATTTCCTTGGGCTTGTAAAGACGCATTGTAAGATCTTACGAGTTGCTAATACGGGAGTAGTACTTGCGATGTAAGAACGGAGAGACGAGAGGGCGGTACGCCCGCTGAAATTGAGCGATTTCAATCTGGTCCATCTGCATGATTAGTGACTAGTGACATACGTCACTAATCAATTCAAACGCCTCCCTGCCGGTGGCAAGTCTATCAGTAGGAACACTTTCTCAGGAGGACTGAGATGACAAGACAAACCATGGCCATCTGATTTGATTCTCCAAGTGGTCCATGATGACGAACAGCACAGCTTGTAATTCAGGGACTCACTGCACGAGCAGTTACTTCTACCGCACTAAAGGAGTGGCTTGACACTGGCGGGATACGGTCACTAGCTTTGGCCGTACAGTAAGCAACTGACAACGACACCGTGTCGTGTCGGTCGCTTATTGTACCAACTACGGTCGACGATAAACCCTAAAACAGTCTGGTCTGCAAGGCGTCAAAAATCACGTCATGGATTTTACTCATGGAATTCGTACCCATAGTTATGCAGGCTATACGCAAGCCTCGACAGTTCATTTGATTCACATATATGCGAACGGAATCGTTAACGATACCTTGTCCACGAGTCGTACACGGAGCGAAACGCTAGGGCCGCAACCCAGCCTGGTTTCTTAGGCTCGTCTCCGAAGCCGGCGTCGTCGAAATGACCAGAACGGCGCAGCGCTGTGGTATAACTTATGCCACAGTGGTGGTGCGCAGTTCTGGTCGGAGAGTACAGCAGTGCGTCCGGTTAAAAACGCCGCGTCATCAGTGGAGGTTTCGGGATTCTCCGTTTTCGAACTGCCAGCATTTGGTACATGCGTGCGATGATACAATTCAGCGGAGCACTTCCTTCTCGCGAGGTCCCTCATAACGGTGAAGGAAAACATGGATTTCAACCCTCAAACCCTGAGCGAAAAATGTTCATCACGACCCCTGGTTGGCCTATAGCCTAGACAAGGAACCTAGAAGCCATCATGTCCGGGGACTACTCCAGCAGCAGGTCCACCTTGCCCGAACATCCTCCTCAGATCACCCGCGAGAGGTTCCGGTTTTTCGTACGCTGCAAAGTGGCCGCCGGAAGCATGTTCCGACTCAAACACGACTTTCGCTTCCGCGCGAAGGAACCTGTGAAACGCTTCGCATTGAGCCTTGATCCCACCAACAACTCACAAATGGAAAGACAAACGCTCTAGGTGACTGGCCCATCTCCTTTGGAAAGAAAGATATCCCGACAGGCACCTTCACTTCTTGGAGTCCTAAATTCAGGACGTCCCCCGATCCTATCAGCTCGCAGTAGATCCTCACAGACGCTGCTGGACCCGCCCGCGAGAACCAGTAGATTGATACCCATGTCAACACTTACCTACCTCGTTAGAGAGAAACGTCTACAAAAAGGACTTTCGAAACCGGAACGAACCTTCTTCGTCGCTCCATGGGTAGGAGTCTGACCAATGAACGAGCTTTTCATATATCCATGCTAGCATCCTGACGGGTGAGTCTGCGAGGCTATACCCCAGCGTCTGCGGACGTGTTGATTGTAGTAAAAGATAGCCGGTGCCTTTCGTCTCAAACGACGCGTGCAGCGCCAGATCCTCCCGCTCGCGCTGTGTGTACGGCGTAACGAGATATTTGACGTATTGCACCGGAGTTTTCCAGAATGACATCGCCCGGCCACTGGCGATTAGAGATACGTCAAAATGACACCGGAGTGTGAGGTGACGAGCCTCTTTACCGAGGAAAATTGCTATGGGATGCCTTGACATGCTGGGGCCCGTACAACGATGCCATGACTCGCGTCAACTAAACGTGTTTGTTGCGTCAGTCAGTCTCAGTATGGGTAAGAAAAGGGTGCAACAACGCACGAAATAACCCCAATCACCTCCCTGAGTTACATATTCAGAGTATCCGAGCGATACCATCAGCTTGTTCAAGAGCTTTGGGATTCTGTAAGTGCGAGAAGGCGCCGGATCATTCGCGCAGTGGACCCACCTCGGCGTAGTTCTTGGAACGAAAACCCCGATTCGAAGGTCCTTCTGACCACGCATATCCGGGAAGGCTCGGTGCCACGACGTGAAAAGATGGATGTCCAGGTTCAGCTGCGGTCAAGAGCGGCAACATCTTTGTCACCTCGATAAAGCTGCCGGGCCCTATATGCATGATGTGTCAGTCCACAGGCGGCCAAGAGAGGAGATAACGTCGACGTACATCCATGGACAAAAAGCAGCGGGATCGCACCCTGCACTTCACTCCTCTGATGGACATAATGGATATTCAGGGCCACAAACCCTTCCACTTCGATGTCACGGGTGAACATTGGGAGTTTGTTAAGTTCGCGTTCGTGGGTACGCCAGTCGTAGCCATCTTTCCACTTGTTGACCAGGCGTTTTACATCAGAGAGAGGGACGCCGTAGTCCCAGCCAGCATCGTTCAATTCATCAGGAAAGCGGGCGTCGGAAAGTTTGCGGTGAAGGAGGGCGAGTGCATCATCTGGCACGGAAATTTGGAAGGGGCTCTCAGAGGACATGCTGCAGCTAAGCTTCGAGTCGGAAGGGTAGCAAGTGAAACACTACTGTATCGCCGCTTCGTCTGAGCCTATATGTACCACGGGTGGCAGATTAAGCGAAGGCATCTGCCGCCGGTGGATGCCCAGGCCAATTAGTGGCCAACTATAATCCGATTGGAGGAGAAATTATGGTGAGTACTCGTTACACCATAGTGAGTTACCTGGTTGGGATAAAGTGGCAGCGTGTCCGAAAGTGGATGATACCCGGTCATTAGCATCAAGACTACGTAGAGTTGAACAACGCTAGTACTATTGTACGCAGGATCTGTCATCTGTCTGATTCAAAGGCCATCATCGGTGACTGCAACTGGTTTTCTTCGTACCATACGAAGCTGCTGCGCTTGATTAGCGCCGGTTGTCCACATGCAAACAATTCGCTGACACGTAACTTACATGTAGAAGCCACGGGCGCGCAATAAGCGAACCCCCATCAAGCCCACGCACATGCGCCCATGATGCTTCAAGGGGAAAAATAGGTAGAAAATCAGTGAGTCAGGCGCGTCCATCTTTACGCAAGAACCGGTTCCGCCGAAGCCCTAGGTATTCATGATGATCTTCACGGGTGGCGTGAACAGGTAAGGAGGGCACTGCTGATTTAGGGACGCGTGACCGCATCGATATTGGCGCCGACCAGGCGCGGGCGTCCCGGGGGGTGCAGACTCGGGACTTGTAGTGATTCTAAGTGATATGACAAGAGTGGAGTGAAAGAGATTCGCCGCTTTTCCTCCCACCTCTGACGACTCAAGCGCACATTTCCAAGACAGGATTCTCCTCTCGTAGGGCCAACTGCGAACCTGTACAATGTGCATTGTTTGTTCCGTTGCTGACGAAGATGTCCTATCATAGAGATATTCGACGGTTTCTTCACGAGCTTACAGAAGCACACGCTCGGAAGCCATAGCAAGCTGACGAACAGCAATGCAAATTCGCGTTGTATAGCGGTATACAGCATACACGTGCCTCTATACCCTGTACCGCCGTGCTGTTTTTGTGAAGAACGTCTGAAGGACGTATACCTGGAGTCTGTACGGCATCAACGAAAGGCAAAGTAGACAGCTGGGGAGCGTACATTGCCATGGCGATGACAGCCAACGTCTCGAACACCGCATACCAGAAAAGGCGGCTGGGAGGAGAGGAGGGGATGAAGAGGTCAATGGGACGCGTGCATCAAGTGTGAGCACCCCACACCTTTGTGTAGACTTCACAATTGAAAAGCCACGGTTTTCGCGTGTGTGAAAGCTATTGACGAATAGTCGATCAGAACTGGAGGCGTAGGGGTAGAAATGGGAGACGCACTATTTCTGAGTGCGCTTTATGCTCATGAATTGACTATTCAGCCTATATATGCTCTCCTCAAGCGCTGAGGTTTGTTCTTGTAACTGTCCTGGCTTTGCCGGAGCTTCGCGTCTAGGTTCACTCTCAACCATGATGTCAAAGTCGACAAGCTTGTCTGTCAGCGTGCTCATGTCGTTCTCGAAACAGAAGGAGTATTCCCCGACAGTGTTGGCGGTGAAGACGTAGTCCCCCTGGCGCTCGCGTTGTCCATCGAGGATAACCCTGTCATTAGGGTCCTTTATCTCAAAGTCAACGTCGAAAGAGCCTCCGCTCTGAACAGCGAAGTAGAACTGGGGCGTGTAGGTTAAGGATAATGTCTATGAATGGGTTGAGGGAACGCACGCCGATTTTTTCTCCAGCTTTGTCGGCATCCGCATAGAAACATAAACGCTCGTTTGGTGTGAGAAGTGTCGTAAGAGAAGTTGAGTATGCGGTTGTGGTGAGACCGAGGAGAGTAAGAAAGGATGTGATAGCCACCATGACGGAAGAGGAGAAGGACTGGAGAAGGGCAAAACCACCGTGGGAAGGTTGTGGTCACGGGCACTTTGGTGGGCGCTTGCGCTGGATGACTCTCAGCTTTTCACACTGACCGCCGTGCACGATGGGCTCACAATCGGACACAATATTCCAAGCCAGCCAAGGGCGACGCAGGCTTTCGCTTGTATTCTTAAATTCTGCTTCTTATTCTTCGTCCGATACGTCCTCGGCAGAACCTACACCTTTTGGCTCCGGGTTTGGCATCTCTCTTTTTCAATCTCCACAAAAACTCCACCTCGAATTATATGCGTCCCCGCCTCCGCTCACGCGCTCTCAGGACCATCAGAAGCTTTCGCCTGCTTTGGCCGCGTTGCCTCATCTTTTCACCCCCCCCGTTCCGGTCAGAGGCACACTCACGCCTGGCTCGTCACCCATAGATCGCTCTCCTCGTCCTCCGAGACCGGTTCACCCCTTGGCACGCACCCCGCCTCGTCGACCTTTTCTCGAAAAACTCCTTCATGTAAGGGATGACTCCGACGAAGAAGGGTTTGCCTCTGCGATTGGCGACGATGAAACGTCTCCCCCGCCTTCCTCACTTCATTTGGGTTGTACGTCCACCCCTCCAAGGGCTACTTCAAGGCCGTCCATTTCCCCCTTTTCTTCCCCTTTGTCTACCTCATCTTCTCTCGACATTCCGCTCTCTTGCGCGGTTACACCTTTGCATCATGCCGAATGCTCCCCGACTACGAAACGACCGGGTTCTGGGATCCAATCTTTAGTCATAACTCGAAAGCGTCCTACTGCCGTCAGAGCCCCGAACTCCAGAGAGTGCAAGCGACTCAAGGCCGCCGATTTTGAGTCTTCCCCGTCCCCTTCTGTCCTCTCATCTCTACGTACCTTTCCGCCCTCGATCCCGATTCACCCTGAATTTCCAGGCTTTTACATCCGCTTTCCAGTCATCCCTCTGGTGCTCAAGGCGTACGTTTCTTTATCTTTCTTTATCCTTTTTCTTATCTTCTCTTAGCCCTTCTGGCTGTACCCTTAACCCTCCGCGCGACGTGTTCGATCTTTACACCCCGCGCCTCGTCCGCGGCTCAGGCCACACCAAGGTCGGCCTATGCCCAATCTGTCACTGTACAGGACGGGGAAAAGTCTGGCTGAGCATGAAATTCTCCGCATACAAGTGGTGCGTACTGTACCAGCCCATGCGTTCTCATCCTCACATTACCACAGCGTACCGCCTTCTCTCATGAGTGCTTTCTGACCCTCATTCCATTCGACTTGCGCACCACAGCTACCACATGCAATATCTTCATGGTGCGTTACGGTCCAACCTATCCCATAGCCCTTTCCGAGGTCCGTATCTTATTAGGCGTTGCGGCATCTACTGCACGCCCATTCTCCCCCCCTACTGCTTTCCGCACAACACCACGCCATCGACCAGGTAAACTTGAGCGTACGCAAATGCTCGAAGGGCGGTGTCATCGCTGCACGCGCTGGGTGCCCGTACAAGGTGTTAAGGATGCTGATGCCAAGGTACTGTCGCTACCCAACTTCTCTGACGAACTGCTAAATTCCGGCGCCGGGATGCAAAGGTTAAGGAACTTTTCTGGTAAGTGAAGGCTGTGGCTGTGGCTCTGGACTATCTTTATTCCCGCTATCAATTTCCAGGTGGAAACATGCAGCGACCTGCCACGGCACGAGCAATATACCCGGCGAACGCAACATATTTATCTCGGATCCAGCCAACTGAACAAGATCAAGGACGCAAATCTGTTTCGTGTATCACTAGGGGCACCGGTCTTCTCGCTCTGCTCTCACTTGGACTTCAGTATCACGACCTGCATGATATTCAATATTAACAGACTCTAGGCTGGCACCCCATCATTCTCGTCCGCAAATCAAAATCAACTCTGTCTCAGCACCACCTGCATTTCAACAGCTGTATCAAGTCTTCACCGTTTCTGTGCTATCTTCAATCGGCCTCTTTACTTTGTGTATTCACTCCGGACCATGTACTGCTTTCATCAGCTGCATTTCATCTCACTCGCATTCGCATCGTTCACTCACTTTAACTCATCACTTACCTTAACCATTCTTCCCTAACACGCCGATAGTTCGTATCAGATTGCGTAACTGTACTCACAACATTGTCCACGCTTGTCATCCTCCATGTTCACATCATCTTGACCCATTTAACGTACTTGCTCTTTTCGTCGCCTTAATTCGTCTTTCCTGTACCGTAAATCCAATAGACCCCTGTGTTTACATCTTCACACTTGGGTGTTTTCGACTCGTCGCAAAAGAGCTGTGGACCTCACGCGTCCAGGCTGTGCGGTCCGCTGGAAAAACCCAATTTTTTTTAGCACGTATGCCCAAAAAGACCATTGTCCAGCTGATACGCGATCCCAATAGCAAACTCCTCGTTTTCGGTGAACATCTCCGAGTCACTCCCCTACGAAGCTGTGGACCAAGTTCACTCGCCGTTGGGCTGGACGAGAATGCACACAAGACCCGTCTGATGTGTCTAAACGCTATTTAATCACATCGCACAGGATTGTGTTAACCAGAATTACGACATCGACCCTTGCATCGACGTCGATTTGACGCGAATCAACTTCACAAATATCAGACACATGCAGGCAATATGGGCTGATGTAAAGTTCTGAGCACGCAGTAGGAGGAGAGAGCGGGGAAAAGCTCTGTTATGTGATCCTCATCATGGACATGGGGGGTGATAAGAGCGGCTACTACACAATAAGAGGTTGCATCGTGCTTGATGTGGTAGTACAGGCGGAATTGTACGGTACACCTGGGTACGCGGAGAGGGCTTCCCGAACCTTGCATCTGGCATCTTCTCGGGCGCCAAGGATTCAAGTTGCTTGGAGAAACTTGGCTCTTTTATTTCGAATCACTGGCACATGGGACATTGATGTGCATAGAGTTATTTCTTCTAGTCATCAGGGGCCTGGTGTAGGTTCCAGTTTAGACCTAAAGGCTCCAACGAGCTCCAACCTTTGTAGAAACAACTGAGTGAGTATAAAATATCAGCATAGTATTTGAAGGGGGTCCCGGAAAAGGCAATAAATTCGTCAGCAGTTCTGTAAAAGGAGAAAACTCGGCCCAGAAAGGTCATTTTCTTTGTCACCTCCTTCCTTGAAAGGCAGGTCTTAGTAAGC
>Ga0137394_10002976_pt1 | contig 12669 bp, 6 predicted proteins | sample czobulk116metaG_FD_108278 | JGI IMG/M metagenome (GOLD analysis project Ga0137394, IMG submission 108278) | Vadose zone soil microbial communities from Angelo Coast Range Reserve, California, USA - czobulk1.16 metaG | ecosystem: Environmental > Terrestrial > Soil > Vadose zone | place: USA... | reverse complement strand
TGGGCTGGTTTCCCTGATGGCTCAGGAGACACCGAACGCGCAGCTCAAAGGCGATGGGCTCAAGGAGGTGCTGCGGCCTCTTCCTCCAAAAGAGCCGGCAGAAGCTCTGCGTTGCCTGGAACTGATTCCCGGATTCTCCGTTGAGTTTGTTGCGCATGAACCGCTGGTTCTGGATCCGGTCGCGGCCGCGATTGATGAGAATGGCCTGATGTATGTAGCGGAGGATGCAGATTATCCATACAAACCGGCGGAGGGTGAATTGCCAAAAGGACGAATCCGCGTGCTCAAGGACAACGATGGCGATGGCTATTACGAGGAAAGCCATCTTTTCGCCGAACATCTGCTTTGGCCGGCGGGCGTTGCTCCCTGGAAAGGAGGAGTATTTGTCTCCGCGCCGCCCGATATCTGGTATTTGAAGGACACCAACGGTGATTTCAAAGCGGACATCGTGGAAAAGGTTTATACGGGATTCGGAACCGCGGGCTCACAATACATCCTGAATAATCTGGTTTGGGGCCTGGACCACAAAATCTATGCGTCGGTGGCAGGCAACGGCGGATTGGTGCGCCGCACGGATCGGCCCGGCGAGAAACCGGTTTCCGTTTCCCACAAGGATTTCAGATTTGACCCGGTGACCAAAGACTTTGAGACACAGAGCGGCGGCGAACAATTTGGAAACACGTTTGATGACTGGGGCAACCGCTTTCTTTGCAGTCAAGACACTCCGATTTATCAGGTTGTTTTTCCGGAAAGGTATCTGGAGCGAAATCCTCTCCTCTCCCTGCCCGAGAGTGTGAAAAGGCTGGTCGCTGGCGGCGCGCCGATTTTTCGAACCAGTCCGATTGAAGCGTGGCGCGCCATTCGCTCCAGTCGCCGCCTTTTAGCGGAGAAGGGATCTCCGAATGCCAGCGGCGTCTCCCATCACGTGCTCGATGGAGTCGCTGGAGTCACGGTTTACCGCGGTGGCGGCTTCCCAGAGGCGTTTTACGGGAATGTCTTTTGCGGAGACGCGCAGAACAATCTCGTACATCGCCGCAGTCTCGTGCCTGACGGAGTGCTCTTCCGCTCTGAACGTTTGGATCACGGCAGAGAGTTTATGCGGTCAACCGATAACTGGTTCCGCCCGGTCAATTTCGTAAACGCTCCGGACGGGACGTTGTACGTTCTGGACCTCGCACGCGAAGTATTGGAAGCAGTGCACATCCCGATGGATGTGGTGTCGCACCTTGATTTGACCAGTGGCCGGGATCGCGGGCGGATCTATCACGTCTTTCCGAGTGGATATACGCCGCCGGCTCAACCGACTCTGGGCAGGATGACCGGCGCCGAACTCGTGGCCTGCCTGGAAAGCCCGCATGGATGGTGGCGCGATACCGCCCATCGTCTGCTTTACGAACGGCAGGATAAGTCCGCTGAAACTCCGCTCCGACACATGCTGCAGCATTCTTCGCGGCCACAAAGCCGGTTGCACGCTCTGTGCTCGCTGCGGGGACTGAACGTTCTTTCCGACGCCGACATACTAACAGCACTATCGGACGAATTCCCCGCAGTGCGGGAAAATGCTCTGCGGCTTGCCGAATCGAGATTAAATCAGTCGAAGCCCATCCTCGCGCGATGTGTTGCACTGACATCCGATCCAGACGCCCGCGTTCGTTTTCAGCTCGCGTTTACACTTGGCGAGTCAGGCGATCCGCACGCAGTCAAGGCCCTGGCCGCTTTGGCGGAACACGATGCTGCCGATGATTATATCCGAACGGCGATTTTGAGTTCTTCGTACAAATGTGCGAATTCGCTCATAGTCGAGTTGATCCGGGACGATCGTTTTATTGAACACGGCTGCGAAACCGGCCTTATCGAAGAATTGGCGCGGTTGGTGGGCGGAGGAAATCAACAGGAGGAAATCCGCTCGGCGCTGTCGGCAGTATTCAGGAAAAAGAGGCCAGGCCTTCAACAAGCCGTCGTAATTGGCTTGTCAGCAGGACAACGAACTTGCGGGGCGCCGCCGCGCGCCTGGTTGGCAGCTCTGGACGCTGGCGGGCGACAGCAGCTTCGGCTCCTTAACGAGGACGCCTTGCGAATTCTCCGGAGCGGAAATTCGAACACGGCACAAGTTTCCCGGTCGCTGCAGCTATTGGGAAATGATTCACCTGAGACTGCAACAGAGCCCGTACTTGAATTGCTGGACGGCTTTCCGGCAGATTCCATTCAGGTCGCCGCTGTCCACACGCTCTCGCAATTGAATGGAGCCGGGTTGGAAGAGAGCCTGTTGTCGCGATGGAGAGGGGTGAGCCCGGCAGGGCGGCGAGAGATTTTGTCGGCGCTACTGTCAAAGAAAGAGCGACTCTCCGCGCTATTGTCCGCTGTCGAAACCGGACGGATCACACCCGGCGAAGTGGACGCCTCTTCGCGTTCGATCCTGTTGCGGCACGCTGATTCCTCGATTTCGCGGCGAGCGGGCGCTCTCTGGGGAGAAGAAAAAGCGGGATCGCGCAATGCAGTCGTGCAGCAGTTTCGCAAAGCGCTCGAGCTCAAGGGCAACTCCCTGGCGGGACAAAATACATTTCAACGGCTTTGCAGTACCTGCCATCGTTTAAATGGCATCGGAAATGAAGTGGGACCGAACCTCGCGCTGGCCGCGACGCGATCTCCAGAGGAATTGTTGGTTAGCATTCTCGACCCGAATCGGGAAGTAAATCCCGCGTACGTCGCATATTCCGTGGAGACCACCGACGGAGAAAGTTTCTCGGGCCTGATTGCGGCTGAGCAGTCCGCCAGTGTGACCCTGAAAGGCGTGAACTTTCAACAGACCATCCCTCGGCACCGGATAAGGAAAATCATTAGCAGCGGTCAGTCCCTGATGCCGGTCGGACTGGAACAAGGCCTCGACCCGCAGGACATCGCGGATTTGCTTTCGTTTTTGATCGAGGCTCAGTACGACTTTGGCACGAGCGGGGACTCATTTTCTCGCGACATGCCCGAGCGCCGATGAAACAACCACTCATCATGAACTTATCCAACCGTTGGTCACGGATGCATCGCGAACAAGGTAGGGCGCGCAGTCCTCTGCGCGCCGCGAAATCGGTGGTTTGCGTCGAACTTCTCTCTTGGCACGTATTGTCGGCGCGCAGAGGACTGCACGCCCTACCTTTCGGTTTAGCCCTGTGGATAACTATTTTCCTGGTTTCGGCATTGCAACTTGCGGACGCCGCGGACGACTGGACCGCAAAAACGTTCACTTACAAGACCGTCCGGCCGGAAGGGAAGGATTTGCAGGCAGATGTTTTTCGTCCGCCGGACGACACGGTGCGGCCAGTGGTAGTCTTTATTCATGGCGGGGCGCTGATGATGGGCGACCGCAAACTGAATCCCAAAGCCGGCTCGCTGTTGGAGGCGTTGCTCAAAGGCGGCTATGCGGTGGTTTCGATTGATTACAGGCTGGCGCCGGAAGTGAAACTGCCGGCGGTCATCGAAGATGTGCGCGACGCCTGTGCCTGGGTGCGCAGACGCGGCCCCGAGCTGTTTCAGATCGATCCCAATCAGATGTTTGTCATGGGGCAATCTGCCGGCGGGTACCTGACACAGATGACCGGCTTTTGTATCACACCCCGTCCGCGGGCGCTGGTTTCTTTTTGGGGCTACGGCGACATTGCGAACGAGTGGTACAGCCGGCCCGATCCGTTCTATCGCCAGCAGCCGTTGGTCACGAAAGAAGAGGCGGACAAACCCGGCAGCGGCAAGCTGTACCTGTATTGCCGTCAGCAGGGCCTTTGGCCGAAAGTCTTAACCGGGCATGATCCGGATAATGAGCCGCGAGCCTTCGATCCGTTTTGTCCGGTTCGCAATGTGACAAAAGATTATCCGCCAACCATGCTAATCCACGGCACCAAAGATACCGATGTCCCATACTCACTTTCTGTGCAGATGGACAAGGAACTTACTGCCAAAGGCGTCCCGCACGAATTTATTACCATTCCCGAAGGCATTCACGGATTCCGCAGCAAGGTCGATTCGGAAATTGCCACTCGGACTTATAAACAGGTCGTGGAGTTTCTGGATAAGCATCGAAAGCGATGAACCGCATGCTCACATTATTGACGGAGCGCGGCTGTCCCAGCCGCAGCGGGTCCGAATTGGCTGCGGTGCTAGAGGATTTCAAGATTTGCCAGACTCGTCGTTGCCGCTGCGGCTGGGACAACCGCGCTCCGTTCCCGCGACGTCCGCTCAGAGTAACGGTTTTGATTCTCCTCAGCATGTCGACGTGGCTGTGCGGCGCAGCCAACTTCCAGTTTTTCGAGCCGATCCAACCGCCGCGGCCGTTCCAGGTGATGGTGCATCGGGGGGAGGCCCTGCAAGCGCCAGAGAACACACGGCCCGCTCTGCAACGGTGCATCGAGGATGAACTTGAGTGGGCCGAGGTGGATCTCCGTCTGACGCGCGATGGGGAGCACATTCTCTGGCATGACGCCAGTTTCAAGGATGCCGCCGGCGAGGCGTGGAAGATCAGCGAACACTCGCTGGCGGAGTTGTCGAAACTGGATGCAGGTTCAACGTTTGCCGCGCGGTTCGCTGGCGAGCCTTTGCTCTCGTTGAAAGAGTGCTTCGCTCTGTGTAAAAATCGGCTGAACCTTTATCTCGATTGCAAAGCGATAAACCCGGAACAACTGGCGCGCGAGGTTCTAGCCGCAGACATGGAGCGGCAGGTGGTTGTTTACGCCAGCCTGGAGCAACTACGCAAAATACGAAAAACTTCGGGCGGCAAAGTTGCCACAATGACCAAATGGCGTCCCGGGTTAGGGCTGCCGGATTTCGCGATAACCAACGGATTGGCGGCAGTGGAAATTGATGCTCCGGATCTGACTCCAGCCATCAGCGTGGCCTTTAGGCGAGCCGGGATCAAAGTGCAGGCCAAAGTGCTGGGCGAGTGGGACAAGCCGGAAATGTGGGAGCGCGTGATGGCAGCAGGAGCTGATTGGTTGCAGACGGACGTGCCAGAGGAAGTGCTGGCTCATGCGTTATGGCGCCGAACGCCAAAGCGACCCGTGCAGATTTCGTTGCATCGCGGCGCAAACCGTTACGCTCCGGAGAACACGCTGCCGGCGTTTGCCAAGGCGATTCGCATGGGCGTTGATTTTGTCGAATTCGATGTGCGGACGACCCGCGACGGCGCCTTCTTTCTGCTGCACGATTCGACTCTGCAAGGGAAAACCGATGGCGCCGGGCCTATTGCGGAGCAAACTTCCGATGCCGTACGCAAATTGAGCGCCGGTGTGAAATTTGGCAAGCCGTATGCCAACGTTCGGCTCCCTTCGCTCGATGAGTTTCTGGAAACTTGCGCGGGCAAGGTGGACCTGTACTTCGACGCGAAGGCGATTCCACCGCCGGCGCTGGCTGACGCCTTACGGAAGTACAATGCAAGCGAACGAGCGGCCGTCTATCAATCAGCCGACTACCTCGTGCAACTCAAAGCGATCGATCCCCGTATCCGCGCATTGCCACCGCTTGGCAAACCCGAGGAAGTGCCTGAGTTGGTCAGGAAATTAAAGCCTTATGCCGTGGATGCGAAGTGGGACATTCTTTCGAAGGACCTCATCGCTCGTTGTCACGAAGCGGGCGTAAAGGTTTTTTCCGATGCGCTTGGCAGACACGAAACCATCAAGGACTATCTGCAAGCGATGGATTGGGGAATTGATTTAATTCAAACCGATCATCCGGTGCGCGTTTTCCGGGCAATCGAGTTGCGGACTTCCACGAATCATCTTTCCTTCACGCCCCCATGACAGATATCGCACGCTTGAATCAGCGCACGGCGATCGAGATGGTCCTCAGATGATGCGAGCGGCGACGCTTCACGATGGCATTTGGTGCAGTCATAACCTCTCGCGAGGACGACTGTATGGACCTTGTCGAAATGGAAAAAGCCGGGACGCTTTTGTTCGATCAATTGGCGCAGCACTTCCTGCCAGGCGCGCAGTGTGTCAGGTTCAGTGGTTCGGGACCCCGTCCCTTCCGAAGGCTTGGGTTCAACTTTCGGCGGAGCTGCTCTCAACTTCGATCCGAGTTTCGACGCAATGTCCTTTGCCGCGACGCGGCCCATGAGCATAGACGGCCCCAGCATCGTGCCTTCGAGGGCAGCTTTGCCATTGATTCCTCCTGCGCCTGCCAGTTCACCGATGGCGTAGAGGCCGGGAATGGGCTGGCCTTTGCGGTCCAGCACGCGGCACGAAAGATCAACCGCAACGCCGCCAAGACTTTTGCGGGCCAGTGGAAAAAGTTGAACCGCAAAGAATGGCGCGGTGACGATTTTTTGTGGCCGTATCGCGCTGGCCGGGTCAAAGCGGTGAAACTCCGAGTCCTCGCCGCGCTCGATCATTTCGTTCCAACGCCGGACGGTGGCCGCGAGCGTTTCCGCCGGCAGACCGGCCGCTCGCGCGAGGGCTTCTATGGAGTCGGCGCGTTTCAGCCAGGGCGCCAGCCTGGGATTGGCGAAGATTTCGCTCTCGACCACTCGAGGATCATTCCAGTCGGAGCCGGAAATGAAAAACTGCGGACGAGAGGTGGCGTCAAAGACCTGCCAATAGGTTGGGGGCGATTGCTCGAGCACGCGAGGCACCTGGGCTTTGGGGTCCGGCGGTCCATCACGCACAAAGCGCTTGCCCTGCGCATTGACCCAGATAGCGGCCATGTTAAATGCGTGCAAGCCGCGCTTGCCGCCCGGATCGCGCGGGTCCACCAGTCCGGTCGAATAAAATAACTGGTGATCGAGTTGGGAAAGAGTGCCGCCGGCGCTCTCCGCAAGCGGAAGGCCGCTGCCCAGCGCATTAACGCCGGAGCCGACCAGAACGCGCGTGTCTTTGTTCTGGCGGGGATAATAATTCGGCCAGTAAGCGCGGACGAGCTCGAGATTGCTCTCGAAACCGCCAGTGGCCAGAATGACGAACGCTGCGCGGAACTCGTTCGTGTGACCAATTCGTTGATGAATGCCGCGAACTCCGGCGACACGGCCCGATTCGACCAATAGCTCCGTAACTTTCGTGTTCCAACGGAAGCCAAGATTTGGATAGCGAAGGCACTCGCGGTAAATCGGGCTGACCAGGCCGACGCCGCGGCCATCAACGACGTGCTGGCGTCGCACGCTGTTGCCGGGGATGATCTGAGGAAACAACTCCCATCTGGTCACTCCCAGTTCGTGCAGCCAATCGTAAATTTCACGGCGTGAATTTTGCGCATAGAATCTGACCCAGTCACGGTTTGCATCCTCGCCATGGCTCACGAAATCCCGCAAGGCAAGCTCCGGAGAATCCAGGACGTTGTTAGCGCGTTGTTCCGGTGTGTCGACCAGGCAAACCATGCCGCTGGACATCACGGCATGTCCGCCGAAGACCGATCCCATATCAATGACAGTGACGTCAGCGCCGGCCCTGGCAGCCTCGAGCGCCGCGGACAAACCTGAGATGCCCGCGCCAACAATCACGATGTCATTTTGCGTCGCGGCGGCTTGAGCCTCGAGAGGTAGAACCGTAGCCAGAATAACCGAGAAGATCAGTTTCGGTCGGAGATACACCATAGGTGGTTGTCTGTGCGAAGAAGACGGGAACAGATGCATTTTTTCCACGCTGGCAGTTTATGGCTCGCGCAAAAGGCGACAAGGTGAAATGCCAGGCGCGGCTATCCAACCCGCACCAATGTCGTTCGGAAGGACGAGCTTCCGCGAGTCCCTATTTTGTACGGACGAGAAGTTTAGGGACTCGCGGGAGCTCGTCCTTCCGAACGACCGCACCTTGCCGCTTGCCCAATGGAAATAGGCCTTGCCAAAAAGTGCCGCTCTGCTCACCCTGCACAACGAACCAGCCAATCCTATGAGAAGATTACTTTTTAGCCTCTTTTTTGTGGGCGCCTTATGCGGCGCAATTCCCGCGATGGCCGACGACGCGGAGATGCTGAACGGCAAGTGGTCGGTCAAGAAAGTCACTGACGAGGGCCAAAATGTGACGCAGACGCTAGAGATAAAAAAGGATAAATTCGTTTTTCAGATTCTGGCGGGAAACAACGACGTGATTATTCACGCCGAAGGCGATGTAAAATTTGAAACGCTCGGACCGTTCAAGTCTGCGCATTTTTCGCACATTCGCGGCGGAGACTCTCCTAATAATCTGAATGAGATAGATGACGAATACACCACGATTTATACCATCGACGGCGATACATGGACTATCGCTTCAAATTTTGACAGGAAACGCAGGGAACCGGCGACGGCGAGCGCGTACCATCGGGTAAGCTCGGCTTCCGAAGAACACGGCTCGCTGGTGATTGATGCGATCGAGATGCAGGACACGCCGCAAACGGCGATCTGGTACCTTTGTTTTGAAGCGACGATTGACGGGGTAAAAAAGCGTCACTTTGTGCCTGACAAAGGCTACGAAAAAAATCAGGTAACCATTCCCATGGCAGTAGAGTTTGCCAAAGCGCGAGCTGGTCAAAAGTGCAGTTTTTGGCTCCAGCTAGATGACATCGAAGAGGATACTTGCGGCGGTGAGCCCGACCAGCGCAGCACTGGTGAATTCACAATCAGCGAGCGAGGATCGCAGATGTACAAGCCCGAGGCGAACTTGCGCTACACAATCCGCTGGCACATGAAGTAAGCATGGTGGTAGGACGCGCTGTCTGAGCGCGCCGATCAATGCGTTTAGCGGTGCTCAAGCGGTTTGGTGAAAGGACGCCTAAGCGGTTTCGGCGGCCCGCTGGGGACAGCGCGCCCTATCTTTTTGTGACGATCAATTTCACTTTCCAAATCAGTTGCCAGGACTATATTACAGGCTGTCAGCTTGAACCGTTGGACCATCCGAATTCTTTTGAGGAAGAAAGGAGCAAAATGCGATGAGAAGGAAAACGAGAAGTGGATTTTGTTGCAGCCCGGAGCATGGATTGCCGTCGAGCCGGCGGGATTTTCTTTATGTTGGATTGTTGGGCAGTTTGGGTCTGACCCTTGGGGATTGGCTCAAGCTGGAGGCTCACGCCGCTGAATCGATCGCTGCCGCCAGGGCAGGCGCGCCTAAAGAGGCGGCGGCCCGCTCGATTATTCAAATTTACCTTCCGGGCGGTATCGCCTCGCAGGAAACCTTCGATCCGAAGCCCTACGCTCCCATTGAATATCGGGGCCCGCTGTCCTCGATTGCCACGAAACTGCCCGGGGTTCATTTTTCTGAATATCTGAAGAACACAGCCAATATCGCTGACAAGATTGCGGTGGTGCGCTCGATGACGCATGGGGAGGCCGCCCATGAGCGTGGAGCGCACAACATGTTCACCGGGTATCGTCCAAGCCCGGTAATAACCTATCCAAGTTTTGGCAGCGTTGTGTCTCATGAATTGGGGCCACGGGAGAATTTGCCGCCGTATGTGTGCATCCCGAGCGAGCCATCGCCCTACGCCGGGACCGGTTACCTGGGACCAGCTTATGGCGCTTTCAGTCTTGGCTCCGATCCCGCCAATGGAAGCTTCGCTGTCCGGGACCTGGCTTTGCCTTCCGGTGTTGACACGAATCGGTTCGGCCAACGACGGGAGCTACGCACGATTGTGGATGAGCATTTCAGTCAGCTCGAAAAATCCGATGCATTGGCCGGCATGGACACTTTTTACCAACGGGCTTACAGCATGTTCAGTTCGGACAAGGCCCGCGCTGCATTCTCGATCAACGATGAACCGGCCGCGCTACGGGACGGCTACGGCAGGAATGAGGCCGGGCAGCGAATGTTGCTGGCGCGCCGCCTGGTTGAAGCGGGTGTAAGGGTTGTGTCGTTGAGTTACGGTGGATGGGATCACCACGATAACATCAAGAACGGCATTGCGAATGGCCTGCCGGCCTTTGACCAGGCGTTCGCGGCCCTGATCAATGACCTGGATAGCCGTGGTCTGCTTGCGACTACGCTCGTGATGGTGATCACCGAATTTGGGCGCACGCCGAAAATCAACGCCACCGGCGGGCGCGATCATTGGCCCAAGGTGTTCAGCATCGTTCTGGCAGGAGGCGGCACGAAGCGGGGCATGGTGTACGGTTCTTCGGACGCGACCGCTTCCGAGCCGGAGAATAATCCGCTGCTGGTCGAGGATTTCGCATGCACACTTTACACGCAATTGGGTATCGATCCGGACAAGGCGCTGATGTCACCGGGCGATCGGCCCGTGCGAATTGTATATGGCGGCAAAGTGGCAAAGGATCTTCTCGCCTGAGGTCCGGGACGTTTTGGGACCGGCGGCCGCGAGGGTAGGGCGCGCTGTCCCCAGCGTGCTGCGCTTGCTCGGAATGCAGTCAAATCCTGCCATTTCGGTTGATTCTGTCGGCCCACTGGGGACAGCGCGGCCTCCGTTTCGGCTTCTTGCAATCGTCTCAATATATTTGGGGGCCGGCTCGCTTTGGGCGATGTCTCCGCAATTGACAGCGACGACGCCAGCGGGCGCACAGCGTGGCACCGAGTTGGAAGTAACGCTTCGAGGCGAACGATTGGCGGACGCACAGGAGGTTATTTGGTATTCCCCGGGCATCCAGGTTGGCAAACTGGAAGTGCCCACGAATCAGGCGAGTTTGGTCAAGGTCCAGCTCAAGGTCGCGCCGGATTGCACATTAGGGGAACATTTGTTGCGTATCCGCTGCGCTTCCGGCATCTCCGACCTCCGCTCTTTCTGGGTGGGACCTTTTCCAAGCGTGAAAGATAGCGGCACAAACTCGGAATTCACTCAACCGCAGCCGGTCCCTCTCAATGTCACGGTGGAGGGCGTGGTCGAAAACGAATCGGTCCATTATTACCGAGTGGATGCCAAAAAGGGACAACGCATCTCCGCGGAAGTGGAGGGAATGCGGTTGGGACGGACTACGTTTGATCCATTTCTCGCCATTATGGACACAGGCAGATTCGTGCTGGCTTCATCCGATGACACCGCATTGCTGTTGCAGGATTCTACCTGCTCAATCGTTGCTCCCAAAGACGGCCAGTATCTAATCCAACTGAGGGAAAGCGCATATGGTGGCAACGGGAATTGCAGTTATCGGTTGCATATCGGCACGTTTCCGCGTCCAAGCGGAGTGTTTCCCGCCGGCGGCAGGATCGGCGAGACGTTGACGGTTAAATTTTTGAGTGAAGGAACAAACGAATTTAGCCAGCAGGTGAAGTTGCCAGACGAGTCACGAGATAAATTTGCTGTGTTCGCTCAAGAAAATGGCGAGCTTGCGCCTTCGCCGAATTGGCTGCGCGTCTGCACGTTTCCGAATATTCTGGAAGTGGAACCGAATGACGACAAGGAGCACGCAACTTCTGCGGGAACCAATACCCCTATTGCGCTTAACGGCATCATTTCGAAAGATGGCGATGTAGATTGGTATCGTTTCAACGCTGCCAAAGGCGAGGTGATCGAGATCAACGTGTACGCCCGGCGGCTTCGTTCGCCGCTGGACCCAGTGCTGAACGTGTATGACACCAATGGTAATTCATTGGCCAGCAATGATGACTCGGCGGGCGCGGACAGTTATTTGCGGTTCACCGCGCCCTCGGCGGCCGATTTCCTGCTGCGGGTGAGCGATCACTTGAAGAAAGGCGGACCAGACTTTTTCTATCGCGTCGAACTTACGCCGGTCGCGGCGACGCTTGCGCTCAAAGTGCCGGACGTCTCACGCAGCAACGCGCAGGAACGAAAATCCATCGTGGTTCCGCGCGGCAATCGCTTCGCGATAACGGTGCAGGCCGACCGCCAGAATTCCGGCGGCGAGTTGGTGATTCAAGCGCCCGAGTTGCCAGCGGGCATGAGTTATCAATGCGATAAACTGCCGGGCAATCAAACCCTCCTGCCGATCGTGTTCGAAGCCACACCCGACGCGCCGCTGGCGGGCAAGTTGTGCGACCTGGTGGGTACAAATGCTGATCCGGCGCAAAAATTGACCGGCAAAATCCGCCAGGATTTTGTCTTCTCGCGGGGCGAGCCGAACGATGCGATCTATGCGCAAACCTTTGTGGACAAGATTGCTGCCGCTGTGGTCGACGAAGTGCCCTTTAAGATCAGGATCGTAGAGCCAAAAGTGCCGCTCGTGCGCAGCGGAACGATGGACTTGAAGATTGTGGCCGAACGAAAGCCGGGTTTCGATGAACCGATTACTTTGCGCATGACTTATAATCCGCCCGGCATCGGCTCCGCCAATGAAGTAGTCATGGCCAAGGGCGAAACCAACGCCTTGTACCGATTGAACGCCAGCGGTGACGCCGAAATACGCTCGTGGAAAATTGCGGTGTTGGGCACGGCGACGGTTAGCGCGGCTCCGGCCTGGATTTCGTCACAATTGGCGACATTGACGGTTACCGAACCATTCTTGACCATGAAGATTGAGATGGCCTCGGCCGAAGCCGGCCAAAGCGCACGAGTGCTTTGCACGCTGGAACAGAAAGTTCCGTTCGAAGGCAAAGCGAGCTGCAAACTGCTCGGCCTGCCGAACGCTGCGACAACCGCTGATGGCGCGTTCACAAAGGACGAGAAACAAATTGTTTTTGATGTCGCCACCACATCCGCTACGCCCGTTGGCCAGCATAAGTCGCTGTTCTGCGCGGTGGAGATCAAAAAAGACGGTGAACCGATCCTGCACAGCCTTGGCGGCGGTGGCTGCCTGCGAATTGATCCACCCAAGCCGGC